>JGI2924J29684_1076665_pt1 | contig 10582 bp, 11 predicted proteins | sample BenlonsequencITS_FD_29684 | JGI IMG/M metagenome (IMG submission 29684)
CCGCTATCCTTCCGCACCATCGCATACACACCGGTAAACATATAAGGATCGGAAAAACGGATCGCCTTTGCCCTCGATAAGGACATCGACATGTTTGCCGCTATCATATCCACCTTACCGGCAGTCAAAGAGGGAATCAGGCTCTCCCAAGCCATGTCCTGCCATTCGATCTCTACACCCAACTCCTTCGCAGCAAGCTCCATCAGCTCTACGATTAATCCGGCAGGCTTTCCTTCCGCATCTTTGTACTGAACAGGCGGTCCTGTCAGGTCTGTGGCTATCACCAATTTTCCACTCTTCAGAATCTTCTGGAGTGCATCCTCCTGTACCTTTGTCGCATTAGCAGCAGACTGTCCTCCGTTTGAACAAGCCCCTACCAAAAGGGAAAGAATCATCACCAAGGCCAAAAGGATGATACTTTTTTTCTGTAAAAATCGTACTTGCATTGTCGTCCTCCTTAATCTGAATGAAGTATGCATAATGGTATGCTAACTTATGTCATATGTCAACTATTTATGATTGCAAATTCCGTATGAAGACACGGCCCCCTCAGCATACCTGCCTCCCTGTTGCCTTCGTCTCATGGCTTCGCAACTGGCCCAATGCTCCGCCAGGGTGCCACATCACATACTCTTCAGGGCTCACTCCCCGAACGCTCTGCAAGATGACGCTTAAGCCCTGAAGAATGAGAATTTCAGCGAGTACCGAAATCCGCGGTGCGCGATCAAGAGGGCCCCCTTCCTCGGGGACCCCAGCAAACAGATGTGCATCCCCCTCCTGTGCCAACCACGAGCTGGCATTTCCCGTCACCGCAATAACCGTACATCCATTTCTTTTGATCGCAGAGACAGTGGCCTTCAGTTCCACCGTCTCCCCGCTATTGGAAATACAAATGACAACATCCCCGGGAAGCAATTGGCCGCAAGAACCGTGCACCGCCTCAGTCCCGTGCAAGTAGTAGGTCGGGGTTCCGGTAGAGGAGAGTAATGAGGCTACATACTCTGCCACATGCGACGGCTTCCCGATTCCGGTGATATGCACCCGATTCCCCCGTTTTTCAGCGGCAAGAATGAGTTCGACCGCATCCTCGTACATGTCCCTCGTAATAAGCTCGGCATACCGGCCGAACGCTTTGCTTGCCGTATCGACAAATCGGTCCAGAGCCTCCTGTCCCGCTTTCAACTCTTCCATGGCTTCTCCTATCCCTTCAGCACATCCAACAGGTTCGGCTCGACGCCCTGTTCCCGGCCTTTGGCCATTAAATCGGTAACCGCGCTCAAATACGGCAACGACGGCTGTGCACCAGGACGCGACACCGTCAATGCCGCCGTATAACTTGCGAACAGTAACGCCTGTTCATGGTTCATTCCGGTACCCAGTCCGCTCACAAACGCAGCTACAAACGAATCCCCGGCTGCCGTCGGGTCTTTTACATCCACCACATCGATACAGGGCTGCACAAGAAACTCATTCCTATTAATCAGCGCAGAACCGCCGTTTCCCAAGGTAACAAGCACATTCTTCACGCCTTTTTTCAGCAACACCTCGGCTGCGGCTCTTAGATCATCACGGTTAACCCGTTTATCTTCCTTCCTGATGGGTATTCCGGTAAGCGCCTGTATCTCATGTTCATTGGGCGAGATGTAGCTAAGCCCTGCAAGCAAGTCATCGGATAGTGCGGAAGCCGGTGCGGAGTTGAGCATGACCGGTACCCCTTTTGATGAGGCATATTCGACTACCAACTCATTGATCTCCATCGGAATCTCCAATTGCAACATCACCATTGCATATTGGTCGACAATCTCCTTTACGAAGGATATATCCTCCGCCCCGATGGACATATTTGCACCGGACACAACGATGATCCGATTCGTCGTCCCCTTGCCTGCCACCTCTTCCAACAGTACATCTCCAACCGCGGAAGCGGTTTTCTTTGCGACCGTCACGTATTGGGTATTGATCCCAGCCTTCTCACAGGAATGAACCAGAGTCCTTCCGAACTCATCATCTCCGACCTTACCGATCATCGTGACATCGGCTCCCAGGCGGGCGGCTTGAACCGCCTGGTTGGCACCCTTCCCTCCAGGAGCCGTTGCAAAGGATTTCCCCAACACCGTTTCGCCAGAGCCGGGAAACACCTCTGTTGTGACGATCAGATCCATCACAAAACTTCCGACCACCAAGATCCTCGGGGGCTTTGCCATCTCTATTACGCTCCCCGCTCCGACAGGAATCGGGCACACATATCCGCCGAAAGTGCGCGAAACTGATCGACCTCAAGCCGCTGTGAATCGCTCAAAATCGTGTATCGCGCATCAGAACGCCTGCATATCTCAGTTGAGAAAATACCTTCTTTCATGAGTGCATACTTGGCATTGGCAGGATAGGATTGATATTCTATGACCGAAGCGGTTCCAATGTAGTTTTGGAGTTCTTCGGCGCTTTTCCCCATGCTCTCCCAGTCGTGACATAACTTCCTGTAGAGTTCCGGATGAAAGTTGGCCATGACTCCGCTATATCCGGCATATCCCTGCCGGAGCGAATAGAGAAGTGTCGCTGCATTTGCGTTGAAAAACTTTACGTTGCTTCCCTTTGCCAAGGCAGCACGCTTTGCTATGAGAGAGGGGCTGCAGCAGGTGTCTTTAATGAATTGAAAGCGTTTTGTCGCAATCAAGGCAATAAGGACTTCCTCGGAGAGAAGCCGTTTATAGGGATAGGGACATTCATAGAGGCCAAGGGGAACGGTATCGGGAAGAGCCGCCATCAACTTTTCAAGGGACGTAAGCCAGACGGTATCATTCTGGTCGGGAGATGCAAGCCTATTGGAAACCAAAACAAGTGCGTCTGCACCAGCCTCTGCCATATCCATCAATTCGTCAACCTGATCCGAAATACTATCTGAGATATGGCCCGATGCCATGACAGGGAACCTTCCCCTGGATAGCTCAACTGTTTTCCTGCACAACTGCTTGCGTTCCCTTCTCGATAATTCAAACATCGCACTGGACTGACATACGGAAAACAGGCCGTCAATTTCCTTTTCACTATACCAGTTCATGAGGCACTCAAGTGCTTCATAATCTATGGCAAGATTCTCTTTGAATGGCGTCACCATCGTAGGATATACACCACTTACAATTTCTTTTCGCATTCTGTTCAACACCTTGTATTCGTTAAGTTGATTCCTTAAGACAAAAAAACGTTATCATGACTTATGTCATATGTCAACTAAACTTTTCACTAAACTCTTGACATAAGTCCATGATGGCGTATAATCCACTCACATCGGCGGTGCACAAAAATTCTTATGCATGATGCATCGCAGGCAAAAGGTTGTATATGTGAAAGACATTTTACCGTTACCACGCATGAAAATTTCCGATGAAGTAACTCGTGCGATTGAAGACTTTATCGTCGAGAACAATTTGGAGACGGGAGATAAATTACCTTCTCAGGCTGAACTATCGGCAAAGCTGCATGTCGGAACGCGCTCCATCAGAGAGGCCATACGCTCTCTGGAATCACGGGGTATGGTGGAAACAAAACAGGGTAAAGGTGTTTTTGTTAAAAACAACAATCTCGACTACTTTTTAGAAACCTTGATGGCGTCGTTTGTTTTTCATCTTCCCGAACAGAAAGAATTGTTTCTCGACCTCACAAAAACGCGCAGGATTATTGAAGTTCAGGCAATATACGATGTAACCCAGAATCCTCCGCCGAATTTCGTCTCACAATTTACCCGAATTGTGGAAGAACTTGATGCTAAGGCCCAAACAGGGGAGATAGATGCCTATAACCTTCTTGATTTGAAACTTCATCAATCAATCATCAATGCCACCGGCAATAAGATTCTTATGTCGCTGTACAGGTACCTGCGCGATCTGCTCGTCAAATGCTTTGGCAAGACCGGCTATGTACATGGGAGCATTGAAACAAGTATCACCGACCACCATAAAATGCTTGAGGCCCTGCAAAAGCATGATGCGGCACAGGCAAAAGCGGTTATGGAATCGCATATCGGACTCACCCTAAATAAAATCGAACATCTTTCCTTGACCTGAGAAAGCCGCACTGGGTATGATGCGGGCCGAGGCAGCATCATGAAAATTCTTGGAATCAACGGAAGTCCGCGAAAAAATGGAAATACCAGAACGATCATCTCTTGCATGCTTGAGGGTGTTCGGAAAGCAGGAGGAGAAGCTGAGTATATCCATCTGCCTTCATATCATATCGAAGGCTGTATCGGTTGCGAGAAGTGCCGAAAAGAGAAACGGTGCACTCAGTTTTTCGACGGTATGCAGCTGCTCTATCCCAAGATAGAAAAAGCGGATGGTATTATCCTGGGATCGCCGACATACAATTACAACATGACGCCTTGGATGAAGGCTTTCATCGACCGTCTTTATCCTTATTTCGATTTCTCTCAACAACGGCCGGGGCCTTACAGCTCCCGGCTCAGCGGAAAAGGTAAAAAAGCCTTGGTCTTTGGGGTATGCGAACAAATAGATCCGAAGGAGATGGGATATACCATCGTCGCCATGAGGGACGCTATTAAGGTCGTCGGCTATGAGATTTTCGCAGAGCTTGCCTTCCCAGCCCATTTTTATCCGGGATCTGTTGCCAAAGATCCATCGTCACGGGAAAAGGCGGAATCGGCCGGAAAAGCCTTTACCGCCTCGTTTCAAGGCACAATCGCATAAGAAGGAAGCTTCACTGAGAAATAAGGATCATCCCTTCTAAAGGCGCAAGCATGCTCTCCTGTTCAATAACAACTTGCGTCCCCTGCTCCGAAAAATCTGAGGCATGGGTGGAAAAAAGCTTTCGCCATCTCCCATTCTCCACCTTCAGCGATTGATGTCTTTTTGATGAAAAATTAACGCAGACGAGAAAACGTTCTTTCGTATCGGCTTCCCGCAGGTAGACAAGAAGCTCTTTCTCCTCAGCCTGAATCAACGTGAAACCGCCGCGCCGAAGCGCGGGATACTTTGAACGAAGGGCTATTAGGGCCTTAAAGCAGGATAGGACCGATCCCGCCCTGCCTTGTTGATCCGCTACGTTCACCTCTTGATAATTGGGGTGCAAAGGAAGCCATGGTCTCGCATCGGGATTCGAGGAAAAACCGGCGCAGGGGCCGCCATCCCACTGCATGGGAAGCCGCTCTCCGTCGCGTCCCTTATGAAAGGGCCAGTAACGAATTCCAACAGGATCGGCGAGGCGGGAGCGGGGAACCGCTGCGTTTTCCATTCCGATCTCCTCTCCCATGTAGAGAAAGGGTGTGCCTCCCTGGGTCAGCAACATCACTCCGATCAATTTCGCCACGGCTTCCTTCATCTCCCGATCCGAAGAGGGGGCATAGCGACTGAGCGCACGAACAACATCATGATTTGAAAAAACGAAACAGGGAGTACCACCGTACCGCAGGGCTGCACGATATTGTCCCTCGAAAATCGAACCGAAACGACGGGCGGACCAGGGGGAAAAGGTAAGCGAGAAATCAAAGGCCAGATGAAGCTGATCCTGCACACCGGTAAAGGATGCTGCGAGTTCCTGATCAACGGGCTTGTCGAGATAGATCTCCCCTACCGCAAAGCTTCCCGGATATCGATTAAGGAGCCTGCGAAGCTGACGAAGATAGTCCCCGGTGGCGGGGCTGTTGCGGTCGTAGAGATGGCGCTGCATCTCATAGGGCCTCGGAGGCCAGCCGAAGGTAAAGGGGTTGTCCCGAAATTCGGGGTCTTTACCGATCAGGTTGATGACATCGAGGCGAAAACCATCCACGCCCTCCTTCAGCCAAAACTCAAGCTCGTCGAAAATCGCCTTCCGGCAGCGGGGATTCGCCCAGTTCAGATCCGGCTGTTCCGGCAAAAAGGAATGGAGATAATACTCACCGCTTTTCTCGTCGAAACTCCAGCAGCTGCCGCCGAAGGAGGCCTTCCAGTTATTCGGCACCCGTCCGCCCTTTTTCGGTTTCCGCCATACGTAAAAATCGCGATAAGGATTATCCTTTGATGAACGGCTTTCAATGAACCAGGAATGGAGAACGCTGGTGTGGTTGAACACCATATCCATGATCACCCCAATGTTGCGACGGTGGGCCTCGTCCAAAAGCCGACGGAAGGCCTCGATATCCCCGAATACAGGATCGATTTCCCGATAATCGCTTATGTCATAGCCGAAATCGAACATGGGGCTTTTATTGATCGGGCTGATCCAGATCCCTGAAACCCCAAGCTCCCGAAGATAATCAAGCCTTGTGCGTATCCCGTCGAGATCCCCCACCCCGTCTCCGTCGGCATCAAAGAAACTTCGCGGATAGATTTGATAGATTACGCCCTCTTTCCACCAGTTATCGTCACGGTGCAGCTGTCCCATTGCATCCCCCGTTTCCCTTTTTTCTCAGCCGTCATTATATTATAGCCAGAGGGCAAGATGGAAGAACGAATACAAAGAGCACAGCTGCTTATAATGGATAATCGTTACCTTGACGCGCTTGAAATCCTGACTGAAATTCTCAGGGAAGAGCCGGACGAGAGGGAAGCACTTCGGCTTGCCGGTACCGCATGGATGGAAAGCGGAGAGGCAGGGAAAGCGGTTAAGGCCCTCGATTACTATAGGAAACGGTGGGGAGATGATGCAAAGGCATTGGAGGCCCTGGGCTGTTCCCACTTCAAACTTGGAAATTATGGGCTGAGCAGAGAGATACTTGAGGAGGCTGAACGACTGGATGATCGAAATCCATCCATAGAGCGCAACCTCGGAGTCGTATATCACCACCTCGGAGAAGAGGGGAAAAGCATTCGGAGGCTTGAACAGTCAAATGAACTTGGCCCCGACGACTACCGGACCATGTATGCTCTTGCCATGGCCTACATGCTTGCCGGACGACCGGCCGAAGCGGAACCCCTGCTTGAAGGAGTGCTTAAGGTTCCGACTCCGGAAGAGTTCAGAACCCTTGCAAGGGTGAATCTTAAACGTATTCATAAACAGATTGAAACGAGGGAACGTCCAAAAACAAAGGATTAATCCGTAAGGCATAATTGCGGTTGGTTTGTTTTACGTATAGGATGTCGGCATGCTATTCGAAGAGGAATCCAAAGCCTTTTACACCGTCTCCGGGCTTACGGCTCTCATCAAGGAGCGGCTCGAAAGCGGCTTCTCATCGGTTGCGGTGGAGGGCGAGATATCGAATTTTCGTCCCTCTGCAGCCGGCCATTGGTATTTTTCCCTTAAGGATCAGGACGCGGTCATCAGTGCTGTCATGTTTCGGGGAAAGAGTGCGAGGGTCGATTTCTACCCGGAAGACGGGATAACGGTCAAGATAAGCGGAAATCTCTCTGTCTATGAAAAACGCGGGAACTACCAGATCATATGCGACACCATGGTCCGTTCGGGCGAGGGGGCTATCCTTGCGATGCTGGAAGAACGCAAACGCAGGCTTGCCGCCGAGGGATTGTTCGACCTGGAGAAGAAGAAACCCATCCCACCCTTTCCAGCGCGGGTCGCGGTGATCACCAGTCCCACGGGAGCCGCCCTACGTGACATTCTGCAGGTACTGGGGCGTCGAGGTGCAGGGGTCGATATCACCATTTTACCTACCTTGGTTCAGGGAGACGGAGCCGCCGAGCAGATAGCGGCCCAAATCAGAAGGGCGAATCGCTACAACATGGGAGAGGTCATCATCATCGGACGGGGAGGCGGCAGTCTCGAAGACCTCTTGCCCTTTAGTGAAGAAGCGGTGGCCAGGGCAGTTGCCGAAAGCACGATTCCCATCATCTCAGCGGTCGGGCATGAGACGGATACGGCCCTTTCGGATCTTGCGGCTGACCTCAGGGCCCCCACCCCCTCGGCCGCGGCGGAACTTGTCTGCGAGGAACGTGAAGCGTTGTTGCTGAGGGTCGGGGCTATCGCGGGAGAGATGCGAGATAATCTGCTTCGCGGCGCAGAAAAGGCAAGAATCCTCCTTCAGCGTTTCTCAGGCGAGGAGATGAAAGAGCGGATGCAGCGACTGCTCCAACCGCGGCGCCTTGAGCTTGACGATCAACGGGAAGAGGCGGTCAGGGCCATAGGCGAGAAGATAACGGCTGAGCGCCATCGCCTGGCCCTGATTATCAAGGAGCTGGAGACATCAAACCCCCTGGCAATTCTCCAAAAGGGGTATGCGGTGGTAAGCCGAAAACGGGATAACGGCCTGGTTACCGACGCAGCGGAAGAGAGGCTTGGGGAAGCACTTTGCATTCGCTTGGCAAAGGGGTCGGTAGATGCAACGATAGAGGAGATACACAGTGAAAAGCTTTGAAGAACGGATGGCCCGACTTGAAGAACTAAATGATCAACTGAGAAAAGGGAGCCTTTCCCTGGCTGAAGCGATGGCAACCTTCGAAGAGGGAATGGACCTTGCAAAGGGGCTTGAAAAGGAGCTTTCGAAGATAGAACGGAGGATCGAAATACTCGTCAATGAACCGGAAGCCCCGGACGAAACACCGAACCTGGAGCTTTTCGGGCAGTAGTCGCTTCAAGCCGACAGCCGTTAAGGCTGCCGCGATGTCAGGGGAGCAAGATCGATGCGATCTCCCTCCCTTACACCGGCAGTCTCGAATGCTCCGCGGTTCAGCTCTATGGCATATCTGACCGACCTTGAAGAGTATACCGGTTGCAGATCATGCGGTATCATCGGCAGAATATCGACAATGGTACCTGAGCCGTCGAGGTAGGCAATGGAGAGCGGAATTTCGGTATTCTTCATCCAGAATCCGAGCAGCTGATCGTGTTCAAAAACAAAGATCATGCCTCGATCCTCGGACAGTTTTTCGCGAAACATCAAACCCTTGACCCGCTCCTGCTGATCATCTGCGACTTCCAGGGTAAATTCTTTCGCGCCGATAAGCAGCTTGACGGTTTGTTCCCCCTTACAGCCGGAAAGCAGTACAAGGAAAAAACAGAAGCCGAAGAGAAACCTTACAGTTAGCCTCATCACCATTCCCGTTAAAATTGCCGCAAAAACCGATCCCTCGTCATTTCCTCGAAGGATTGGTCGATGGCCCCTGAGCGGCGAATCTCATCCAGAAGCTCTGTATCAAGATACTTCACCCGAAGCCCCTTACGCTCCAGAATGAAGGCATTCGTTTCGCCCTGCCACCGACTCTCATCCGGCGTAAAGACATTAGGGGGGCCATACTTGCCGACAAAGGTCGTATAGAGAGCGTAGTGATCCATCAGCTGCCCGTCAATATCGAGAACAATGGAGTAGAGTCGATCATCATGAAATTGCAGGTATGCCCGGCGAATAAAACCAAGACCGCCGGTTTCGATCATCCGCTCGTTGGGATTCCGCAGCATGGAGACATCGGCTTTCCCCCGATAAGAAAAATTCGGATCGCGTTTGAGAGCCTCTTCAGCATCCGCAAAGGAGAGGCCCAATTGAATTTCTCCGAAACCGGTAGGAGGAGGATCGTGCTGTGCCTGATCCGCGTTCTGGGCCCAGATCATAGAGGTACGGCAAAAAGTCGAGAGAAAAAGAAGGATAAAAAGCAGATATGGCAGCCGCAACCTCATACCTCCATATTCGGCCAAAATCAGGCAGGATCTTACCGGAATTTTGGTTATAATAGAGGCATGAAACCTCTTCGTATTTCGGCGGCGGTCATAGGCCTGAGCGTACTATTGCTCCTGGAAGGATGTACCTCCTATTCAGGTCCTGCCATTCGTAAGGCAGCCGCGGCCGGTCCCTCATCAGCTATCGAGAGTTCCTACCAACAGCAGCATTTCGAAGAGGCCGACCAGGGGGTACGTATCGTCACCATTCCCACGGGTGCACGGATCAAGGTGGATGGAAAGGTAAAGGGAAATAGCCCGCTTCTTCTGGACCTTCCGACGGGCAATTATCTGATCGAGGCGGAAAAAAGCGGCTATAGAAGAGCCTCGATTTCCCTCTCCCATATCGGCGATGAGTATACAAAGGTCGAACTATCTCTCAAAGCGATAGAGGGTTCCCTGCTGATAGAAACGACCCCTCAGGATGCCGAAATTCACAGCGGATGGAAAACCTTCACGCCGGGCAAAGAGGAACAACTCGGGGTTGGTAGTTACGAACTTGAGATCGGTGCCTTCGGCTATGAAACGGAACGGAAAACGGTGGCCGTTGAAGAAGGAAAGCTTAGCCGTATATCGATCGATCTTGTACCGGTTCCCTTTGTTTTTGAACAGATATCCGCTACGCGGAAGCGATTTGACCCGACAGATCCAGGCACATATGGCAGCGTCATCGCCTCTGTTACCGTGTCTGCCCCGGGCGACGGAAGCATGATCATCGTCGGCCAAGGGGGAGAGATCGTGGCAGGCCCCTTCCCGGTGCGCTTTACCCGGAGCTTAAATAGAATCGTCTGGGATGGCAGGGATACGAAGGGGCAGATAGCGAGGGAGGGCGAATATCGGCTTGTGATCACGGCAATGCAGGGGGATCTTCCCTTGAGTGTTGAAACTCCGATAGCGGTGGACCGCAGCATCGATCTGCGCTCCCGTCCGGTCTACAACGGTGCGGCAGGAACGCTTTTCTGCCCTCTGCCGCCGAGCCTTCCGCAAGGGA
>JGI2924J29684_1076664_pt1 | contig 10581 bp, 7 predicted proteins | sample BenlonsequencITS_FD_29684 | JGI IMG/M metagenome (IMG submission 29684)
CGGAATCGTGCCGTGTTCCCGAACGGTGCGGCTGCCGCCGGGCCCGCCGTACCGGGCGCCGACGGCGCCGTCGTAACACCGCGTCGCGACGACGACGGGAACGCCCGCCTCGACTGCCTCCGCGACGCCGTCTCCGAGCGCCGGCGTCGTGTTTCCGATGCCGCTCGCGGCGAGGACCAGGCCATCGACGCCGTCCTCGAGGGCTCGCTCGAGCTGGCGGGCGTCGACGTCGAGCCCGCTGGGCAGCATCTCGACGCGCGCGGTCATCTCGGTCGCGGGCAGGGAGACCGACTCGCTGCCGGGCTCGCGGCGCAGCGAGAGCCCGTCTGCTGTGAGCTCCGCGACCGGTCCCGCGTCGGGCGAGGCGTACGCCTCCGGCCGTCCAGCCCGCGCCTTCGTCACCCATCTGGCGGCGTGGACGAGGTTCCCGAACGCGACGTACGCGCCGTCCTCGAAGCGGTCGTCGGCCGCGGTCCGGACCGCCTGCAGCAGGTTCGCCGGCCCGTCGGCTCCCGCCCAGTCGGCGGGTCGCTGCGCCCCGGTGAACACGACCGGCACGTCGGCGTCGGTCGCCATGTCGACGTAGTACGACGACTCCTCCATCGTGTCGGTACCGTGGGTCACGACGACGCCGTCGACGCCGTCCTCGTCGGCCCGTTCGACCGCCTCGACGAGCGCGGCGACGTCCGAAACCGAGAGGTGGAAGCTGAGTTCGTCACAGACCGACTCGACGTCGATCGTCGCGACGTCCTCGAGACCGGGAACCGCTGCGACGAGGTCGTCGCCGTCTTTCGAGGGGGTCGCCCCGTCCGCCCCATCCGTCGACGCGATCGTTCCACCGGTGCTCAACACGCGTACGTGTGGCATGTACTGGCGTCTCGGGCGGAACTACTTAGTTCGAGAGGCCACCCTCACCGGGGCACTCCGTCCTCCCGGTCGTCGAAGATCGTGCGTTCCCGAACGACCGCTGTGCTCCGAAGGCAGGACCTGGTCGAACACGAGTGGTTTTCCGGCGAGAGAATCCATCGTCGGCAGCACTCAACTGCTCGAGGGAGCCGTGTTCCCCACCGTTTTCGACGAGCAGGGTCAGTAACTTTTTGTGACTTGTCTGTCCTCCTATAGTCGTGCCAATCCGACGAGCGAAAGATCTGGACACTCTCTACACCGAGGTCGACGACTACGACCTCGTTATCGTCCCCGACGCACCGTTCGCGAGTGCGCTCAACCGCCGCCTCGACAGCCCACAGTTCGGAAGCTTCGCCATCACGCCCCGGCGCCTCGCTGCTGGCCGGCGCGAACGGGCCGAAGACCGGCTCGCCTTTCTCGAGGTCGTCGACCGAACCGATCACGACTGGCAGGCAGTCGCCTACGCGGTCGGGAACGTCATCCAGTGCTGGGAACAGCAGGGACGGCTCGACGCCATCCTCGAGTACGATGCCTACGTCGATACGACTACCCGCGAAGTCGTCGATATCATGGCTGACCTGCGAACGACCTCCAAACAGCTCACCGAGTATACGGTCGACGACGAGCAGTCGGTCGCCGTCGTCGGCTCCGACCAGTTGACGACGCTCGAACGCAGTATTCTCCCGGACGAGTTCGACCGGATCGACCCGTTCACCGCGGAGTCGTTCGACTATCCCGAGTTCCACGTCTTCGAGTCGGCAACCGACATCGTCACCGCACTCGTTGACACTATCACCGCAGCGGACGCCGAACACGTCGCGGTCGTCCTCGACAGCGGGAGTGAGTACTCGTCGCTGGTCGAATCAGCGCTCGAGGCAGCCGACGTCCCCTTCTACGGCGGTCCTGGATTCGTCGACGATCCGCACCACAGAGCCTTCGTCCGACTCCTTCGACTCGGATTTCGCGGCCCCGAAACGACCGTCGGCGACCTCCGCCCAGTGCTCTCCCAGCTGGGAATCGACGTTCCGATCGACCACAACGAAAAACGACTCGAGTCGGTCGACGCCGACGGCATCGACTGGGTACGGGAGTTCTGTGCCTCGCTCGACGAGCGAACGTTTGCCGACGTCCTCGGTGCGTACGCAACGAAAGCGGGAATCGAGCTCTCGCGCTTCGATGACGAACTGCGGGAGCTCGGAATCGGCGATAACCGCGTAACCAGCGACGGCGTCGATCGACTGGCCTACTACCTGCAGACGTACGACATCCCGGTCGACAGAACGAACGAGGGTGTCCTTCTGGTCGATGCGAAATCCTCTGCCTACGTCGACCGACCGGTCGTCTTCCATCTCGGGATGGGGAAGGACTGGACTCACTCGGCCCCGAAACGTCCCTGGGTCGATTCCCAGACCCAGTTCGAGCGCTACATCGGCAACTTTCAGCGACTACTCCAGAGCGGCGACGACCAGTACTACCTCGTCCAGGACACCGTTGGAGGCGAGCCAGTGACACCGTGTCTCTACTTTAGCGACCTTCTCGAGGACGACTTCGGACGCTTCAGCGACCTCGAGACAGTCGACCATCGCCGGCGACCACGTTCCGGTGGCAGCGGCTTCGACCGCGAGCCGATCGACGTCAATCGGGAGACGGTCGAGACGATCAGCCAGTCGAGCCTGAACAGTTACGTCAACAGCCCACGGGAGTACTTCTTCAGCCGCCTCGTCGACTCGCCGGATCGGGAACGGTTCGTCGAGGGGACCCTCTTTCACGATTTCGCCGAGTTCTACGTCAACCATCCCGACGTCGTCGCTACAGCCGACCGCTCGGATCTCGTCGACGTCATGCTCGAGGACGTCGATCCGTTCATCACGGCTGCCGACGAGCCGCTTCGACGACGCAAGTACCGGATCGGACTGGAGACGATCGTAGCGTATCTGGACGAATACGGTCCCGAATCGGACGAGACCGACTTCCTCACGCCGACCACCGGCCGGGGAGAGAACTGCTTTGCGGCGTACTTCGGCGAGCCGATCGACTCCCCGCTGACGGAACGGTGGTTCGAGGACGAGTCGCTCGGCCTGAAGGGCAAGATCGATCTCGTCCGGACACCGGATCAGTTGCTCGATTACAAAAGCGGGAGCAAGAAACGGGCCGCCACGATCGTGAAGCGTGCGGCGGTCGACCCACCCGCGGACACGCCGAATTTCCAGGCGGCGCTGTATCTCACCTACTACCGGGCGATCCGTCCCGACGAACCGCTCGAGATCACGTTTTTCCACTTCCTGGAGACTATCGACGACGTCATCACTGGCGAAGCGGAGCTCGACGAGACACTGACGACCGTCACGTACTACCCGTTCACGTTCGACGAGTACGTCGGCTCCCGTGACGCCTACGAGACGCTGCTCGATGGCTACAACGACTGCCAGGAGACGTTCGAGGACTTCGGCTATTCGGCCTACAGTGACCTCATGAGCCAACTGACGTTCCCAGATACGACCGAGAAGGCAGCGTTGCGCGCATCCGAGTTCGCCGAGGAGTTCACGGCTGCCGTCGACGTGGGCACCTCCGAGGACGTCGACGCCGAGAAGGGAGCGGATCAGGCGATTCGAGCGCTGAACGGCGTTCGCAAGCGGACGTTCTTCTGCGAGGACCTCGATGCGTTCGAAGCGTTCGTCGAGGAACGGCTCGAGGAACTCAACCGTCGGCGAGTCGGCGAGGAACGGTTCCCCGTAGATGGCCCTGCCGGAGAGCCGAACTACCGGCGGATAGACAACCGCGATCTCCTCCTGGAAGGTGAGAGCGATGACTGAGCTGACACCCAACGAGAAACAGCGGGAACTCATCGAGAACACGGACGGACTCTATCACGTCGACGCTGGCCCTGGAACGGGGAAGACGTTCGCGATCACTCGCCGGTACGGGGCGATCGTCGACCAGCCTGACATCGAACCGGACGATATCTTGCTGGCGACGTTTACCCGGAGCGGCGCCGCCGAGATGAAAGAACGGATCGGCGAGCACAGTACCTACGCTCTCCGCGAGTTGGCCGACGCCCCGATCCAGACGTTCCATTCACACTGTCACGACCTGCTCGACGAACACGGCTACGCGGCCCCGACCCATCTCGGTCTCGAGGAACGAATTACGGGATCGACGCGAGTTATCGACGACGAGCTCATCGAAGCCGAGCTGTTCCGCGAGTTCTTCGACCAGTTCCGGAGCGCTCACCCCGAGTATATCGACTTCTACCGGATCCTGTCGGCACCAGACGAGTTGCTCGACGTCGTCACCGAACTCGCGTCGAAGGGGGTGTTCCCGACGGCCGACGGCTGGTATCGCGACGGCGAATCGCACCTCGACGGTGACTTCGAGACGTTCAAAGCGCAGTTCGACGACGTGAACGAGCCACGCAACGATGGGCGGAAGCAGTCCGAACTACGTGACGACCTGAGTCGCTTCGGGCGGAACAAGACCTACCTGCCCGATGCACCCTCGAAATCGGAACTCCGTGGGGGACGCGGAACCAAACAACTGGATGACGAGGTCGCAGCCGAGGTGTTCCACGAGGATCGCACTGATCTCAAGGCGTTCGTCCACGACGTTTACTTCGAGTACCTGCAATTCGCGCTGCGTCGGAACTACCTCAATTTCGGATTCCTCCAGCTGTTCGCGTTCGTCCTGCTCTGTGAAGATCCACAGGTTCGGCAAAGAGCCCGCTTCGAGTACGTGATGATCGACGAGTTCCAGGACACCAGCGAGATCCAGTTCAAGCTCGCGTTGCTCCTTGCGGGAACGGACAACCTCTGTGTCGTCGGTGACTGGAAACAGAGCATCTACTCGTTCCAGTACGCGGACGTCCGGAACATCCGCGCTTTCGAGGAGCGTCTCGAGGCGTTCAGTGCGGATCTCAACGGTGACACCGATCGGGTATCCTTCGAGACGGACGATCTCACCCGAATCGAACTGAAGGAGAACTACCGATCGACCGAATCCGTCATCGAACTCTCCGAGGAGGCAATAATGACGCCAGCTTCGAGCGGCGAGGACGTCGATACCACGCACGAGGACATCGTCGAACTCGCCGCGAACGCGTCCGTTGACAACACCGTCGTCGAGGGCGTTCGACACGACGACGAACACGAAGCGGTGCTCTCGAAGGTTCAGGAGATCGTCGGCAACGACGACTACGCCGTCGAAGCAGAAGACGGTGAACTCCGCCCGCCGGAGTACCGGGACGTCGCCGTGTTCACCCGGAAACGCGACTACGGTCGCGAGCTGCTCGAGGTCGCCGACGAGTACGACTTTCCCGTCGCCTACGACGGCGGAATCGAACTCTTCCGGACCGATCAGGCGAAGCTACTGCTTGCCTGGCTCCGCGTCCTCGAATCGGACGCTGATCGCGGCTGGGCGGTCGTGTTGGAGCGTGTCGGGTACACGCTCGACGAAATCGACCACGTGCTGGGGACGGAGGGGTATCCCACGGAGCTGACCACGTTCCGGGACGAACTCCGGGAGTTGGAGTCGGTCGGTGCAGTCGCGCGACGGCTCTTCGATCGCTATGGCTTTACGGGCGAGACGGCGGATACCCTTCTCGATACGATTCAGTCGGTGTACGACTCGACCACCCTCACTCACGGCGAACTGATTCAGTTTATCGAACGGGGGATCGAGAACGGCAGTATCGTCGACGTCCACGCCAATTCGGGAGACAACTCGGTGACGGTTCAGACGATCCACGCTGCGAAGGGACTCGAGTATCCGATCGTCATCCTGGCGAACATGAATAGCGGCAGTTTCCCGCCCCGTTCGGGCGGTTCGAGCGTGATACAGTATCAGGAACCAGTCGGTCTTCGTCAACGGAAGCGCTACTCCGAGGACCGAGCACATCCACACGTCTACGATAGCTGGCAACACGACGTCCGTCGTCGATGTCTCCCCACCGAGTACGACGAAGAGCGACGGCTACTGTACGTGGCAGTCACACGAGCCGAACAGCACGTCGTCTTCACGGGCGGCGAGAATCCCAATACGTTCCTCGAGGCGTTGCCAGTTACGGTCGGCGAGGCCGAGATCGATATCGACCCGCTCGGTCGGGACGACCGGGCTGTGGCGGAACTGCCGTTCACCGTGACGACTCCCGATGGCCCGCTCGCCCATACCCCGCATTCGCTGATGGACGAGAGTGTCTTCGAACGAACCGGAGCACGGATGGAATCGAGTCCCGATCCTGCGTCGGAAACGCGGGGAAGGGATTTCGGCTCTCGTGTACACGAGTTCGCCGAGGCGTACGCCCTCGGTGACGACGTAACGCCGTTGAACGCCCACGAGCAACGGGTGAAAGCGTTCATCGACGACCTTCCGGGCGAGTTGTACGTCGAAGAACAAGTCACGCTCCCGCTCGAGGTCGATGACCGACGGGTCACGATCTCCGGTATCGCTGACCTCGTCCACGAAACGGAGACGCAGGTCCAGGTTATCGACTACAAGACCGACAGTACGCGACGAGCGCAGTCGGAGTACCGAAAGCAACTCAGCGTCTACTACCACGTCCTCTCCGAGTGGTTTGAAGCCAAAGAAGTCACAGCGAGCCTGTTCTATACGGCTGACGGGACTCGCGAACGGATCGAGCCGCTTTCGCGTGACGAAATCCGTGGTGTTGTTCGACAGCATGGAACCCACGGCAACCGGTGAATCGGCCAGCAAAGCAGTTGTGACGGTTCGAGGAGCACTCGGAAGCCCCACCTCACTCCGTCGAATCTAAACAGCGCCTTACTGAACGAGTTCGATGTGCAGAATAGCACCACCGGTCGTCTCTCGATACCTGGCGTCGGAGTTCGGGGTCCGGTGAAACCCCTCCGGTGCAGGATGATTCCCTTTACTGTCAGGCGTTTCTGGCATCAGTATGTACGACCCATCATCCTGGCGTGGACCTTCACCATAAACCCGGTAATACTCTTCGCTACCATTCAATTCTTCGAGAGTTACTTTCCGAATCTCCATCGTCCGTCCATCGCTCCAGGACGTGTTCGTGGTAACTGTGATACGGTCGCCCGGACGAAGTCGATAAAGGAAATTGACGATTTTGCTCGGCTCGCGATCGAGCTCTGACTCTCGTGCCATATTTCATAGAACCTTTCACCCTACGTATAGATACTGGCTCTACAGAGATACAGCGAGAGTGCCTCGGGGCTTGTCCCCGAGGTACTTCACAGATCGCTGCACTGAATTCGTACTCTCCTCTCTCGCTCGGGCGGTCTCACGCCGGATCGAGTGGCCAATACCGTGAGTTATAATACAGAACAGAGATATTACTCGGACGAGTACACGATGACAGGATCCGACGACCGAATCCGGACGACTCACATCGGGAGTCTCCCGCGACCACCTGCGTTGCTCGAGCTGCTGACGGCCCGCCAGAACGACGAGGACGTCGACGAAGCCGAGTGGGACGCAACCGTCGCCGAGGCCACCCAGGACGTCGTCCAGCGCCAGGCCGCGATCGGGCTCGATAGCATCAACAACGGCGAGCAGTCCCGGGTCTCGTTCAACTGGTACGTCGCCGACCGCCTCAGCGGAATCGAGGGGAAACGCGAACAGGAGCTGTGGGCGGACCTCCAGGAGTTTCCCGACTACGCCGACGAGACGTTCAAGACGGACGTCCTCGACCTCTCGATGCACCCCGTCGTTACCGGTCCCGTCGAGTACACGGGCCACGACGAGGCCGAGGCCGAACTCGAAACCTTCGAGGCGGCACTCGAAGACGTCGGTTCCGATATCGAGGAGACGTTCGTGACCGCAGCCTCGCCCAGCATCGTCACGGCCACGCACGTCAACGACCACTACGACTCCTACGACGAGTTCCTCTTCGCCGCCGCCGAGGCGATGGCCGAGGAGTACGAGCTTGTCGCCGACACCGGCGCGACGATCCAGATCGACGCGCCCGAGCTCCTTACTACCGGTCACACGGCGGCCTTCGCCGACGCACCCCTCGAGGAGGTCAAGGAGGTCACCCGGCTCCACGTCGAGGCGCTCAACGAGGCGCTGTCGAACGTTCCCGCAGAGCAGGTCCGACTCCACACCTGCTGGGGGAGCTACGAGGGGCCCCACCACCTCGATACGGACCTCGTCGAGATGCTCCCGGAGATCTACGAGGCCGACATCACGGGACTGAGCGTCGAGCAGGCAAACCCCCGCCACCAGCACGAGTACCGCGCGTTCGCCGAGCAGCCGCTCCCGGACGGCTGGACGTTGCTTCCGGGCGTCGTCGACGTGAAGACGAACGTCATCGACCACCCCGAGACGATCGCGGATCGGCTCGAGCGCGTCGCCGAGGCCGTCGACGACTCGACGCCGCTGGTCGCCGCCCCCGACTGCGGTTTCGACACACAGGCCGACATCGGGATGGTCGACCCCGAGATCGCGTGGGCGAAACTCGAGGCGCTGGTCGAGGGTGCCGAGATCGCGACCGAACGACGTTCCTGACGCGGCCGAAACGCTATCCTCTTCCGTCGCTCCGCGGTAGTCTCGTTCATGACTGCACTCGAGGACGAGACGGTGATCGTAACCGGAGCGAGTCGGGGCCTCGGCGCGTCGATGGCGACCCGGTTCGCCGAGGAGGGTGCGAACGTCGTGTTGACCGCCCGTAGCCGATCCGACCTGGAGGACGTCAGCGACGGTATCGACGGCGAGACGCTCGTCGTGCCTGCCGACGTCACCGACGAGGACGCGGTGCGTGCGGTCGTCGACGCGACCCTCGAGCAGTACGGCGAGCTGACCGGGCTCGTGAACAACGCGGCTATCGGGCTGCTCACGCTGCACGACGAACGCAGCGTCCTCCACGACGTCGCCACCGAGGACTTCCGACAGATCCTGGACGTCAACGTCACCGGCGTCTTCCTGTTCTCGAAGTACGCCGTCCCCGCGATGATCGAGTCCGGCGGGGGCAACGTCCTCAACGTCTCGTCGGGACTGGGTCGTCGGGGCTCGGCGACCTGGGGACCCTACGTCGCCTCGAAGTGGGCCCTCGAGGGGATGACCCGGACCCAGGCCGAGGAGCTCGCGGAGTACGGAATCAACGTCAACGCAGTCGATCCAGGCGGTCGGGTCGCGACGAAGTTCTGGGATCACCTCCCGGACGACGAGCGATCTGAGATCCTCGAGCCCGACGTGATGGACGACGCCGCGACGCGGCTGCTCGCACAGGGGCCGGACGGCGTGACCGCGGAATCGATGCCCGCCGACGAGTGGGAACAGCAACTGGACGACCGCACCCAGTGAGAATCGGCTCCCGATCGCGTTCATCCGAGTCGGACCTCGAACTACACGTCGATCTCGCCGATCACGAGCGGGCGTTCGGTACGACAGACCGATTGAGCGTATCTTTATGAGTGCCGTTGTAATAACGGGCGTATGACAGATTCGAACGTGGCGATCGTGACGGCAGCGGGAAGCGGGATCGGAGCCGCCTGTGCGCGGCGGCTGAACGAGGACGGGTACACGCCAGTTCTGCTGTCGCGATCGGGCAGTGCCGTCGAGGTCGCAAACGAACTCGGCGGGGACGGGTTCGAGGGGTCGGTGACCGATCCCGACGCCCTGGCGGCTCTCGTCGAGACGACGTACGAACGCTACGGACGGATCGACGCGGTGGTGAACAACACGGGTCACCCGCCATCGGGAGACCTCCTCGAGATCTCCGACGAGGAGTGGCACGAGGGACTCGATCTCGTTCTGTTGAACGCCGTTCGTATGGCGCGTCTCGTCGCGCCGATCATGGAAGACCAGAACGGCGGATCGATCGTCAACATCTCCACGTTCTCGGCGTTCGAACCGTCGGGCGAGTTTCCGGTGTCGTCGGTGCTCCGGGCCGGGCTCGGAAGCTTCACCAAGCTTTTCGCCGACCAGTATGCCCCGAAGGGAATCCGCATGAATACGGTACAGCCCGGCTTCACCGATAGTTACGAGGTCGACGAGGAGACGCTGGAGCGGATTCCGATGGGACGATCGGCACGGACCGAAGAGATCGCCGACGCGGTCGCGTACCTGCTCTCACCCACCTCGAGCTACATCACCGGCCAGAACGTTCGGGTCGACGGCGGGCTTACACGATCCGTGTGACATCCTCGCCCGCCGTAAACAGTAGTTGAGATGTGTGGCACTGTCTAGCTGAGCCAGTGTGAGAAGTGAGCAGGTCATTGAGTGAATTGGCTAGAATGCTTGCAGACCTGCTCACCGAGAGCTACGACGCGGATTTAGAAGAATCTTGGGAGAACGAGCGGACGGCGAGCGCCCTGACGGGCGTCGCCGTCCGTCTCCATCAGGCCGGTTGTTCCCTTCGGGAGACAACAACGATTCTCGCTAATTAGGCGCTGAGCGATCTCACGGAGCGGTCCGGAATAGGGTACATCGACTGGCTGACAGCGGACGCGGCCCGTCGACGTCCACGAGTGCTTCGCTCTCCTGCGGCCCATCAGAACGCGAAGCGTTCTGAGGACGGCGACGCCGTCGGCGGGTCGCTGTCGACGAAACCGCTGTCAAGATTAACGGTGAATGGTCTTGGTTGTACGCTGCAATAGACATCGAGACAAAATTGATTCTCGACGTCGCGTTGTTTGGTCGGCATGGCACTGATCCGGCAGCTGCATTTCTGCATGGACTCCGTGAGAAACACGATCT
>JGI2924J29684_1076663_pt1 | contig 10568 bp, 11 predicted proteins | sample BenlonsequencITS_FD_29684 | JGI IMG/M metagenome (IMG submission 29684)
TTGGTATCAATGGATTCCCCCTCTCGCACGAGCCATAAGTCGTCTGCGAGAATATCATATTCGTTATTGTTCAGTGTAAGCAGTTTTTCGAGGCGTGCCTCCAGCATATAATCGTCTGCGTCAAGAACGGTAAACCAATTTGCAGTGACGCGTTCTAAAGCGACATTACGTGCAGCAGCGGGGCCTTGATTGATAGCTTGCGTTACAACGATTAAGCGATCTGTTCCGTCATCAGCTAGCTGCGCATTGGAAGATGTTGCGTCATTGGAGGCATCGTCGACGACAATGACTTGAGAAACAATTGTTTGCTTTAAGGCAGAGGAAACAGCTTGAGCAATTGTATTTTCAGCGTTGTATGCCGCGATGATAACAGCAATTGTATCTTGGTGAAGCGACATGAATTACACCTGCGCAACAGGGAATTTAAGAATTGTTTTTGCATCGTCTAAAGTATGAAAAACAGTATCATTCATTCCCCGAACCCTTTTTTACTGTTGTCGTTTCAATTGTTTGCTCAAATAACTTTATACTATAGCTAGTTGACGTTAGGCAATGCGAGACTATTTCAGTTAGAAAATGACATTTCCCAATAAAGAACTCTCGCCTTTATCTAATGTACATATAAGCAAAAATTGCACCAATTGCGCAAACTAGAAGTCGTTTTATGCACTTGATTGCGGTGTTGTATTTGGGGAGGGTATTGAAAGAGAATGGAGCGGGTACACGGAATCGAACCGAGGTACATAGCTTGGAAGGCTAGTGCATTACCATTATGCTATACCCGCTCATCAGAGAAACGAACTGTTAGCGCATTTAACTAGCGTTCGTCTAGTCGTTTTTTTATAAAATTTGGAAGTTTATGCATTAGAATATCTAGGCAGCGAGTGAAACATAAAAAACGGCACATGATCAATGATACATGTGCCGTTGATTTGGTTTTAACTTTACCAAATGGGATAGTTAGAACAGACGCTCACCAATGCGGAGTGTGTCACCTGGGTGCACAGGCGTTGTGGATGTCAGTTTGACTTCACGTTCTTCTTTTTCACCTGCACCGCGTACAAATATGACTTTTTTGTTGGCTCGGTATGTATATCCCTCGGCAGTTGCAATTGCGTTTAGGATGGTTAGGCCGTCAGAGTAGGGGTATTCGCCAGGGCGGCTAACTTCACCAAGGATATAGTATGGGCGGAAATTGATGACCTCAGCAGAGATGCGTGGATTGTTTAGGTATCCATTGCGAAATTGCTCTTCAAGTGAACGTTGTACCTGACGCACAGATTGGCCAGTGGCTTCTATTTCACCAATCAATGGCATTGAAATCATGCCAGTTCCGTCAACTTGGAATTCACCAGAAAGGTCTGGTTCACCAAAGACAGTGATGCGGACTGTATCACCATTGCCAAGTTTGTATCCCAACGAATCTGTTGGTTTCGCTCTGCTAAATGAAGGCATTTGTGATTCGTTGACGGGAGTGGCTGTCGGTGTCTGCACTGGTGTCGGAGTTGACATAGTAACAGGTGGCTGGATGCTAGCGCTGCCTGCATCTGCATCCCTTGTTGCTGCTGCTGTCGAGCATGCAGTGACAGCCAATAGGGCTCCTGCTGCAAGCGCGAGTTTAAGGCTAGTTATAACATTCATTTTTTTGCTTCCCGACTTTTAAAACTTTTAAAGTTCCCAATCTATTCGCCATATAAGCGAATAATCTTTAAAAAACACTCTTAAAAATACCATCAACCGTCACCAAACGGTACAAGCTAAGCAGTATGAAGGCCTTTTAAAGCGTGTTTTAGCGTTTCTGAATAACAATGTATCAAGAAACGGGCCATTCTGTGCCTTTGAGTGCTTTTTATTCGACATGATGAAAAGATAGAAGCAATCGCAGAAAAAAATGAAAAATCACATTGAGGCACTCTAGCTTTTGCTTGTGTTTTTATTTCTGATAGCGTATCAGCACCTTTCCAATATAGGGGTATAGCTCAGTTGGTAGAGCATCGGTCTCCAAAACCGAGGGTCGAGGGTTCGAGTCCTTCTGCCCCTGCCATTGGAAACAAAAAGCCCGCTTCCTTTGTTTAGGGAGCGGGCTTTTGCTTTGGGAGATAACGTTATTGGTTTAATCTAGCCAATGCTGTTTTGTATTCTGATTTAAGTCTCTCAATAAGTTGGGAGGCGGGTTGAACATCTTTAATTGTCCCAATGCCTTGGCCACAGCCCCAGATATCTTTCCATGCTTTTGCATCACTACCCATGGCGGCGAAATCCATTTTTTCAGCTTCTTGCCCAGCCAATTTGTCGGGGTCTAGGCCAGCATTGACGATGGAAGGTTTAAGATAATTGCCATGTACACCGGTAAAAATGTTGGAATAGAGTATATCTTCTGCTGAACAGGTCGCGATCATTTGTTTGTATCCTGCGACTGCATTGGCTTCATCAGTGGCAATGAATATCGATCCCATATAAGCAAAATCTGCTCCCATTGCGATTGCGCCAGCAATGGAGGCTCCGTGACCAATCGAGCCTGACAGAGCGATAGGACCATCAAACCATTCGCGTGTTTCACGCACTAATGCGAATGGAGATTGTGTCCCAGCATGACCACCAGCACCAGCGGCGACAAGGATTAAACCATCTGCGCCTTTTTCGATCGCTTTGTGGGCAAACTTTTGATTGATTACATCGTGAAGAACAATACCCCCATAGCTGTGAATAGCATCATTTACATCTGTTCTGGCACCTAAGGATGTGATGATCATCGGCACTTTATATTTTACGCAGAGTGCAAGATCTTCTTCCAATCTAACATTTGAGCGATGAAGAATGAGATTTACGGCATAGGGCGCATCTTCAGGCCCAATTTCTTCATTTAAACGTTGGAGCCATTCTTCAAATTGTCCCGGCTGGCGCGCATTGAGTGAAGGAAATGAACCTACAATGCCGGCCTTGCACTGTGCGATAACAAGATCAGGGTTTGAGATGATGAACATTGGAGACGCTATAGCAGGAAGCTGCAAGCGATCTTTTAATGAGGAAGTCAGTGACATTAAAGCGTCCTGTTTTGCAAAATTTGAATTTTGAGCAAGCTTACGCTTCAATTTTCAACTGACAACCGTGTCGCCACGTCAGGGGGAGTGCTTATTTTTAGGTAGCTTGTTTCCTGTAGATAATTCTTCAAGCGTTGACGGACATAGATTTGGAAGCGCCAATACCAAATAGAGAAACGGGGAGAATCAAATGAAAATTGGTTGTGAATGTGGAGAAATTGTCGGGCATGTAGCGAACGCATCACCCAAAACAGTAAATCGCGCCAAATGTTATTGCAGGGATTGTCAGGCAGCAGCTTTTCTTGGTGATGCCAATAAAGTTCTTGATGAGCATGGAGGAACACAGGTGTGCCAAACAATACCTGCTTTGGTGAGCTTTGAGCAGGGTGTTGAAAAGCTTCAATGTATACGTTTGTCAAAAAATGGACTTATGCGGTGGCGTTCTAGCTGTTGTAATACGCCAATAGCCAACACATTGCGTGATCAAAAATTCGCATTTGTGGGATTGATCCACACTGGAATTACGTACCCAACAATGGGAGAGGAGCGAGATAAGCTGCTTGGGCCATGTGTCTTTAATGTAAATACTCAAACAGCTATAAACGGCCCTATTAAGCAAGTGGGCGTAAAAAGAACTATTTTTAAAGTCCTGTCCGGTGTGGTGAAAGCAAAGCTGACTGGATCTTACAAGCAAAATCCGTTTTTTGATTCTTCCACTGGCGATCCAATTGTAGAGCCGCGCATTCTATCAAAAGAAGAAAGGGCGGCTCTTTATGAGCAATTGGATTCGATCTAAGTTGTTGGTGCTAAAATTTGAAATCTTCTAATTCTTCAAATGCCGCTTTTAAAGCGTCGCCCCAGCCTGATGATATGCTGAGATAATAGTCATCATCTTTATAGATTCTCTTTTCGTGTGTGACGTTGAAGCTGTTAGCTTCATAACATTGTAGATCGATAGGGAGGTCTACAGAGAGATTGGCTTTGATCGTTGAATCAAATGAAACCATGAGCAATTTGGTCGCCTGCTCGAAAGACATATCAGGATCATAAGCACGCAAAATAATGGGCTTGCCGTATTTTGTTTCTCCGATCGGGAAAAACGGTGTTTCTTTGCTGGCTTCGATGAAATTACCTTCAGGGTAGACCAGAAATAACCTTGGTTCAGAACCTTTTATCTGGCCGCCGATAATAATGGTCGCGTTGAAAGTGGATGACGCTTGTTGGCCTTCATCTTTTTGGTCTCTTATGATTTCCCGGAGGGTGTCACCGATAATATTGGCGACTTGAAACATAGAAGGCGCTTGAAGTATCGAAGGTTTTCTGTCTTTGGGGGCTTTGGTGCGCTCATCCAAAACGGAAACAAGTGCTTGAGTCGTTGCAAGGTTTCCTGCAGTCATTATCGTGATGACTCGTTCACCAGGATTTGACCATGTGAACATTTTTTTGAAAGTCGAGATGTTGTCGACACCCGCATTTGTGCGTGTGTCTGACATGAAAATAAGCCCTTTGTTTAAGAGCATTCCAACACAATAAGTCATAACTCCCGCTCCTTATAAATGCGCAGAATCAGTTCAGCGTCCTTATTGTTGCACTTGGAGGCTTACGACAAGCTTTTCTTCTACATCGCCCTGCACAAGACCGGAAATTGGTGAAGCTTCACGCGAATCTCGGCCTGTTGCAACTCTGACATATCTTTCGTCGGGGCATTGTTCGTTTGGGGGATCAAATCCAATCCATCCGATATTGTCGACATAGGCTTCAGCCCATGCGTGTCCAGCATTTTGAAGTTTGATATCATCCGTCATAAGGAAGCCGGAAACATATCGGGCTGGATAGCCTGCTTCACGAGCCGCCGATATAAAAATATGAGCGTGATCTTGGCACACACCTTTGCCTTTAGTGAGGGCCTCTTCTGCTGTTGTTGCAGAGTTTGTCTCGTCTTTAGTGTAGTTTACTGCCGCTAGAATAGCATCATTGAGTGTGTGCAATTGTGCAATTGAGTTTTCAGAAGCATCTAGCAATTTCGCTAGCTTTTTTATTTCAGGGCCTGGTTTTGTCAGACGGGTATGACGTCTAAACAACCAAAGCGGTGCATATCCACCATGAGGACCTATCACGCCTGCGCGATCTGCTGTTTCTATCTCACCTTTGCATCGCACAATAATTTCCGTCACATCTGGTGCAAAGCGGATGAGATCAACTTTATTATTGTGATGGTCGGTAAATGAGCATTGTAGGTTTCCACCAACAATTTCTATCTTCCAGTCAAGGACGGTTTGTCCCGCGCTTGATTTAGGCGTTAAGCGCAGCTGTTGAAGAGCGTATGATACAGGAGCATCATATTGATAGCGTGTCTCATGAGAAATGCTTAGGCGCATAGAAATATCTTTAGTTAATCATAAAAGCGGAAATCTTTTTCGATTTGGGTGCCCAAGGCTCCGGCTTTTTGGATGAAAGTTTTCAGGAATTCATGCAGTCCAAGGTCGAATATTGACGAGACTGTTTGGTCCTGGGTGAAGGTGTGAAGTGCTTTGGCCAGCTCTAGGCTTTCAGACGTAGTATCATACGCATTTGATAAATAACGTAGATTACGTTTGACCTTTTCGGTGCTGTGATTGAGAGATCTTGGCATACGTCCATCTAGAACTAAGAATTTCACGATGGATGTGGGCATAGAGGTCTCGATCTCTTCATTTTCATGAATCCAACGAAATGCGCGTTCTCCGGAGACTGATCTTAATATCGCTTCCCATTGAACATTGTCCAAAGAAGAGCCGACATAAGAAATAGAGGGGAGGAGGACATAATATTTTACATCCAGAATACGGGCTGTGTTGTCCGCTCTTTCTATAAAAGTGCCTAAACGCGTGAAATTATAAATGTCATTGCGAAGCATGGTGCCGTGCAATGCACCGCGAACATGAGACGTTTGTTGACGAATTAGTGCTAAAACGTCTGATAGGTCAGATTCTTTTACCGGTTTTGAAAGAACAGTTTTGAGCGTGAGCCAAGTTTCATTCACGGCTTCCCAAACTTCTCGGGTGAGGGCTGTTCTAACAAGGCGTGCATTCTGGCGCGCCGCAATGATTGAGCTGATCACACTTGAGCCGTGAGTTTTATCGCAGAGTAAAAAATTGACGACTTTTGAATATTCATACTCGTCATAGCGTTGTAGGTATTCTTCTGAACTCCCCACGGCTGTGATTATGTGAGACCATTCATCCGAACTTGACGCTGAACGGGTCACAGATATGCGATACCCAGTGTCGAATAAGCGGGCTATATTTTCGGCTCTTTCGAGATAGCGGAACATCCAAAATAGGCCGCCAGCTGTTTTCCCTAGCATGCTCTATTCCTTCAATACCCAAGTATCTTTTGTGCCACCGCCCTGACTGGAGTTTACGACAAGTGAACCTGATTTCATTGCAACACGAGTCAATCCACCTGGCGTGATTTTGATATTGTCAGGTGACATTAGCGCAAATGGACGCAAATCAACATGACGCGGGGCTAAGCCTGATTTGGTGAAAATCGGTGTTGTAGAAAGCGACAATGTTGGTTGGGCGATATACACTTCAGGGTTTGCACGCAATTTAGCTTCAAATGCGGCGATTTCTTTTTTCGACGATGTCGGGCCGATAAGCATGCCGTAGCCACCTGATCCGTGAACCTCTTTGACGACCAAGTCTGCAAGATTATCTAATACATAGGCAAGAGAATCCGCGTCTGAACATCTCCATGTCGGGACGTTTTTCAGTATAGCTTCTTCGCCTGTGTAAAATTTAACAATTTCAGGGATGTATGAGTAAATTGCTTTATCATCGGCAATTCCTGTTCCCGGCGCATTTGCGATAGTAATGCCCCCAGAGCGGTAAACATCGAGAATTCCGGGGACGCCCAACAATGAATCGGGATTGAAATTCATTGGGTCAAGGAAATCATCATCTATGCGGCGGTAGATGACATCAATAGGCTTGTAGCCACGGGTTGTGCGCATTGCGACGCGGCCATTCTCAACGCGTAAATCATTGCCTTCGACAAGCTCTGCGCCCATTTGATCTGCAAGAAATGCGTGCTCAAAATAGGCTGAATTGTGAATGCCGGGCGTTAACACGGCGATGACAGGGCGTTGATCACATTTTGTTGGGCGACAGCGTGATAATGAATGACGCAGGTCTCGCGGGTAATCTGAAACGGGTTGAACTTTAATTTTGGAAAACAGCTCAGGAAACATCTGCAACATGGTTTCGCGATTTTCGAGCATGTATGAGACACCAGAAGGTGTGCGTGCATTATCTTCTAGAACGTAGAATTCGTTTTCGCCGGTTCGAACAATGTCAGTTCCAGTAATGTGTGTGTAAACGCCGCCAGGAGGTGTTACACCAATCATTTCAGGAAGAAAGGCAACATTGTTAGAAATCATTTCTTCAGGGATTTTGCCTGCCCGAACAATTTCTTGACGATGATATATATCATGCAGGAAGGCGTTTATCGCACGGACGCGTTGTTCAATGCCTTCTGAGAGCTTTGACCATTCTTGTGCGGAGATGATTCGCGGCACGAGATCAAAGGGGATGAGGCGCTCATCGGCTTCTGCCTGACTATAAACATTGAAAGTAATCCCCGTGCGTCGAAAGAAATTTTCGGCATCACGTGATTTCTTTTTTAACTCAGAGGGGTCTTTGCCTCTCAGCCATTCATAGTATTTTTCATACGGCGCACGGGTTTGGTCGGCATAGCCGAACATCTCGTCGAAATATTTAGAATCGGTGTTTGTAAATTCCATTACTTTATTCAATACGAAAATTGAAGATATGCCAGTCTAACATTTGTATTTTATAGAAAAAAACTGCAAATTTAAGAAAATACGACCAAGATGCAGCATCTGACCTAATTGAGTGGATAATTGTTGAGCAATTTCTGCAGAAGGATATGAATATTGGCGAGGGTAGCTTGTGGAAGTTTCTGACTATTTGGGCTTGAAACTTACGATGACCTAAGTCAATTAGAAACCCAAGATTATAGTTTTTTTAGATAGGTATGGACGTGAGGCCTGTGTTCGACTACAAGGCCTCCCTTAACCCATCCCTTAAAATCGGGAAGACACGGATAGCTCATGGCTGAGACCAAGAAGCGCACGAACCCTTTTACCTTTTTCGGTCAGGTGCGTGCTGAAGGACGAAAAGTAACTTGGACATCGCGACAGGAAACTGTAGCGGCAACAATCATGGTTTTGATCATGGTTGTATTTGCATCAATTTTCTTTTTGCTAACGGATTGGGTCGTCTCGGCCGTTGTTAAGCTAATTACAGGGATCTAAAACCCCATGGCCAAAGCCAGATGGTATATCGTTCACGCATACTCAAATTTTGAGAAAAAAGTTGCTGCTTCCATTCGCGAGCAGGCGGCAATGCAAGAGCTTGAGCACCTTTTTGAAGAAATTGAAGTGCCGACAGAAGAAGTTGTGTCTGTGGTGCGTGGTAAAAAGAAGACGACAGAGCGTCGCTATTTTCCTGGATATGTTCTGGTGAAAATGCAGCTAACGGATGCTGCTTATCACTTGGTAAAAGAAACACCAAAAGTGACAGGGTTCTTGGGTGCTGATGGCGGTAAAAAGCCTTTGCCGGTTCCTCAGTCTGAGGTTGACCGGATTATGGGACAAGCTTCTGAGGCTGCTGAGCGTCCAGAAATACCAAATGTCATTTATGAAGTTGGTGAAAAAGTTAAAGTTACAGATGGCCCGTTTGCTTCCTTTGAGGGTGCTGTTGAAGATGTTGATCTTGAAGCAGCTCGTTTGAAGGTGACTGTTTCCATCTTTGGCCGTGAAACACCGGTCGATCTAGAATTTGGTCAGGTTGAAAAGCTATAGGCTTTTGGGCTGGCTAATTAACGATGTGGGAGGCGGGCTGTAAGTCCATAGTGTCGCCGCACCACGTCATTCCCGGTGCGTATGGATTTATTCTGTGCGCACGCTTCGCGTTTTGAAAGGGAAATCATGGCGAAGAAATTACTTGGGCAGCTTAAGCTGCAAATTCCGGCTGGCTCTGCCAACCCGTCTCCACCTGTTGGTCCTGCATTGGGTCAGCGCGGTATCAACATCATGGAATTCTGTAAGGCGTTTAATGCTAAGACGCAGGAAATGGAAAAGGGTATGCCTATTCCTGTGGTGATTGATTACTATCAAGATAAGTCTTTCACGTTTGCGACAAAGACACCGCCGGCAAGTTATTACCTTAAAAAGGCTGCTGGTCTTTCTAAAGGTGGAACTGAGCCTGGGCGTGCTGTTGCTGGTTCTGTGACAATGGCTCAATGCCGTGAAATCGCTGAAGCTAAATTGCAAGATTTGAACACAGCTGATGCTGATCAAGGTGCTAAGATTATCGCTGGGTCTGCCCGTGCGATGGGCTTGACGGTGACGGAGTAGTATCATGGCTAAAGTTGGAAAACGTATTGCTGCAGCGCGTTCTGCAGTAGAAGTTGGTAAAGCGTACACGCTTGCTGCTGCTGCGGAATTGGTAAAATCAAACGCAACTGCTAAATTTGATGAAACAGTAGAAATTGCTGTAAATCTTGGTGTTGACCCTAAATATGCGGATCAGATGGTTCGTGGTGTGGTGTCACTTCCGCATGGTACTGGTCGTACAGTGCGTGTTGCTGTTTTTGCACGTGATGCAAAAGCTGATGAAGCACGTGAAGCAGGTGCAGACATCGTGGGTGCTGAAGACCTTATGGAAGAAATTCAAGAAGGTAAGATGGACTTTGATCGCGTGATTGCGACACCTGATATGATGGCTATTGTTGGTCGTCTAGGTAAAGTTCTTGGTCCGCGTGGTCTTATGCCAAACCCTAAGGTCGGAACTGTAACACCAAACGTTGCTAAAGCTGTTGCTGATGCAAAAGGTGGTGCTGTTGAGTTCCGTGCTGAGAAGACTGGTATTGTTCATGTTGGTGTTGGGAAAGCTTCTTTTTCTCAAGACGCAATTGAAGAAAATGCACGTACTTTGATCCTTGCTTTGCAGAAGGCTCGTCCTTCTGGTGCGAAAGGAACATACGTTAAAAAGATTACACTAAGCTCCACAATGGGGCCTGGTGTTGAAATTGATACTCAGGAAGCACTTGCATCTGACGCGTAAGTGTGCATAAGAGATCAATTCGGCGACAGCTCGGTGGTTAACATCGTACTGTCGCCTTTCTCGTCCGAGATTGCGGGTGGGGGCAGTTCTTCTGAATTGTCCACATAATCATTTGGCCCGTATGAGACGGGGTGTAAGGATAAGGTTCGCGATTGGGTTGTAAAATCTGATTGTGATCTGGGTTTCTATATCGCCCTGGGACGGGGGTACACTAACATAAGTTAGTCGTGCCTCATTCAGCTCCTTGTGGGTTGTGCGAGTGCGATATGGCAGATGTTCGTGTGCTATCCTGGGGTGACCGGATGGTTCGGTTACCTAAATTGGAGGCCGCTATGGATAGAGCTGGAAAAATTAAAGCGCTAGAGATGCTGAAAGGTATTTTTGGTGAGGCGGG
>JGI2924J29684_1076662_pt1 | contig 10550 bp, 16 predicted proteins | sample BenlonsequencITS_FD_29684 | JGI IMG/M metagenome (IMG submission 29684)
GAAAGATTTAACCGGCGGTTGGGTGACGTATTTCCCACCGGTGTTTGGGTAAGCATTGGATTATTCTTTGAAGTATCTGATAGGATATAAATACAGATAGAGAATTAGAAAAGAATCCCTGGAGCAGCCAATAATAATTGGACTCTTCTGGGATTCCTTTTTTCTGTAATACAAGTATTGCTAGAAACATTATGTACTTACTAACGAGGCAATCTTCGTCCTCTATAGTCGTTTTTCGATATTCTCTAATAGATTAGTAAGTGCTATGAAATATTTCTCTTGTATGTTTTTACAGATCTCCATTGCTAATTGTTCATTATAAATATGTACGGTCGAATTTCTATCATTAAGCATGGCAAGCCATAATTCATCATCCCTTATTAGCTCTGCCGCAAAGGCTTCTCGTAACACAGATTTTGGAGAATTTAACCCAATTAAACCCTCATCCTCGAAGACAGCTTTTAAAGTTTTCCAGGCAAGTTCAAACGTGAACTCAAAACGTTGTATGAGTCCATCTCTTAGCAGATCATCTGAATTATTACATTTAGCAATCCCCTCTTTAAGTTTAGAAAGAGCATTTTTAAAATTATTGACTTTTACATGCGGATCGCTCATAAAGAGACACTCCTTCTCTATTAATATTGTCTAATAATTTGGGATCAATAGTTTCACTAATGAATATGGTATCTATTTTTAAGAGAGTATTAAGATCATCAAAGTTGCTGGTTAATCGCCCTTTAGAATTAAACTCGGGCAAAGGAAAAACTGCTAAATCTATATCACTTGTGGGATTATTTTCCCCTCTTGCTCTTGATCCAAAAAGAACAATCTTCTCAATAGCATAGTTTCTTCCGATTTCACGAATCCTCTGAATCAGACCCTTGTCAAGATTAAAGTTCATAATAGTCCTAGTCCCCCTACGAGATTTGGTTCCCAATTTAACGCAATCATTTCACTCATTAAAATACAACCATATTATACCAATAACATGGTTGTAAATAAAGCTTATTACGTCCTTTAGTATCCCTCATGATTACCTCTAGAGAGAGCATCTGGCCATTATTTTCAACATAAGACGCTGGAATAATGAATAAATATGCATTTTGTTTTACGAAATAGCATCTCGCCCTTCAATTAAGTATTAAGTAAACCTTAAAGTAGTTAAAGTAGTTAAAGTAGTTAACCTTAACCAAATGTCACCCATCCAATAATTAATGTCGTATATAATTGACATTCATTCACATATATATTATAGTTTAATCGAGGTGTTGAAATGGGAAGAAACATCAAAATTAAAGTTGCCCGTGCGGAACTCGACATGACTCAAAAAGCCTTAGCCGAAGCCGTGGGAATATCTCGTCAAACCATGAATGCCATAGAACAAGGGGAATATAACCCCACCATAAAATTATGCCGCAATATTTGCAGAGTACTTGGAAAGTCACTTGATGAGCTGTTTGGAGAGGAGAATGAAGATGCGTAAAAACAATTTAGATGAAATGCAAGAGAAAAAATTATTGAGTATTGAACATAACGGAATGTGGCTGGCCTTTTGGGGCCTGCTGGCAGCCATAATGATTCAAATATGTCAAGGCGCTAATTTTAAACAGTTTGCCGGTGAATGGATCATTTTTATGCTGCTTAGTTTTTATACTTTGATCGCCTGCATCAAGAACGGTATTTGGGACAGACGCTTAAAGCCGAACCTCAAAACGAATGCCTTGCTGAGTCTGCTTGCCGGCTTGAGCGTATCCGTGATCTTCGGAATCGAATTTCATCTCCAGAATAAGCAAAGTCACTCGTCACTGTCGATTGGATCGATAGGAATATTCACATTCTTGCTATGCTTCGGTGCCCTTCAGTTTTCAAGCTATTTATACAAAAAGAGGAAGGAAAAACTTGAGCGAGAATGTGAATAAAAACGCAGACTTGGATTGTTCTGTGAAGAGACGAGAAATAAATAGGCAAAATGAAAATCCCTGAGGGCGGTTTGCATAAAACCTGTTCAGGGATTTTTTATCCGGAAGCAGTGAAACACTTTTTACTTACCTAAAGGCATCGGGATAAAGGCATTGGGAAACTCATGGTCTTTTCCTTCGTATAATTCGCAGGCTATTTTTTTCTTCGCATGAGCACCATAATTAAATAATAATAGAATAGTCAAAGCGAAGAAATAAAAAAGAATGAATTTCATCTTGATCCCTCCCAATCTTTAGTAGACCTTTGGGAAAATAAAAAAATCGCTTACCTATAAAAAGGTATAGCGATAATAGCAACAACTGTTCGGCGGCTTGGCAGTCATCAGCTTTACCTGGAAGATCCATAGCTTTGCGTCCTTAGTTTTCACTAAGTTTGCCTTTATCGCTAGTAGATATTAGCAATATTTAAATTGTAGAAATTATACCACGAATCATACAAATTTTATGTCGAAATAAACAGTAGGGAATAAATAATTACTCAAATTCCCCATTTTTAATAAAACGAAGGGCCAATGATATAGAAAGAGCCAGACAATAAAATAGACTGTGACGATAAAACCGATTATTTCTGGCAGCAACCGCTGCGAAATCAGAAATGTCCTCAGTCCCACCTTACAAACTCTAAAACCTCTTAAGCATAATTTTACTAAATTCCTTTAAATCATCGAGATAATGCTCAATGACTTGACTTACAATCTTTAAATTGAGAGATTGATAATTATGTACCGCGATATTACGGAAACCAACCATTGATTTTAAAGATTCGGCTAACGATTCCTCCATGCAATTATGTTGGTGAAGAATATCAAACGCTTCACGGCTATTTTGCGGGATTCCCCATTTCTCTTCGGCCACTATGTGCATAGCTAAGTCAATAGCAGCCTCACAGCTTCTTTGTATATTCAGAATGATCGAATCCTGCTTTGTATAGTTTTCCAGATTTTTAGGGTTGTTTTCATATTCCTCATGAATACGCTCAATACAACGCTCGATAATCGAGCATTTGTTATAAATTACATCATCCCCCATAGATCGTCCCTCTCTCTTTTATCCTTTTTAGAATAGGCTCCCGTTCCTCATTAAGAAGAGCGTACTCTTTGTACGTACGGAGGAAATAATATTTTCGTCGTGTCTCATCCTGACAATAAAGCACTTTTCCGTATCCAACCACTTGAACTTGAAACACAGTACTAACTAACTTCAAGTTAATACAATCACAACTCTTACCTAGTAAATCGGCCAAGCCTTGGGCCATACAAAAAGTCTGATATTCATTAACGACCTGATCGGTCAGATAAGCGATATCAATATCACTATCCCCGCGGGCTCTGCCCTTGGCATAGGAGCCAAATAGGATAATGAGCCAAGGAGCTACAGATTTTCTTAGCGTATGGATAATAGTCTCTATTTGCTCTGAATTAAGCTCAAAGTAGCCCTCCATTAATAATCGCTCCTTCTTCCAAAAACTACAACCATATTATACCAATAATATGGTTGTAAATAAAGCCACCACTCTTTGTTGGGCACACTGTTTTAACTTCGAAGGCCTTTCCCGACCCGAGAATTAATTAATTTGAAAAATAATTGGTCGGTATCGCGGTTCTGGTATTGGGATGCCATTGGACATAGCAGATTCGACTCAAACCTTTTTGCTGCCTGTAATTCTCGTAATGCTTCCTCCGGTGTTACACCAAATGCCGAGCACCCTTTTAAATCTGGCATGTCGGCAATATATCCTAAAAAGAAAGGGGTCTAGTACCTGGGCGGAACAGCGACCTTTGGGATCTGTTCCGCCCAGTAAAAACGCAGATTTGGATTGTTCAATGAAATATCTTACCCTAGTATCAACCGATATATTATTTAATGGCATTATTCATTCTTCTCCGGCTTCTCCAGTTGCTCCGTCCGCTCTTCACATGACTTCAGAAGAATGAATTTACTATCCTTGCTATGCATATACATTTCCTCTGTTCGACGCTGCACCTGCTGGATTTCTTCTATTATATCTGTCAATTTGTTAAATAATATACTGTACATTTCCTTATAATCTGCCAATGCTCTTTACCCCCAAAAACAATTTCTTATACATGCATAATGCGATAATTGCATAATTATCAATATGCAATTATCGCATAATATAGAATGCTATTGAGGTGACCACAATGTCCCAAGAATACGCGATTTAAGAGAAGACAGGAATCTAACTCACTCAACAGGAGCTTGCAGCCTTTCATAAAGTAAGCCAAACAACCTATTCAAGATATGAAAGCTGTGTCCTAGATATTCCTAGCTCCTCGCTCATTAAACTTGACGAGTTTTATGAAACGAGTATCGACTATCTAGTGAGGCTGACCAATAATAAAAAGCCTTATCGCCGAATAGCGTGATCGCAAATTCAAATTCGTTTGCGCCTATCCTCTTACATTTTTTAATTTACCATTTGAGATAATATTAGCGAAATTTTCGCTAAAAGTCAATAGCGAATAATTCGCTAAACTATAATTATCTTGAGGTGATTTTTGGTGTATGAAAGAATAAGACACTTAAGGGAAGACAAAGATCTGACGCAAACGCAAGTTGCAACTTATCTAAATTGCAGTCAGAGAATATACAGTAATTATGAACGCGGTGAAGTGGATTTGCCCACCGTAATTTTAATCAAATTGGCGGAATTACATAATACAAGTACTGACTATCTCTTGAATAGAACAAACAGGAAAAAGCCTTATCCAAAAGACTGATATTCACTTGCATAATGGTATTATTTAGATTTCGGTCGAGACCGAAAGTTAGGTTTAGGTTTAGGTTTAGTTATAATTAGCTCCAACTAATTTTATTGGCCTAGAAAGTAAAGTATACTAATAATAAGTATTTCGACGGAAAAGAAAGGGTCCAAAAAAAGGGTCCTGGAACTTCACACCCAGTACAGGCATCTGTAAATCTAACAACCTGGTTCTATCAATCAATTCTGATAATTTTACTCAACTTCAGACAATCTCTTTACCTTCTGTCCTAATATCGAGACTTTTCCCTCAAGCTCCATTCTGCAAAGCAATTCAATTAAGCCACTAATATCACCGTTACATACATCAAGAAGGTCGTTTATATCTTGTACCTGGTCAAGTCGATCAAGTATAACCTGCTCTTGAAGTTTATTTGAATCGCATCTATTTTGCCTTTGCTTCTTTAAAGCCTTACTCTTTTGTGGTTTTTTAAGCAACGAGTTGTTTGAGTCTTCCTTTTTACACTTTTTAAGTAATTGATCGGGTCCAAGATAGACCTCCGCCCCGTGCAAAAGCAACCGATTAGTTCCTAAACTTTCCGGACTATAAATACTATTGGGTACAGCATATACCCTATGCTTAAACCACATCGCGTATTCAGCTGTAATCAGAGCTCCGCTTCGATCGGCAGCCTCCACTACTAAAAGCTTTTCTACCCAAGCAGCTAAAAGCTTATTCCTTTCTGGAAAATATTCTTGCCTGGGTCTCGTCCCAGGAGGATATGAAGAAATTACAGCTCCGCTTTCAACAATTTCTTCCATTAGCATTTGATGTTCAGGAGGGTAGCAAATATCCACTCCATTCGCCACCAGAGCTAAGGTATATCCACCAGCCTTTAAGCAAGCCGTATGAGCGTAACTATCGATGCCCTTAGCCATTCCGCTCACGACTGTCATGCCTGCATGTCCTAGAAAGGCAGCGGCATCAGCAGTTACTTCCTTGCCATAAGCGGTACATCGTCGACTTCCAACAATCCCAATACTTGACGTCAAAGTACGCAATTTCCCGCGATAGTAGAGTATTGCCGGAAGGCCTGGAAATTCATTTATATAGGGAGGAAAATAGGGATCGTCATAAGTTAAAAGATTAATCCCATTTCTCTGCATGTAATCTTCAATTCGTTGAGCACTTTCTAATGAATGTTGACTCAATAACGTCTCAATTTGACCTAACTTCAGGCCCTTAATATTTTGCAATTCTTCTATCGATGCCTGATAAACTGCCATAGGTGAACCCAATCTGTCTACAAGTTTCCGTATAGTTACTGGTCCTATACCCTTTAGATTTATAAGCCACAACCAATATGTAATCACGTAAGACCCCCAAATTCTCTAAACGACAAGCATGCCGCTTCGATCTTTGTCTAAATCACGGCTCATCAAAGCAGCACTAATATCTTTTTTACGAATGACCTCTGATTCCTCGAGGTCTGCAAACGTTCTTGCTGTCTTAAGAAATTTGTTGTAGGTTCTAGCACTGTAATGAAACTTTTCAAAGGCCACTCTTAACAATTTATTGCTCTCTTCATCAAGCTTGCAAAACTCTTTGATCATCGCTTCGCTCATTTGGGCATTCGAATTGACATTGGGAATTCCATTGAACCTTTCTTGCTGAATTCGCCTAGCCTTCTGAACCCTTTCTCTGAGTTCAGCCGAACTTCGTCCTTTCTCCTGCATTGATAAATTCAGAAAATTTACAGGTTGAACGTATTTATGGACTTCAATCCTATCCAGAATGGGCCCAGATAATTTCTGTCTGTATTTAAGCACCTCATAATCTGTGCACCGGCAGCGCGATTGCCCGTAATATCCACACGGACATGGATTCATAGCAGCAACAAGCATAAAGTTCGCCGGGAATACTCCTATACTTTTCACTCTTGAAACTGTAACGACTTTATCTTCCATTGGCTGCCGAAGAGCGTCCAGACTTTTTTTATCAAATTCTGCGATTTCATCAAGAAAAAGAATCCCATTATGCGCCAATGATATTTCACCGGGTACAACTGGACTCCCACCACCGACAAGGGAATTCATCGAAGCATTATGATGTGGTGAGCGAAAAGGACGTTTTTCAATTAAACTTCCACGTTCACGCAAATGACCAGTTACACTATAGATTCTTGTAATCTCAAGTGCCTCTTCCTCGCTAAGCTCTGGCATAATAGTCGATATCCTTTTCGCAATCATAGATTTCCCGCACCCCGGAGAGCCAATCATGAGGATATTATGTCCCCCAGCCACTGCTGCAACAATATATTCGATCAGAACATCCTGACCGCGAACATCAGCAAAGTCAAGGCCTTCATAAGAATCAGAGGTCTTCTCCGCTTCTTCAAAGGTCGGACAATAGTACTCTTGTTTTCCTTGTAAAAATTCGACCACTTCGATAAGAGATTTAAAAGCATAGATATCCAAACCTTTAACGAGACTAGCCTCTCGGTTATTTTCAAAGGGAATAAAAATCCGTTTGATTCCACTTTCTCTTGCCGCCATGACCATCGGCAGGACTCCGCTAACTGAGCGCAACTCCGCATTCAGGGAAAGTTCTCCTATAAATGCGGAATCATACAGCTTATCTCGATCCACCAACACTTGTCCTGCCTCAAGCAAAAGACTTACAGCCATTGCCAGATCGAAATGTGAGCCACTTTTCTTGATCCCACTCGGAGCTAAATTAATCACAACCTTAAGTTTCGGAAATTCGAAACTCCCATAAGTCAAGGATGCCTCTAATCGATGAGCAGCCTCTTTAACCGCGGTGTCACCCATGCCAACGATATTCACCGAAGGCTGGCCATATAGTGTCACAGTCTCTACCGTCACAGAATACGCATTAACCCCAGACAAAGCAAAGGACCGGACAACTGTTGCCATTTTATCTAACCACCTCAATCCTTAAAGCAAATAGAAAATCATCTCAATTTCATAACTTTGTGTTTAGAAAAACAAACTAAAAAATTGCACATATTATATTTACCTGGTCATCAAAATAGCTATTCTCCATCACTTCCCATTTTTCCTATCACTTTCCTATAACTGTTTAATATTTTTCATTGTGGTATATTATATGACGGCATCAGCTTCCTAACGTTAGTCCAATCACCGGGGAGGCTTCCCTTGCTACGTTACACTTACGTAACGAATGGATCATTTCGTACGTTTTGGCACCTCCTCGTTAATACTACTTCGGCGGGAACACAAAAAAACCCTCGTTGTCAACGAAGAGCTCATATTATTTCAATAGACCTATGACATCCTGAATAACCCCGTCTTCGACAAATCTTTGATACCTGATCCTCTTAGGTTCTATAAAATAACCTAACAGTTTCTGTGTATCTACCAAGATATCTTCTAACTCTTCCTGAGAATAGGATTGATAACTACTCCATTTATACTCATTAGGTCTTAGCACCATCTCAGCTTTAACTGGATTAAGATGAATATATCGGCTAACTTCAAGAAAATAAGGATCGTTATCAACTAATTCCCAGCGAAAACGTCCTTGAAAAAGATGCCCGACAAAATGGTACTTCTGATTAAAGTAAACAGCATAGTCCTTATTTATGCGGTACATAACCTTAGATATATCAACGGTTGTTGTCTCAATAAGCAAATGAACATGGTTATCCATTAAGCAATAAGTGTGAAGTACGTAAGGAGTAATTGACCTTAACCGTTTCAAAACTATAAGATAAAATTCGCGATCCTCATCATCTCGAAAGATGTTCTGCTGATGATTGCCCCGACATGTAATATGATATATATCTCCAGGGACCCAGCACCTCTTTTTCCTTGGCATTTCCTCACCCCAACTCTATTACACTATAATGCCCATAGCAAAGAACTTGGCAGAATGGGAATTCAAGTCAAAATTAACAAATTCCTTAAATTATTTCTATTTCATTGTGAAACAACCTTATTCGTAACTCTCACCCATATTATACCATTATTATGGTTGTATAAGAAACCCGTTCTTTTTAGATGAGATCAGGTAGTATTGAACTAATTACCAAAAGTCTATAACCTATCGTCTTTTCATTGGTACTCAGTTACTTATAGCTCCACAGTTGCAATAAAATATGTCGAACTTTCGAAGAAAAGAAAGGTTCCGGGAACCTGCCCGGGAGACCACCGGGAGCCGTTCCGGCGAGTACTAAAATGGCCGAACCGTTAACCATTCTGGAGAGTACTATTACAACCGTTAGTTAGCTCCCAAGGTTTCTATCAACTCAAACTCTCCATTAGTCAATTGGTATGTATCCATGCCTATGCATAATTTCCATATACCGCTTTCAAACTCCAAGAAATACGTTGGCATGATCCGTTTATAAATAAAGCTGACATTGTCTAGCCCAATTCTTGAGCATGTTTCAATTAATTCCAAAGCATACTTCTTTATTTCTTCACTTAACTCTCCATTGTATTTATAAAGCCTTTCAAGTCTTGCTCTTTCAATGAACTTATTGTAATCCATCTGTCACTCACCCTTACACTGAATTGACCGAACATAATGTCGAATTTTTGAAGAAAAGAAAGGTTCCGGGAACCTACCCGGAACGGAGACCACTGGGAGCCGTTCCAGCGAGTATTAATGTCAGATTTTACGTGAATTAATTTCCATCATCCTGTATAATGAGTCTATAAAGGTGGGTGATATTCATGAAATACATTACAACAAATCAGCTTCTCGAAAAATTTAGGCACAAAGAAATATTAGGAATATCAGACCTTGTTCAAGTCATTAAAGATGAATTTAATGTAAACGTTTGGATCGAAGAGGAAAACGAAGATAGCATAGATATCGAATCCTTAGCTGATGATACTAATTTAATTCACCAGATAGAACACAGCCGTGATGATCGGAAATCCGGAAGAGTATATGATCATCAAGCAGGGCTAGAGTATTTGCGCGAAAGAATCAAGGAGTTTGAGCGTGGACAAAATGTTTAAAGTATACTGATCACAGACCGGTTTAGATGAACTTGCAAACATGTTGTCTTATCCTCCCGAAGTTAAGGAGCGCATTTTTAATGATTCATTCACTCGGTTATCTCATTTACCAACTCTTACTGCGAAGCAAATACCTTACGGAAAATTAGAAGGTTATTGGGCAAGACTTGGACTCTATCAAGTGATTTTAATTCTTGATGTGGATGAACAGAATTCAATCGTTTGGATTGATGGCATTAAACATAAGCGTCAAAATATATACTGGAAGAAAAACTAAGTATGCAATTACCTCCTTTCATCAGGAGGTTTTATTATCCCTTTATGATACTTAATGGCCTAGTGTAACATTTGATTGTCAGAATTACGTGATGGTCAGACTCGGGGAAGGACTAACGAACGAGAGACTCTTAAGGACAGTAGTAGCATCGAATTGTCGAAATATCCAAGATAACAGAAGTTCCTGGAACCTTTCCGGAACGGGGATCACCGGGAGCCGTTCCGGCGAGTATTGGCATTATTGTTCTTGGCATTATCCTTTACCGTCGGACCACTTTCCGCCCCAGAACCACTGCCAGCTTCTTCAGTATTAAAGGAAGTAAAATAATCCGCCCCAAACTGATTGGTGAGTTGTTTCTTAACCTGTTGGTTGGGCGCAAAATACTGTTGATAACCCCAGAGGGCACCAATCGCTATGAGCATTAGCAGACAACATATAAATGAGTCAATTTCATAATGTTTAATTGTTAAAGCTCAGGCCTTCAGAATTTCGTTAGTAACATTTTTTGAAGATTTATGCTGCAGCTATACGTTTGAACTTGTTCAATCGGTCTACGGCT
>JGI2924J29684_1076660_pt1 | contig 10543 bp, 8 predicted proteins | sample BenlonsequencITS_FD_29684 | JGI IMG/M metagenome (IMG submission 29684)
GGTAGGTTTGGAGGACGTTTACTCAGCACTGGTTGATATTCGTCGCCAAATGGCACTGGTTTCCCTGGTCAGCGGCGCATTTGCCGCTTTGCTGAGCCTGTGGCTGGCCGGGTTGCTTACCAAGCCGGTAAAAGAGTTAACCGGGGCGGTGCGCCAGGTGGCCGCAGGGCATCTGGTCCAGCATATTCCTGCCCGCAGTGGTGATGAGCTAGGGCAGCTGGCCGTTGCCTTTAACGAAATGAGCGGCCGGCTGGCCGAGGTTGACCGCTCCCGGCGCAGGTTTTTGGCCGATGCCTCGCACGAGTTGAAATCTCCCTTGAGCTCAGTTAAGGCGTTGGCCCAGTCTCTTTTGGATACCAATGAGCGGGACATTGCTGTTTACCGTGAATACTTGGCAGATATCAACAACGAAATGGATCGCTTGGCCCGTATTGTTGATCACATGCTGCAACTGACCAGGATGGAGGAAGGGGATACGCCGCTATCCCTGGAAAACAGGGCAATCGGTGATTTGTTTGAACATGTGATTGCTCTACTGCGCCCTCGGGCGGAAGAATGCGGCGTCAGATTACAAACAGCTATTGCACCGGAACTGAAATGGCCGGTTAATCCCGATTTGTTTACCGGCATTATACTTAATCTGGTGGACAACGCCATCAGACATACCCCCAGGGGCTGCAGGGTAACAATGGAGGCACGGGCGGAAAAGGAGAGCCTTGTTGTGCGGGTAGAGGACACCGGTGAGGGTATTCCGGCTGAAGATTTACCCCGCATCTTCGACCGCTTTTACCGGGTGGATAAGGCCCGTTCCCGGGCCACCGGGGGCACAGGGCTTGGGCTGGCCATCGTTCGCCAGGCTGTACACCTGCATGGGGGCAACATACATGTGACTAGTCGGCAGGGGGCGGGAACTGCCTTTAATCTGGTATTTCCTGTACCGGTAAAATAGGGCAAATATTTTTTAATTTGTGATTGATATCACAAGAGGACTTGTATATAATAAAAGCATTAGCAAAGCAGAAGTAACACTATAAAAAATGTTTGATATTCCCCACAAAATAAAGAAGGAGGTTGAAAGCAGTTACAAAATTGCTACTGAAACTTTCTGAAATAACAATAAAATAGGAGGTGAGAAAACCTGTTTCCTATAGTTTCACAGTTGTAATCAATCATAAATACTGCTAAAATAACAATGTAAACATTTCCATGTCGCAAAGACACGCTGTGAAAGTCGGGCATGGAACACTATCTATCCAGGTGGTGGGTAACACCTCCTTCCGGGCAGAACTAGCCTTTAGGGCTGGGCGACGAACGTAAAAGCACAAGTCACCCGGAACATAGGCGAAAGTCTATGACTTAGCAGTTGAATCCTGTGAAACTGCCCCTTGTTTAGTCGGCAGGGGAGAAAACTAAATATATTTGATTTGTTTAGTTTTCAGAAACCAGGTATACGATCAATGCCTGAAAAGAAAATGGTTAAAGATTTAATGCTTCCCGTAACTGAATACCCCAGAATATACGATACCGATAGTTTAAAGGATGCTATCATGGCCTTAAAGGAATTCATGGCCACCGGCAAGAAATATCGCTCGCTTTTGGTGTTCAGTAAAACTAAAAAGGTCAATAACGAAGAGCAACTGGTTGGCATATTGACGGTCAGGGATATACTAAATTGTATTAAGAATAATACTTTAAGTTATGACGGTCCGGAGTTATTTGGCATGTCCTGGGCCAGGTTTTATCATAAAGATCCGTTAAAGAAACCTTTGGTCACTAAGGTTGGCGATATGGTGCGCCCGCTAGTGCAGGCTTTTATTCAATCCGACCAGAATGTAACTGATGCCATACGTTTGATGATCACTAAAAACGTTAATATATTACCAGTGTTCAAGGGCCAAAGGGCGGTTGGTATCATCCGTGCGGTGGATTTGTTGGATTATATAGGGGATATGTGTGACTAATGAATTCACAACGTATTACGCGCATATACGTAATTTCGTTACCCGCACATAGTAGCGTTGGGAAATTCTTTGAGGGAAGGAAAATGAAAGAAATTAATATGCCGTCTTCTGTTTAAAAATTAGCAGTTGGCGGTTTTTTTATAGGCTTTTTTTCATAATAACACTGAAAAAAACGCAGCTGTGGTCAATTCGGTCTGTTGTTTTTAACCATGTGTTTTATCAAGAAACATATCTATGTAACAACTTTGTAATAATTTTTTAACAACTTTTTACACCAGTGAAACATTTCATAGTTATACTAACTTTAGCGCATGATGATAAACCACCAGAGCAGGTTATTAAAGAACTGTTTGTATTAAGGAGGTAGGGTAGTTCAAAAATAAAAAGAAACAAGAAAAACAAAAGTATCTAGAGAAGAACCAATTCTATAAAGGGAGGCATTGTTATGAGGAAAATAAGAAAAGTCTCTGGGTCCAGATTAATACTGTTCATGATGGTGGTGCTGGCACTATTAACTTTAACTCTGATGGGCTGCGGTCAAAACAAAGATAGCGTGTCCCAGGGTGGTAACCAAAATCCGGGCGCTGCCCAGGGTGATAATCAAACTGGTAGCGATGAGTCGGGACATAATGACGATATCAGCGCCAAGCCGGCACAAACTGAGCAAAAAGTCACCCTTTACTTTAGTGACGACCAGGCTATGCGTCTTGTGCCGGAAAAAAGGACGGTAACTAAAGGGGATGAAACACTGGAGGAAGTAATTCTTCGGGAGTTGATCAACGGGCCGAAAAAGGATAACCTAGTGCAAACCATTCCCGAGGGTACCAAACTTCTTTCCGTATCGGTTGTAAACGGGGTGGCTTATGTCAACTTTTCCAAAGAGTTCCAAACTAAACATTGGGGCGGTTCGTCCGGTGAAACCATGACTTTGTACTCAGTGGTTAATTCACTGGCCAAATTGCCGGGCATTGAAAAGGTGCAATTTTTGCTGGAGGGTGATAAAAAGGAAAGTATTTTGAATGGCAATATGGATACCACTGTACCGCTGGTACCGGATTATAGCCTGGGAGAATAAGCTGCCGTTAAGATTAATACTAACTGCTAGAAAATTATTTTTTAATTAATGCTCAGATTAAAAACTGGGCATTTTTTTATGGTATATAAATTATTTAAAAAGGGATACTAATATCATTAATTGGGCATGATAGTTATTTGAAAAAATTTCATGGAGGTGACGGTTTTGGCAAAAGATGTGGCAAAAGATTTGATGGCATTGGACAAGGCACTTCCGGAATTAATGAGCAAAACAGCCGCCACCGGTTTGGTGCCGCGGGAACTACAGGCCTATGTGGCCCCGGCACTGGAAGAGTTTAGAAATGAAATGGCCACGGAATTGGGTATGGACAATTATGCCTATATAGATAAAGGGGAATTGCCCAGTCGACTGAACGGTAAAGTTGGCGGTGGGATGACTAAGAAAATGGTTTCCTTCGCAGAGGCGGTACTGGCCTGGAACTATAAAAACCGCACTATGCTAAATGAAGCTGCGGATAAGCAGCCCGAAATGATCACTGAATAGCCGAATTACAATATTGGTTAATACTTGTAGTAGGTACTATCTTTGATAATAATCAGCCCGATAACCTAGTACAGACAACCGGTTTGCGGTACCCGTAAACCGGTTTATAGCACAATATTATAAGTTATCACCCCAACCCAATCTTTATCCCACTACAAACCTTGGCCTAAATCTAAAACCGTCTCTTCTACAGTTGCGTAACTCCTACACCCTCAAAATTCCCTTCAATCTATTAAATCTGACCTGCTGTTTTCATTATCATCTGTTAATCAAATGGTAAGTGAATCCCTGGAGTTAAGGGTTGTTCCTATACATTGTGCCTAACCACAATGCTGATCTGTAAAATCTAAATTTCGCAGAATGAAATCTACATTTTGACTCTATAAAATTTTCAAAAAAAAATAAATAGTTAAAAGGAATTTAACTAGCTAGTATGATATAATTTACAAAACTTTTCGTCAATACATTTTGGAGATCGTTTGGTTATCTTAATAAAACACTGTAAAGCAGGGGGTGGATAAAATATAAAATATTCAAAATATATAAAATATATAATTAATTTACCATGTTCATATTATTTGTTTTTCTAAGGGGGTGCAATTTTGACTCACCAAAAAATTGGTGCGGTGCTTGTGATTGGCGGTGGGGTGGCCGGTATTCAATCAGCTCTGGACTTGGCGGAATCGGGTTACTATGTTTACCTGGTGGAAAAATCTCCGGCCATTGGGGGAGTGATGGCGCAGCTGGATAAAACTTTTCCCACCAACGACTGCTCCATGTGTATTCTTTCGCCCAAGCTGGTGGAGAGCGGCAGGCACGGCAATATAGAGCTGATTACCGATGCTCAAGTTGACGGTGTACAAGGGGAGCCCGGTAATTTTACGGTCAGAGTACGGGTTAAGCCCCGCTACGTGGCTATTGATAAATGTGTGAGCTGTGGTGTGTGCGCTGAAAAGTGTCCCGTTAAAGTGCCCGATACATTTAATGTGGGCTTAAGCGAGCGCAAGGCTATTTACACCAAGTATGCCCAGGCTGTGCCCTCGGCCTATGTAATTGATAGTGAGTACTGCCTGTATCTCACCAAAGGCCGGGAAAAGGGCAAGGATATCTGCAAGCTGTGCGTCAAGCATTGTAAGAGCAATGCCATAGACTTTGATCAGGTGGAAGAAATTAGAGACGTTAATGTGGGGGCAATTATAATTAGCTCGGGGCTGAAGCCCTTTAACCCCAAAGATTTTCGCAACTATGGCTACGGTATATTCCCCAATGTGATGACCAGTATAGAGTTTGAGCGGGTTTTGAGTGCTTCCGGTCCCTCGGCGGGACACCTGGAAAGGCCATCGGACGGGCAGCCACCACGCCGTATCGCCTGGATACAGTGCGTGGGCTCACGGGATGTAGCTAAAAGTGCCAACGCTTATTGCTCATCGGTATGCTGTACTTATGCTTTAAAAGAGGCTATTGTGGCATTGGAGCATGCCCATGGTGAGCTGGATACCACTATTTTTTACATGGATATGCGCACCTTCGGTAAGGACTTTGAACGCTATCTGGAGCGGGCAAAATATGAATTTGGTGTGCGCCTGATCCGCTCGCGCGTATTTGCGCTGGCCGAAGGGGAGAATCACAGCCTGACCATCAGGTACGCCCTGCCCGACGGTCAGGTACAGACCGAAGAGTTCGACCTGGTGGTATTATCTGTTGGTCTCGGCCCGGCTGAACATAATCGCGAACTAGCCGACAAGCTGGGTGTGCGGCTTAATAAATACGGTTTTTGCCAGTACCCCAATTTCAACCCGGTGAGTACATCTCAGGATGGTATCTTTGCCTGCGGCGCTTTCCAGGGTCCGATGAGTATACCCCGCGCTGTGGTACAGGCGAGTGCCGCGGCCGGCAATGCTGCGGCTATGCTGGCCGGGGTGAGAAATACGCTGATTAAAAAACAATCCAAGACACCAGAAAGGGATGTTGCGGGTAAAGAACCCCGGGTGGGTGTTTTTGTGTGTCGCTGCGGCATTAATATTGGTGCGGTGGTGGATGTGCCGGCAGTGGCTGAATTTGCCCGTACTTTGCCCGGAGTGGTGCATGCCGAGGAGTGCTTGTTTGCGTGTTCCCAGGATAACCAGCAAAATATCAAGCAATTGATAGCTGATAAAGATTTAAACCGTGTGGTGGTAGCCTCCTGTACGCCGCGCACCCACGAGCCCATGTTCCGGCAGACACTGCGGGAGGCGGGCCTGAACCCGTACTTGTTTGAAATGGCCAATATCCGGGAGCATTGTTCCTGGGTGCACGCCAACAACAGTGAGGTGGCCACCCAAAAGGCCAAAAGCCTGGTGAAGCGGGCGGTGTCCCGGGTGGTGCTGCAAGAGCCGCTGTATGAAATCGATCTGGGCGTTAAACAGTCGGCGCTGGTGGTGGGCGGCGGAGTAGCCGGTATGGAATGCGCGCTGGATTTGGCCAAACAGGGCATCCAGGTATACCTTTTGGAAAAGAATAGCGAGCTGGGCGGGCTAACCAGGCGCATCCACTATACAATGGACAGGCGCGACGTGAAGAGCTATTTAAATTCTCTCATTGCAGAAGTTACCGGTCACCCGCTGGTTAAAGTGTATTGCAATGCAGTAATTAACAACGTATACGGTTATGTGGGCAATTATATCACCGGTTTCACCACCCCGGCAGGTAAGCAAGAGGTGAACCACGGGGTGGCTGTAATTGCCATCGGAGGTGCGGAATATAAACCCGTAGAGTATCTATACGGCCAGGACCAGCGGGTGATGACCTGTCTTGATTTGGAAGGGCTGATTTGGGAAAACAACCCTGTTCTGAAAAAGGCCAGCAATGTGGTAATGATACAGTGCGTGGGCTCCCGGGAGCCCGATCGCCCCTATTGCAGCCGGGTATGCTGTTCGGAGAGCGTCAAGAATGCTATTAAACTGAAAGAGTCTTATCCACAGCTCAATGTGTTCGTACTGTGCCGGGATATGCGTACCTTCGGATTCTTCGAGGGGCTTTACCAGAAAGCCCGGCGCATGGGGGTCATCTTCATTAAGTATTCCCAGGATTTAAAGCCACAGGTGGAACAGGTTCCGGCCGGGGACGGCACTGTGCTGCAGGTGACAGTTAAGGACCACATACTGGACCGGCCGGTGGTGATTAATGCGGATATAGTCGCCCTGGCGGCCGCTATACTGGCCCCTGAAGATGGTTCTCACATAGCCGGCTTTTTTAAGGTGCCCCGCAACGATGAGGGATTTTTCCTGGAGGCTCATGTCAAGCTGCGCCCGGTGGATTTTACCACCGACGGTGTTTTTATGTGCGGGCTGGCTCATGCTCCTAAATTAATCGATGAAAGCATTGCCCAGGGCAAGGCGGCCGCGGCCCGTGCTATGACGGTGCTTTCCAGCGAAAACCTGGTGGCCGGCGGGGTGGTGTCAGTAATTGATAAGGATAAATGTTCGGGTTGCCGGATTTGCGTGGGGTTGTGTCCTTATTCAGCCATTTCCTTTAATGAGAAGCTGAAAGTGGCCGAAATAAACCAGGCCCTTTGCAAAGGCTGCGGAGTGTGTGCTTCGGCTTGCCCCACTAAAGCATGTCATACCAGGAACTTCAGTGATGAAATTATCCTGGCTGAGATACATGCTTTATGCACCTGATCGGTTGCATACTGATCGACTGGTTATAGAAGGAGGGCCTGATATGAACAATTTTGAGCCAAAGATAATTGGATTTTTATGTAACTGGTGCAGTTATGCCGGGGCGGACCTGGCCGGGGTTAGCCGTTTGCAGTACCCGGCCAATTTGCGGGTGGTGCGGGTGATGTGTTCCGGGCGGGTGGATCCCACTTTTGTTTTTAAGGCGCTGGACGTGGGCGCGGACGGGGTGCTCATTGCGGGATGTCACCCCGGTGATTGCCATTATTCGGACGGCAATTACAATACCATGAGGCGTTATCCATTGATGCTGCAGGTACTGGAACAAATGGGTGTAGATAAAAGGCGGGTGCGATTAGAGTGGGTTTCGGCGGCCGAAGGACCCCAGTTTGCTAAAATTGTAAATGAATTTACCGAACAAATACGCCGGCTGGGGCCGTTTAAAAAAGGGGAACTCGCCGAAAGGGGGGCTAAAGTTGGCTAAATTAAAATTGGCCATTTACTGGGCCGCTGCCTGCGGCGGCTGTGACGTGGCCGTGCTGGATGTCCATGAAAAGATTCTGGACATTGCTGATGCGGCGGACATTTTGTTGTGGCCCGTGGCTACCGATCATAAATACGCCGATGTAGAAAAAATGGCGCCGGGCAGCATTGATGTGTGCTTGTTTAATGGCGCTGTGCGCAACTCGGAAAATGAGCACATCGCCAAAATGCTGCGGGAAAAATCAAAAGTTATGGTGGCCTTTGGGAGCTGTGCGGTGTCCGGTGGCATACCGGCCCTGGCCAACTTCAAGCGGCGGGAGGATATTTTGCAAAGGGTATACATGGATACCCCTTCCACTGTGAACCCGGAGCAAGTATTGCCGGTCACCGACTGCCCGGTGCCCGAGGGTGTTTTGCACCTGCCCGAATTTTTCGGATTTGTGCACAGTTTGAACCAGGTGGTGGAAGTGGATTACTACGTGCCGGGCTGCCCGCCCACGGCCGAGCGTATTTGGGAAGTAGTCCAGGCCATTGCCACGGGTAATTTGCCCGCGGCGGGAGCCACCGTGGGGGCATTGGATAAATCGTTGTGTGACGAGTGTCCCCGGGAAAAGAGCAATAAAAAAATCAAGCGGTTTTACCGGAGCCATGAGATTATACCCGATCCCCAGCAGTGCCTGCTGGAGCAGGGACTGCTATGCATGGGACCGGTGACCAGAGGCGGGTGTGGCGGTCAGTGCATCAGTGCCAACATGCCCTGCAGGGGTTGCTACGGGCCCTTGCCCGGGGTGCTTGACCAGGGGGCCAAGTATATTAGTAGTATTGGGGCCATTATAGATGCCCGTACGCCTGAGGAAGTGAAAAAAATACTGGCGGGAATTGCCGACCCGGCCGGCACGTTTTACCGTTTCGGTATGTCTACAGCACTATTGAAGGGGGCGAACAGGTAGTGGGCAAAAGGATAACCATTGATCCCATCACCAGGCTTGAGGGGCACGGTAAAATTGAAATATTTCTTGATGATACCGGTGCCGTGGACAACGTATATTTTCAAATACCCGAGCTGCGGGGATTTGAAAAATTCTGCGAGGGTCGCCCGGTGGAGGAACTGCCCCGGATAGTCAGTCGTATCTGCGGCGTCTGACCAGGAGCGCACCATATGGCCTCGGGTAAGGCCAACGATGCGGTTTTCGGAGTGGAAGTGCCTGCAGCGGCTAAAAAGTTGCGGGAATTGTTTTACAGCGCCCATTTTTTGCACAGTCATATCGCCCATTTCTATGCCCTGGCCGCGCCGGACTTTGTGCTGGGACCGGATGCCGACCCCGCTGAGCGTAATATTCTGGGGGTGGTAAGCAAAGTGGGCCTGGAAATCGGGGGCGAGGTGATTAAACACCGCGCTTATGCTCAGGATATCCAGGCTATGCTGGGGGGCAAAGCCACCCACCCGGTGTGGGTGCTGCCGGGCGGTGTAAGTAAAGGGTTGACGGAGGAGGAACGCCGCAAGGTGGAGGAAATGGCCCATTCCTGTGTGGAGTTTGCCAAGTTTTCTCTTAAGCTGTTTGATGATGTAGTTTTGAAAAACCAGGGTTACGTGGATTTAATTTTAAGCGATGGCTACCAGCTGATGACCAACTACATGGGCTTGGTGGACGCTAACAATAAGGTGAACTTTTATGATGGCCAGGTGCGCATAGTGGACACTAACGGTTCTGAAATAGGTAAATACAGCCCCGGCGAATACCTGGATTATATCAGCGAACACGTGGAGCCCTGGAGTTACCTCAAGTTTCCCTACCTCAAAAAGCACGGCTGGACCGGTTTTACAGAGGGCCAGGGCACCGGTATTTACCAGGCGGCTCCGCTGGCCAGGCTCAACGCCGCAGACGGTATGGCTACCCCGCTGGCCCAGGAAGCCTATGAGAAATTCTTCGATACGCTGGGCGGCAAGCCCGTACACGCCATACTGGCGGCTCACTGGGCCCGCCTGGTGGAGTTGGTCTATGCGGCGGAGCGCCTGCTGGAGTTAAGTGTGGACGAGGAAATCACCAGCTCCGATATCCGGGTAATTCCCACCGGTACGCCGAACGAGGGGGTAGCCATTATCGAGGCGCCCCGGGGCACCCTGACCCACCACTACAAAACCGATGCCAACGGCATGGTCACCGCGGTGAACTTGATCGTGGGCACCACCAACAACCACGCACCCATTTACATGGCCGTCAAAAAAGCAGCCCAGGCCGTGATCAAACCCGGCGTTGAGATAACCCAGGGCCTGCTCAACATGATCGAAATGGCCTTCCGCTCCTACGATCCCTGCTTCAGCTGCGCCACCCACGCCGTATTCGGCGAAATGCCGCTGCGGGTAGTCGTATACAACGCCTCCGGCCAGCCTTTGGTGCCTGGCACCAGGTGTTGAAAGGTTGAAAGTTGACCCAACTTTGGTGCCGGGTGTTGAAAGTTGAAAGTTGGGTGTTCAAAATTAACTCCATTTAGGGGATTTTTCGTTTGTACTGTGCTTCCATGTTTCCATGCTTAAACCGTGATTCACCCATTATTATTGTGGATTAAGCACAGTCCCTTATTGTATTAGACAACTGCTTGCTAATTGCTTGCCGTTTGTATCTGAAAACGGCAAGCAATTAATCGATAATTTGAAGTATAACCCACCTATAACCACTTCTCATCGTAGCGTGGTGGATGATACTAATCCTATCCCAGATGAACGCTATAACAACGCTTTTGCATATGGTCAAAAAATGATATAGTTACATAAAATGGTTCAGGATGGTAATAAAGATGAAAAATAGCACTAAAATATATATTATCGGCTGCGGCAATGAATTGGCTGGTGACGACGGAATCGG
>JGI2924J29684_1076658_pt1 | contig 10530 bp, 11 predicted proteins | sample BenlonsequencITS_FD_29684 | JGI IMG/M metagenome (IMG submission 29684)
CGTCCCAACCGTCGACTGACCGGTCGAATCGAGCCACACCGCCAGATTCGACCCATCAGTGCAGGCTTGGCCCGCCACTAGCGCGTCCCGCGTCCCGGAGTCGTCTCTACCGGCGCACCTGTCCGACCAATAGTTTCACCAACGGAGGGCTGCGATGAATACTGCAGACCAGTATCTCAAGGCAATCTATCTCGCTCAACGAATCGAAGAGGGTCCCGCCTCGACCGGCACGCTCGCGGACTTGCTCGAGGTAAGTCCAGCAAGTGTAAACGAGATGATCGGAAAACTCGAGGACCGCGAACTCGTCGAACACGAGAAATACAAGGGTGCGAGCCTAACGGACGAAGGGCTCGAGCGCGCTCACGACGCTCTCCAAACCTACTGTATCATCGAACGGTTCCTCGCGAACGTCCTCGAGGTCGAAGAGTTTCGAGCGGAGGCCCGTGCCCTCGAGAGCGTGATCGACGATACGGTCGCCGAACGGTTGGATACGATCATCGATCGCCCCCAGAAGTGCCCAGAGTGTTTCGATCCCGAACGCGACTGCTGTGAGCGACTCGAGACAGAGATCAGTGGGCGTGCGGACTGATCCACCGATACGTCTCTCTCGAGAACTACGTTTTCGTCTGTTCGATGTACTGACAGCCGGTCGAGACACGTCGGTGTCGGCCGAGTCGATCCAAAATCGTTATTGAACGTATCGACGAGATCACATTCGTGACGTTCGATCAGTTGTCTGGTCGACAGAGACGGTGGTCGAAGAGAGAGTTCGTACTCGTTATCAGCGGATGGCTGATCGTCTCCAGTCTCCTTACTGGTCGCCTGATCGATCTCGAGCGAATTCTCGACGTGGGGGTCATCATTCTCTTTGCACTGCCGTTTTTCTCGTGGCCGCTTCTCTCTCGGTACAACAAAGTCGTTGGCTGTACGATCCTCTCTGTCGGACTCGGCGTTATCTGGATCAGTATCGACGGAATCGAAGCACGGCCCAGTCGAAATCTGGGTTTCGGATACCTCTTCGCTATGTACGGTGCCGTTCTGTTCGCCCGGCCAGCACTGCTCTGTCCGTCCGACGACCACGAGGACGAGAACTAACCAGAACTGTCGACGCCAACAAACGATGTCTCCGAACCCTGGCGTGTCTCATACGGTTTGCTGTATTCAATTACCGCCAATCGCCGGCCCCGCTCTGGCGATCAGCGGTAACTAGTTACAGCAATCTGTATCAGTACCCGTCGCCGAACTGGACGTACCGAGACCCGACGACCGCCGCCACCGCGAGCGCAGCGACGACGGTCGCCGACAACTCGAGCGGGAGCGTCCAGCCGTCTCCGTTCCAGTCGTCCTCGAAGACGTCCGCGTAGAACGCGGCGGCCTCCTCGCCGTGTGCTGCGATCAACACCTCGCGGTTGTTCTCGAAAGCGTTGTCGTTCCAGTTGGCGCTGCCAACGACGGCGGTCTCGCGGTCGATCACGACGCCCTTGGCGTGGATCTTCTCGAACCGATCGGTGTCCTCGAGGAGGCGCACTTCGAGCGGGAGCGTCTCGTCTGCAGCCGTCTGCCCGAGATCGTCCGCGAGTGCGGCGTTGTCGTCTTCGTGGTACCACGTCGAGTCGAGCAGGATTCGAACGTCGACGCCTCGGCGGGCCGCGTCGACAGTCTCTTCGAGTAGTTGGGTGTCGCCGGCGATGCTGGCCTGCTTGACCAGCAACTCCTCGTCAGCGTTCCGGACGAGTTCGAGCAGGCGTCGCTCGGCGTTGTCGGGTGCGACCAGCAACTCGGCCGACTCGAGTTCGACTTGCGCCGGCGAGTGTTCGCTGGGGAACGAACGCGGCGGTGATGTCTCGTCGTCGACGAACGACGTGTCTCGCCGGAACTCGGCTCCCGGTCGAGTGTCCCATCCCTCGAAATCCGCACGAAAGACGGCCGCGAGGTCAGCGGCGAGTCGGTCGTCTGCGAGTCGAATCCCCCAGCCACGGCTCGACTCACCGCCCGTGCCAGACGGTTTCCAGTTTTCGGTCGTGACGAGAATACGGTCGTCGGCGACGGCGTATTTGGGATGATGGTAGCGATAGCGGGCACCTTCGCCACCGATTGCACGGACGGTGACGCCACCGTCCTCGAGCGTCTCGAGGACTGGTTCGGTCGCTGCCGGCGTCCCGCCGACGGGACCGGACTCGAAGAGAACTGCCACGTCGACGCCGCGGTCGGCTGCCGCGATCAGTTCCTCCGCGACTGTCTCGGACGTGATGGTGTAGCCGGCAAGCAGAAGCCGATCGTCGGCGCTTCGGATGGTCGCTTTCGGGACTGTTGGTGCATCGGGGAAGACGAACGCGGTCGCTTCGTCGGCGTCGCTCGCGGAGACGGAGAGACAGGTCGCGTCGCGGGGCCACCAGCGTCCGCTGATAGATTCGGTCGCGCTCGCTTCGCTCGCGGCCGCCGAATCGTCACGATACCACTGCTGTGCGACCGGCGCGTCGTCGTAACCGACCCGGTCGAGCGTCTCACCGCGTCGCCGGAGTTCGAGAGTGTCACCGTCGACCGCGAGGCGGACCGTCCCCTCGAGTTCGAGCACCGATTCGTCAGTCAGCGACCGCGTGGCGCTTGCGTTCGTACTGACCGCGACTCGTCCGGAGACGGTTTCGTCTGGGAGCGCCGCAGTCGTGTGACCGTCGGTGAGCGTCCAGTTCTCGAGTCGCGTCTCCGCGGGCGTCTCGAGGACGACGTATTCGCCGATGTTGCGGTGGGTCGTCGGGTTCGGGTACAGTTCGACGATCCGTGGCGTACCGGAGTGGTCGGCCGTTTTGGTCGCTCTTTCACTCGAGTTCGACGGTGGACCGTTCACAGATGTCGTGGGGTCGTCGACTGCCTCGGGTGGACAGTCGAGTTCTACTGCGGGTGAGACCGACGGTGGCAGTGGTTCGCTGCCGGTGTCGTTCGACGTGCCGGCAGCCACGACCGTTCCGGTGGTAACTGCTGTGGTGGCGAGGACGACGAACAGCACGGCGACAACGCGATCCATCGACTGCTCTGGCCGTCCCTTCGTACATAAACTCTCTGCGTGGCCGTCGCCGGTGACGTGTCTTTCTTGACGGTCGCCGTTCCAGTCGGCATATGGTTCGCAGAAGCGTCCTGTTCACGCCAGGCGATCGTCCCGAGATGCTGCAGAAGGCCCCCCGTTCGGGAGCCGACGTGGTCGTCTTCGACCTCGAAGATGCCGTCTCACCGGCCCGGAAAGACGAGGCACGGGAGGCCGTCCGCGAGGTTCTCGCTGCCGACGACTTCGATCCTGACTGTGAGGTCTGCGTCAGGATCAACGCCACCAGTGATCGGATCGAGGACGATCTCGAGGGGCTGTTCGCTGGCCGGACGTCTCTCCGTCTCGATAGCCTGATGCTCCCGAAAGCCAGCGGGGCGGCCGACGTCCACGATCTTGTCTCGGCACTCGAATCGAACGGCGTCTTCCTGCCGGTGATCCCACTGGTGGAGAGCGCCGCCGGCGTCCTCGCAGCGCCGGAGATAGCCGCCGTTCCTGCAACCGACGCGCTGGCGTTCGGTGCCGAGGACCTCTCGGCCGACGTCGGCGCGACAGTCTCCAAAGACGGCTCCGAACTCGAGTACGCACGCCAGCGAGTCGTTCTTGCCGCGGCGGCACACGACTGTCCGGCGATCGATACGCTCGTCACGGCGTTCGAAGACGAAAAGCGACTCCGCGAAGATGTCCGCCGCTCCGTCCGCCTCGGTTACGATGGCAAACTCGCCATCCATCCTGCACAGATCGACCCGATAAACGAGGCGTTCACGCCCGACGACGAGGAACTCGAGTGGGCACGGCGAGTGCTCGAGGCAAAACGCGAGGCCGACGCCGAGGGCCGTGGCGTCTTCGAGGTCGACGGCGAGATGATCGATGCACCGCTTGTCGCTCAGGCCGAACGGCTTCTCGAGCGGGCGGAAGCCACCGACCGTTGACCCTCGAAGTGGATTTACACGAAATATATACAGCAACAAATTCCTAATATTGTATCTTATTTACTATGGGTGGGTTTCGTCATACTTATTCCGTTATCTTCGGAACCTACGATCAATGTCCGAACAAGCGAACCCGTTCGAAACACTACAGTCGCAGATCGACGATGCCGCGGGACATCTCGACGTCGGCGACGACGTGATCGAACGGCTCAAACACCCGGAACGGGTTCTCGAGACGAATCTCACGATCGAACTCGACGATGGGGGCCTCGAGCGTTTCGAGGCGTTCCGGTCGCAGTTCAACGGCGACCGCGGCCCTTACAAAGGCGGCATTCGCTACCACCCGAGCGTCACTCGCGACGAGGTCAAGGCACTGTCGGGTTGGATGGTCTATAAGTGCGCGATCGTCGATGTCCCCTACGGTGGCGGGAAAGGCGGCATCGTCGTCGATCCGACAGACTACTCCGAGAGTGAGATCGAACGGCTCACTCGTGCGTTTGCGACCGAACTTCGCCCGCTAATCGGCGAAGATCGGGACATTCCTGCGCCGGACGTGAACACGGGCCAGCGGGAGATGAACTGGATCAAGGATACCTACGAAACCCTCGAAAACACCACCGAGCCGGGTGTCGTCACCGGCAAAAACATCGCCAGTGGCGGCAGCGAAGGCCGCGTCGAGGCGACTGGTCGGTCGACAGTAATCGCCGCCCGCGAAGCCTTCGACTATCTCGGGAAAGACATAGCGGGTGCGACCGTCGCCGTCCAGGGTTACGGCAACGCCGGCTGGATCGCCGCGAAACTAATCGACGAGATGGGCGCAACCGTCGTCGCCGCCAGTGACTCGAGCGGTGGCATCTCCAACCCGGACGGTTTCGATCCCGTCGCAGCAAAAAACCACAAGACAGAGACAGGCAGTATCGTCGGTTATGCGGAGTCCGAAGAGGACATCACGAACGAGGAACTGCTCACGATGGACGTCGATCTCCTCATCCCGGCCGCACTGGAGAATGCGATCGACGGCGACCTCGCCACCGACGTACAGGCCAGCGTCATCTCCGAGGCTGCAAACGGCCCGCTGACGCCGGAGGCCGACGCCGTCCTCGAGGATACAGACACCTTCGTCGTTCCCGACATCCTGGCCAACGCCGGCGGCGTCACCGTCTCCTACTTCGAGTGGGTCCAGAACCGCCAGCGGTTCTACTGGACCGAGGAGAAAGTCAACCGGGAACTCGAGGCGCTCATCGTAGAGGCGTTCGACGCACTCGTCGACACGCTCGAGGCCCGCGATCTCGACGATCCACGGACCGCAGCCTACGTGGTGGCGACCCAGCGCGTTGCCGATGCGTTCGAGGAATCGGGCACGTTTCCCTGATCGGAGAGTCCGAGACGATATTTTCTTTTGGTCTCCGACGAGTATGGGTGATTGGCCCGAATGCTGCGTGACCGACTCGAGGTGTACCGCGATCGAGTCCGCCGAAAACTGCTGGCGGCGTTCCGAGAAGAACGGACGCCACACCAGGTCGCCGCCAGTTTCGCACTCGGTATCTTCTTGACGGCCTTGCCGACGGGCGGACTTGGGGTCGGCTTGTTCTTCGTATTCACCTCTCTGTGGTCGTGGATCAGCACGCCCGCGATATTCGCGTCGGTTGCCGTCCTCAACCCGTTTGTCAAACCTGTCGTCTACGTCGCGAGCTTTCAACTCGGGGGTGTGGTGCTCGGCACGCCGCCGCTTTACGCGAGTGACTTCTCCGCGGAGACGGCACAAACGGCGATCCACCAGTTGATCGTCGGGAACATCCTCGTCGCAGTCGTGCTGTCCGGCGCGGCGTATCTCCTCCTGTTGTACCTGGCCCGGAACTACCGCTGGCGAACCTGTCAGCTCTCGACTGTCTCGTTCGGCTCGAAAATTCGGCGTCTGTTCGGCCGTTGACACCGATGAGAGAACTCCCTCCCCGTACGTGACGAGTGCAACGCCGGCGAGGGCGATCACGACGCCCGTCCCCTTCGTCGTGGCCACGCGGTCGCTCTCCTCGACTCGAACACTCTCGAGTGGCGGCAGTCCTCGCCGTCGCTGGGCGTCCACGATTACCGGTGCATAGTCTCGAGGAGTGAGAGCCGTCCGATTCGCCGTCGGCACGGAGACGTCGGCTAGCGGAACGACCCAGATCAGCCTGTCTGGTTCGACACGTGATGCCGCCACGGTTCCGGTCGACACCAACGGCGATTCCTGGCAGTTGTAGCCTGTCGAGAATATTTCAAAGACAGTAAAGAGAAATATTTGGGTTAGTGGTGAAAATCAGCGGAAAATTCTTTATGATCGAATTTGAGTGTCCGATATGAGCTATCACGACGCCTCGATTACTGCGTTCGTCGAGGCGGACGTGCTTGCCGTCGACGCGCTGATCGACTCGCTGCAAGCACTCGATCCGTTGGTGCTCTCGTTGCTGATACTCGTCGTCGTCGGACTGCTCCTCGGTGGCTGGTGGGCCGTTCGCTGGTTCCGCCGGCCGGCAGGCATTCGTCTCCAGCACGTACTCGACGACTACGACGAAGTCACAGTGCTGATGCACCCCAATCCGGACCCCGACGCGATGGCGTGTGCGATGAGTGTCGCAGCGATTGCCGCGTTCGTCGACACCGACGCGACACTGCAGTACCCCGGCGAAATCCGTCACCAGGAAAATCGCGCGTTTCGAACCGTACTCGATCTCGATCTCGAGAACGTCGAGTCGAGTTCGGATCTGGCGGCGGACGCGGTCGTCCTGGTCGATCACAACACTCCACGCGGATTCACTGGCGCACAGAACGTCGAACCCGTCGCGGTGGTCGACCACCACCCAGGTAACGGAACCGGGACGCGGTTTACCGACGTTCGAACGGACTACGGCGCGGCCTCGACGATTTTCGTGGAGTACTTCAGGGAGATGGGGGCAGTGGCTCTCGAAGACGACGAAGAACTCGAAGAGAACGAACTCGAGTTCACGCCGGAGCTTGCGACTGGTCTTCTCTATGGCATCCAGTCGGACACGAACCATCTGACGAACGGCTGTTCACGAGCAGAGTTCGACGCCTGTGCCTACCTTTTCGACAAGATCGACGAAGATCAGCTCGACCGGATCGCCAACCCGCAGGTCAGCGACGACGTGTTACAGATCAAAGCCACCGCAATCACCGAGAAACGCATCGACGGCCCGTTCGCGGTCTGTGACGTCGGCGAGATTTCGAACGTCGACGCCATCCCGCAGGCAGCCGACGAACTCATGCACCTCGAAGGGGTGACGGCGGTCGTCGTCTACGGCGAGAACGACGGCACGCTCCACCTCTCGGGTCGGTCTCGAGACGATCGTGTTCACATGGGAGAGACGCTTCGACACGCCGTCAGCGACATCCCGATGGCGAACGCGGGCGGACACGCCCGAATGGGCGGCGGACAGATATCGGTCGATCACATGGAGGGACTCGGTCCGTCCGACGGGATCTGCAAAGAGGAGTTCGAGGAACGGCTCTTTTCGTCGATGGCTGGCGAGCGGTCGTAAACCGCCTCGGGGTTACGTGACTCGAGAGATGTCGTCTCTCATCTGATCTCTTTCCACTCCTGTTTGCAGTCCGGGCAGATCCGGACCGTCTTGATCGAGTCCGGGTCGTTCTCGGTCTGTAAGGGCTTGTCACACTCGGCACAGACGAGGCGGTCGTAGGTGTCTTTATCGAGTTCGTCGTTACGGAGTGCCTGCCGGACTGATTTCATAGTCGAACGTTACGAAGCTAGAGAAGAAAAAGACCGGGGCTTGACCAGGACACGTCGACGGCGATCGTGATCGAGTGCCGACAACAACGGGCGAATGGCGGATCGATCTGTCTCGCCACCGCCGCCGATCCGTCGGTCTCGCCGGAGCCGTGGCCGTTTTATCGATTCGGCCGAACACACGACTGATGGAATACGTACAGGAGCGAATCGCGACGCTCCACGATTTCGCTGCCGTCGCCGACGCTGACGACGAAAGCGGATACCGGACGGGAACTGCCGACTCCGATCTCGTCCCCGACACCGCGATCGTCGTCCCCATGACCGAACGCGAACTCGGCAATCCCGCGGCCGAGCGAGTTCTCGACGAACTCGAACGGCTCGAGCCCGCTCCCGCGGCTGTCTTCGTTCCTCTCCGCTGTGGCCGGGACGGGATCGAACCGTTTCGCGAGTGGCTCGCGTCGTTTTCGCTCCCGACGCAACTCCTTTGGTGTAACGCGCCCGCCGCCGATCGCGCCCTCGAGCGAGCAGGAATTGGGGACGAGTTCGGCAAGGGACGTGACGTCTGGCTCGCACTCGGGCCCGCAGCCGAGGCCGGAGACTACGTTCTCGTTCACGACGCCGACGCGCGAAGCTACGAGGCCGAACACGTCCATCGGTTGCTCACACCACTCGAACTGGAGTTTTCCTTCTCCAAAGGATACTACGCTCGGATAGAAGAGAATCGGCTCTACGGCCGCCTGTTCCGGCTGTTCTACCGGCCACTCGTCCGCGCTCTCGCGGACGAACACGACGCACCCATCCTCAACTACCTCGCGGCATTTCGGTACGCACTGGCCGGCGAGTTCGCGACGACGTCCACGCTCGCCCGACGACTCCGAACGCCGCCCGCGTGGGGCCTCGAGGTCGGTACGCTCGGGGATGCCTACGACTACGCCGGCTTCGAGGGAACTGCACAGGTCGACCTCGGCCGCCACGTCCACGACCACCGCGCGGTCGCCGGCGAGAGCGGCCTCGAGAAGATGAGCCGTGAGGTCGGCGCGGAACTGTTGCGCGTACTCGAAGCGGGCGGCGTCGAACCGGAGTACGAGACGCTTCCCGACCGCTATCGAGCGGCCGGCCGTCGACTACTCGACCAGTACCGGGCCGACGCGCAGTTCAACAGACTCGAATACGACCTCGAAAGCGAACGCGCACAGCTAGATCGTTATGCCGAATCGATCGCGCCACCGGGCTCCGACCGGCGGCTACCACGCTGGACGGACACAACGATCGATCCCGAGACCGTTCTCGAGACGACCCAACCGTGGGTCGAAGCCCGCCCTGGAACCAGCGCCAGCGCACAAGACTAATCCGATAACCACCCGTGTAGCCGCGTATGGAGGCGACCGCCGACGAACTTGCTGGCGTGGTCGACCTGTTCGGTGGATTGACCCGAGCGGAACTCGATCGTGCGCTCTCGGAAGCCGCCTTCCGGGCGGACGGAGGGTCGGTCGACGGAGCGGCCGTGGAGACGACGATCGACGACGCACTCGCGTCGTTTGCACTCGTCGAGTACGACGACTGGCACGGGGCGGACCCGCTGCTCGTTGCCGGACCGACGGCGTTCCCGGCCGTTCCCGATGACGCCGAAGACATCCCCTACATCCTCGAGATCGAACGCCGCCGGCTCGACCGGGAAACGTTAGGCGAGTCGGTCCGCGATTGCTTTGCCGACGACGTCGCCGACGCGATCGAAGCGGTCGACGACGGCCGAATCCGGGAACTGATCGACGTCAGCTACGACGTCGAGTCCTGGGCACCGGTCGATCTTGCGGACGAGCGAAGTCGACTGGAAGCGGCGCTCGAGTAAGTTATGCCAGAGACGACGCTGAACCTCGATCCGATCGCGACACACGAGCCACGCGAGATCGACGACCAGGAACACGACGCAGCCATCCTCGCGCCAGTCGTCGAGCGCGACGGCGAACAGCATCTGCTGTTTACCAGGCGGGCCGACCATCTCGGTGAACACCCCGGCCAGATGAGCTTTCCCGGCGGCGGGGCCGAACCGATCGACGACTCGATCCTCGAGACGGCACTTCGGGAAGCAAACGAAGAGATCGGGCTCGAGTCGGACGAAGCCGAGGTCGTCGGCCAACTCGACGACATTCGGACGGTCTCGGAGTACGCTGTGACTCCTTTCGTCGCCCGGGTTCCCGACTGTGAGTACGACCGAGACGACGACGAGGTCGCCGAGATCGTTTTCCTGCCGCTGTCGGGACTGCTCGATCCCACGAATTACGAGTACGAACGGCGCGACCACCCCTACTACGGCGACATCGTCATCCACTACTTCCACGTCGACGGCTACACCGTCTGGGGCGCGACCGGCCGGATTTTAGTCCAGTTGCTCGAGCTCTCGACGGGGTTCGAACCGCCGGAGCGCGTCGATCGAGTCTAGCGCCTCCAGCCTTCTTGATATGATATCGAACCCGATAGGATAACTCATGATACCGTATCACGCATCCACTTTCCGGCCATCAGATATTTTATCTATCCCCCAATATCGTCGTAAAGCCGGTATATATGATGGAAAACAACGACGATTCGACGTTGGCTAATCGACGTACGGTTCTTGCAGCCGCAGGGAGCATCGGTGCTGTTGCACTTGCGGGATGTGCAGACGACGAAGATCCGGACGAACCTGAGGAAGAAGGCGACGCGACTGCCGATGCCGACGGCGAAGATCCGGACGAAGCGGAAGGCGAAGAAGGCGAAGAAGGCGAAGAAGGCGAAGAAGGCGAAGAAGGCGAAGAAGGCGAAGAAGGCGAAGAAGG
>JGI2924J29684_1076659_pt1 | contig 10530 bp, 4 predicted proteins | sample BenlonsequencITS_FD_29684 | JGI IMG/M metagenome (IMG submission 29684)
GCTGCTGAAAAACGAGGACGGCATTCTTCCGCTGAAAAAACATGGGCGGATCGCCGTTATCGGTGAGATGGCGAAAAAACCTCGCTATCAAGGCGGGGGTAGTTCGCACGTCGTTCCGACAAAACTCGACATCCCCTTTGATGAAATGGAGGCCATTGTACAAGGCGGAGCGGAATTGGTCTACGCGCAAGGGTATGAACTGGACAAGGATGAACCGAACGAAGTCATGGTCGAAGAAGCGGTCCGCGCGGTGGAAAGCGCGGATGTGGCGGTCATCTTCGCCGGCCTGCCGGACCGCTATGAATCGGAAGGCTACGACCGGAAGCATATGCGGCTGCCGGACAACCACAATCGGCTGATCGAGGCGGTGGCAGCCGTCCAGCCGAATGTCGTCGTCGTACTAAGCAACGGTTCCCCCGTGGAAATGCCATGGATCGGGCAGGTGAAAGGAGTGCTGGAAGCCTACCTGGGCGGTCAGGCAGCCGGCGGCGCCATCGCGGACTTGCTGTTCGGCGAATCCAATCCGTCCGGCAAACTGGCGGAGACGTTCCCGAAATCGCTCCGGCACAACCCTTCATACCTGAATTTCCCCGGGGAAAGCGACCGGGTCGAATACCGGGAAGGGCTGTTTGTCGGATACCGCCACTACGAAGCCAGAGGGATCGAGCCGCTGTTTGCGTTCGGCCACGGGCTCAGCTACACCACCTTTGAATACACGGAGATTTCCCTGGACAAGCGGGAGATGACGGACCGCGAAACGCTTCGGGTCTGCGTGAAAGTGAAAAACACGGGTAACCGGGCCGGCAAGGAAGTGGTTCAGCTTTACGTGCGCGATACGGCCAGCAGCGTGACGCGTCCGGAGAAAGAGTTGAAAGGGTTTCAGAAAGTGTCGCTTGAACCCGGAGAAGAGAAGACGGTCGAGTTTGCGCTGGACAAGCGGGCGTTTGCCTATTACAACACCGATTTGCGCAACTGGCACGTGGAGACCGGCGAATTCGAGATTCTTGCCGGGGGATCTTCCGACAGAATTGCGTTGAAGGCGGTTGTTCACGTCACGTCCACGGAAGCGGTGAAAAAGACTTTTACCCCCAATTCGACGTTGGGCGATTTGCTGGCTGATCCTGCGGGCGCTCAAGTAATCCAGGCCATGATCCAGCGGATGAATTCCGGGTGGCCAGTGATCGACGAAGAAACGCAGATGATGATGAACGCCGTCATGCTGGACATGCCGCTCAGAAGCCTGGTCGCCTTTAGCGGCGGCGCGTTCACGGAAGAGATAATGAACGGCATCCTGCGGCAATTGAACGGGAATGTTTCCTGATCGCCATAGTCTTGAAAACGTTATAGAAATGTCGGAAAAACGTTAGATGATCCCGGCTGCCAATCGATATCATGGGTGCAAACAGCAAAAGAGGGTTGCAAGGGGGAGACACGAACGATGAAGAAATCCGGTGTTCTCAGCTTGTTGTTGATTGTCGTCATGATTGTTGCCTTGCTTGCGGCCTGCTCCTCGGGCCAGAATGCCGGCGGCGGCTCGGACGGTTCGGTTTCGGCCCCCCGCGAGACGGGCTCCGGAGAGCCGAGCGCCGCGGCGGATGAGACGGCCCGGGATCTGGAGCCGTACGAGATCACGATGGCGATGCCGGTTTTCGGCGCAATTCCTGCGGACATGGACGAAGTGGCGGCGGAAATCAGCAAAATCGCAAAGGCCAAAATCAACGCCACGGTCAACATCCTGCCCATCAGCATTGGCGCCTGGCAGCAGCAAATGAACCTGATGATGTCGGGCAGCGAGAAGCTGGATCTGGCTTTCGTGTTCGGGCAGGGGTACGCCAGCCAGGTGGCTTCCGGCAAGTTGCTGCAGCTCGATGAGCTCCTTGCTAAATATGGGCAAGGCATCGTGAATGCCGTCGGACCGGATTTTTTGGAAGCCGCGGCCATTGAAGGGAAGATTTACGGTGTACCAACGCTTAAAGATTATGCCTTCAACTCTGGATTCATCATGCGAAAAGACCTTGCCGAAAAATACGGCATCGACATGTCTTCCATCAAGACTTTGGATGACGTGGAGAAGGTGCTCCAGACGATCAAGGACAACGAACCGGGCATGACCCCGTTGGCCGCCGGATTGCAAACGCCCTTGCACGGGAATGTCACCTATGACGACCTGGGCGACGGATACGGCGTCTTGCCGGGTTTTGACAACGGCTTGCAAGTGGTCAATTACTATGAGACGGACGAATATGCCGATTTCGTGAAACGGATGCGTCGGTGGTTTCAGGCCGGTTACATCAGCAAGGACGCTGCCACTTCACAGGTTCCCGCCGCCGAGCAGGTCAAAGCTGGCAAAGCGGCCGGATATTTGGCGCTGATGAAACCGGGTTTTGAACAGCAAGAAGCCAGAATAACTGGCACGGAAATGGTGTCGGCGGTATTGACGCCCGCCTATTCTACGACTTTAAAAATCACCACCGCCTTGTGGACCATAGCCCACCATTCGGAAAACCCGGAGCGGGCCATGATGTTCCTCAATCTTATGTACACCGACAAAGATATCGTCAATCTGCTGCTGTGGGGCATCGAGGGCAAACACTACGTCAAAGTGTCGGACAATGTCATCGACTATCCCCCGGGTGTGGACGCCAAGAACGTCGGATATGTGACGCCGGGCAACTGGATAATCGGCAACGCATTCCTGGGCTATACCTTCGTCAATGAAGATCCGGATCTTTGGGTCAAAATGAGGCAATTCAATGAACAGGCAATCAAATCGAAAGCGCTTGGTTTTGCATACAACCCGGAACCGGTCATGAACGAATTGACGGCCTTGCAAAACGTGATGGACCAGTACAAGAAAGTGCTGGAAACCGGCACGGTTGATCCCGACGAAAAATTGCTGGAATTTATTTCCAAGCTCAAAGCCGCCGGCATCGACAAGGTGATTGCGGAGAAACAAAGCCAGCTGGACGAATGGGCGGCAAACAAATAACACGAGCCTCCGGGGCAAACCCGGTGGGACAAGGAAAAGCTATCGCGCGGATTTCCGCCGCAGTGACCGAGCGCTGCGGCGGTTGCCGCATACGGTGGCTTTTGCCGCAACATCGGCGCCTGCCCGTGAACAGACCAGTGAAAGGGGAAGTGAACGCACGTATGACATCGAGATTGATCGACGTAATGTCGGGAAAAACAGACAATTACATTCTGCCTTTCCTGTGGGTACGTGGGGAAGAAGAAGCCGTTATCAGGGAAGAAATGGCCCGCATATACGCAGCGGGGATCCGGGCGGTTTGCGTGGAAGCCAGGCCCCATCCGGATTATCTCGGCCCGAAATGGTGGCGGGACATGGACATCATCATGGAAGAAGCGAGAAAGCGGGGCATGCGGGTCTGGGTCCTGGATGACGACCACTTTCCGACGGGCCATGCGGCGGGCCGCCTGAAAAACGCGCCGAAGGAGCTGCGCCGCCTTTTCATCTACGAAACTCATATCGATGCCATCGGACCGCAGGACCATTCGTCGTTTTTCGTGGCGCCGATGCCCCATCATCCCCGGCTCGGCGGCGGCGGGACGCTGATGGCGGTGGTCGCGGTCAAACGCGATCCGGCCACGGGCGAATTGACGGAAGAAACGGCGGATTTGACCAGTCGGGTCAAAAACGGTTTCCTGCATTGGGATGTGCCGGAAGGCCATTGGCGCATCTTTTCCCTGATCGAGACGGAGCACGGCGGTGATCCGTCGAAGAGCGATTACATCAACTACATTGACGCCAATTCCGTCCGGGTGTTGATCGATACGGTCTACGAAGCGTTTTACTGCCGCTATAAAGAGAATTTCGGCAAGACGTTTGCGGGCTTTTTCTCTGACGAACCCGGATTCTACAACGACAAGGAGACCTTCGATTTTGAATCCCGGCTCGGGAAACCGGACGTGACGTTGCCGTGGAGCAGGGAGATGCCGGCCGTGCTGGAGAAGTCCTTCGGGCCCGAATACAAACAATTTCTGCCTTTTCTCTGGCATCAAGGCGGTCCGATGATGCGGAAGATGCGCTATGCGTATATGGATGCGGTCAGCCTGCTTTTTGCGAAAAACTTCACCGCCCAAATCGGGGATTGGTGCCGGGCGCGCGGCGTCGAATACATCGGCCACATCCTAGAGGACAACAACGTCCATGCCCGGCTCGGATGCGGTGCGGGGCATTTCTTCCGGGCGCTGGAGGGGCAGGACATGTCCGGGCTCGACGTTGTCCTCTGGCAGCTCAAACCCGGATTTGACGACGTGCCCTACCGGGGCTTTCTGCACGAATATGATGCCGAGTTTTTCTTTTACGGGTTGGCCAAGATGGCCGTTTCGCTGGCCCACGCCGATCCCAAGAAGAAAGGGCGGACGGTGGCCGAAGTGTTCGGCGCCTTCGGTTGGGCGGAAGGGTTGAAACTGATGAAATGGATGACCGACCACATGTTGGTCAGAGGCGTCACCCATTTTGTCCCCCATGCCTTCTCGCTCAGGGAATTTCCCGATTGGGACTGCCCGCCCCACATGTATGCCAGGGGCAGAAATCCGCAGTATCGGTACTATAAATATTTGAATGCCTACACCAATCGATTGAGCCACCTGTTGTCGGGCGGAATCCATGTCGCGACGGCGGCCGTGCTGTATCACGCGGAAGCGGAGTGGTCAGGGACGTGCATGCATTTCCACAAACCGGTCAAAACGCTGATGAAAGCCCAGATCGACTGCGACGTGCTTTCCTGCGACATGCTTCTGGACCGTGTTTCGGTTCAAAATGGCAAGCTTGTTCAGCAGAATGAGTCGTACGACTGCCTGATCATCCCGTACTGCGAAGCGCTGCCGGGCCGAGTGCTGCTGCGCATCCTCGAGCTGGCGGAGCAGGGAGTGCCGGTCTTCTTCATTAACGGTTTGCCACAGGCAACAAGCGACGGACAGGCGGATGCAGATGTTCTTCATTGCCTTTCCGCATGCGGACGGATCGAGGTCGTTCAGCTGGACGGTCTCGTTCCGCGGCTGAAAGAGGCCGGGTTTTATGACATCCGCGTCGAAGGGCAAGAGCCGCACTTGCGTTTTTATCACGCCAAATATCCGGACATGGACGTCTTTCTGTTTTTCAACGAGCACCCGCTTCGTGAAATCGACACCGAAGCCGAACTGCCGGTTGCGGGCCGGGCGCTTCTTTACGACGCCTATGACAACAAACTATATGAAGCGGACGGCGTGCAGGACGGACGGGTTGTGCGCGTAAAGCTGAACTTGTCTCCAATGGAGGCCATGGTCGTCATCGCCGGCCCGGCGCTGGACGGTTTGCCCGCTGAAAAAAGGGTGGCTTCCGGCTGTCTGTACACGGCCATTGACGGACCCTGGCTTGTGGAAACGGCGACGGCCGTCCAATATCCGGCATTCACGCCGCGAAAAGAGATTGCCGCATTGACGGATTTGAGCCGGGACGACGAGTTCGCCTCCTTCTCCGGAACGTACCGGTACACGACCAAATTCCATTGGTCGCCGGAGGCGGGACAGCTCGCCGTGCTCGATATCGGCCGGGCCTTCGAGACAGCGGAAGTTTTCGTCAACGGCTTGTCCGCCGGTGTCCGCATTTCCGCGCCTTACCGGTTTGACATTAGCGGACTCGTCCGGGAAGGGAAAAACACGCTGGCGATCGAAGTGACGACCACACTTTTCAACGAAGTGAAAGATTTCATGTCGCGTCCGGCGCAACTTGAACCAGGAGGTCTGCTTGGACCCGTCAAATTGTATGTGCTAGGGTGATTGAAAGGAGGCACATGCCGTGAAAACATTCAAAAATCCGGTCATTCCCGGATTTTACCCGGATCCGAGCGTTTGCCGGGTTGGCGGCGACTATTACCTGGTGACGAGTTCCTTCGAGTATTTCCCGGGCGTCCCCATTTTTCACAGCAAAGACCTGGTGAATTGGCACCAATTGGGACATGTTTTGACACGGGAAAGCCAGCTTCCGTTGGCTCGCCGTCACCGGCCGGGGTTTTCGCAGGGCATTTTTGCGCCCACCCTTCGGTATCACAACGGCCGTTTCTACATGATCACGACAAACATGTCCATCAGCAAAAACTTCTTCGTGTGGGCCGAGTGGCCGGAAGGCCCCTGGTCGGACCCCGTTTACATCGAAGGGTGGGAAGGCATCGATCCGTCCCTGTTTTTCGATGATGACGGCAAGGTTTACATTACGGGCACGCAGGGGTTTCAGGGGGAACCGGAAGGCATCTACCAGGCGGAAATCGATCTTGAAACCGGCAAGCTGCTGAGCGAAAGAAGATGGATCTGGGGAGGAACTGGAGGCAGCTATCCGGAAGGGCCGCATTTGTACAAAATCAACGGCTGGTATTATTTGATGATCGCGGAAGGCGGCACGGAGTACGGCCACATGGTCACAATCGCTCGCAGCCGAACTCCGTACGGTCCGTACGAAAGCAACCCGAACAATCCGATCCTTTCGAACCGGAGCACGTCCAAACCGATTCAAGCCACCGGACATGCGGATTTGGTGCAGGCCGAAGACGGCAGCTGGTGGGCTGTCTTTCTCGGCATTCGACCCATCCCGTTCACGAAACGCCACAATCTTGGGCGCGAGACGTGTCTGGCACCGGTGTGGTGGACTGAAGAAGGGTGGCCGGTGATCGGAAATAACGGGAAGGCGGAACTGGAGCACGATGCCGGGAATTTGCCGGTCGGAGAACCCGCAGCGTGGAATCCGCGGGACGACTTCGACGGCCAAGAGCTTTCGCCGGTCTGGGTGTTTTACCGCAATCCCACGCCCGGTTCCTGGTCGCTGGCGGAGCGTCCGGGATGGTTGACGCTTAGGGGGCAGGCCGCCACTCTGAATGACACCGGGTCGCCGGCTTTCGTCGGGCGCCGGCAGCAGCACAGAAATTGCGAAATCATGGTCCTGATGGAGTTTGAACCCTACGAAGAAGGCGAAGAAGCCGGGCTTGTGGTGTTCATGAACGAGCTTTTCCATTATGAAATTGTCAAAACGTTCGAAGGGGGAACATCCAAGCTGGTGCTGCGCCGCCGGGTCGGCAGCATGCGTCAGACGGATGCGGAGATCGAGTATAAAGATCCCGCCGTGATTCTCGGCGTGAAGGCCGACGATTATTCATACACGTTCTTTTACGCCCGGCCCGGGGGAGAACCCGTGGAGCTGGGAGAAGGGGAAACGGCCTTCCTGACGTCGGAAGTCGCCAACGGATTCACGGGCGTGGTCATGGCGATGTATGCGACGGGCAACGGGAAAACGTGCCGGTCACCCGCCCATTTTGATTACTTCCATTATCGCCAGCTGGAAGAACGGACCGTGGATGCAATTTCCCTGAAGGAATCATTGTAATCGGCCGGTTCGGTGGTATGATGGGGTTACAAGCTCGCGTGGCGGGGAGACTTCAATGAAATGAAAACGAGCGTCTGGAAACGATCCGGGGATTCGCTGAGATTCAAATTGACACTGAGCATTTTGACGATGACGTTGCCGCTGGTCGGCATGCTGCTGTACAACAATTTCTATGCGATCCAGGTCGTTCGCGGCCAGGTGGCGGAGTCCTACGGCAATACCCTGGCGCACGCCGTCAGCCAGATTGATGCGGATTTGAACAACATCGATTCCTACATCAACACCGTTTCGGGCATGAGCACCGATTTGCTGTCGCTCAGCATGGCGGAAAAAGACGACGATTATTACATGGCGAAGGTTTATCTGTACAACAAGCTGGTCGATGACATGACCCTGTTCCGCACGCTGAGTTTGTTTGCCGTCTACGTCAAGCCCAGGCATGATTACATGGATGTCAGTGACGGTGCATTGTCCCACGAAGAGCTGGAAAACGTGAGGGAACACGTAGCGGACTTTTTTCACGAAGGACCAATTCGGCAAGGACTCCGGGCGAAAAGATGGCAGCTTGCGCAAATCGGCAGCCAGCATTATCTGATAAACATCGTCCAGTCCGGTGATGCCTATCTGGCTGCCCTGGTCAACATCGATCAGTTGCGGATGCTGCTGGGCTCCCTGAAGCTCGGCGAGGAGGGCTTCATCGTGTTCGCCAGCGATCAAGGGGAACCGTTGACCAACTTCTCTCTCGTGCATGAGTTTGACATCGAACTTCGTCCGGATGCCGGAGACTATTACCTGTCCGGTTCGGAAACGAAACATCTGGTCGTCGGCGCTTCGTCACAACGCGCCAACTTCCATTTGTTCGCCCTGATTCCGGACCACGCCATTCTGGACAATCTTCCTTACCTGCAACGGCTTGTCTGGTTGATCACGATTGCGGTTGTGACGTTCATTCCGATCGGATTTTATATGATGAGGCGGGTGTTTCTGGTTCCTCTGGGCCGGCTGCTGTTTGCCATGAAGAAAGTCCGCGGGGGGGACTGGAGCGCCCGCGTCGATCTGCAGAACGAATCTAGCGAGTTCAGATTGCTGGGCAGTTCGTTCAACGCCATGATGGATGAAATCCAGCGGCTGCGCATCAACGTGTATGAAGAACAGCTCAACAAGCAGCGGGAAGAATTGCAGCGGCTGCAATTGCAGCTTAATCCCCATTTTTTCCTGAATGCACTGAACATTGTGTATAACTTGGCCAAGGTCAAAAATTTCGACCTGATCATGGAAATGACGATGGCCCTGATCCACTATTTCCGGTACCTGTTCCGCAGCAACACGTCCTTTGTGAAACTCGGGGAAGAGCTGGAGCACACGAGAAACTACCTCAACATTCAGTCGCTCCGATTTCCGGAAAAGCTGACCTGGAACATCGACGCGCCGGCTTACTTGGCGGATGTTCCTGTTCCTCCCCTGCTCATCCAGACGTTCGCTGAAAACGTGATCAAACATGCCGTCGCTATGGAACCGATTCACATTTCCGTGCGGATTGACTACCTGGATGAAGACGGCTCCAAGATTTTGATTCGCATACAAGATACTGGGCAAGGATTCCCGGAAAACGTGCTTCGACAATTGCAGGCTGGCCTGAGCGTGATGAACGACCGCGGCGAACACGTCGGCATCCACAACGTGCAGCGGAGATTGAAGCTGCTGTATCAGAATGCGGCGTCCCTCCGTTTCTGCAATGAACCGGCATCGGGCGGCGCTGTGGTGGAAATTACGCTTCCTGCCGAACCCGCAAGGAGGAATCGAGATGCCCTATAACCTGCTGATCGTCGATGACGAGGCGCTGGCCGTCGAAGGGGTCAAAGCGGATCTGGAGCCGGACAAGTTGGATATCGGGAAATTGTTTACGGCTTTCAATGCCAACCAAGCAAAAGACATCTTTGCCAGGGAACGGGTCGACATTCTCCTTTGCGACATTGAAATGCCCCAAGGCAGCGGCCTAGAGCTTTTGAGATGGGTGCGGGAACAGCGGTTCGACACCGTATCCATTTTCCTCACGTGCCATTCGGATTTCCATTACGCCAAGGAAGCGATCCGGCTGGGGAGCCTGGATTATTTGCTGAAACCTGTGCTGAAGGCTGATTTGGAACAAGCGATCCGTCAGGCGCAAGCTGTGATTGACCGCAACAACGAAATGAACAAATTCAGCCAAGTCCATCAATTGTGGATGAAACATCATGCCCTGATCATTGAACGCTTCTGGCTCGACCTGGTCAACCATGTAATTCCGGCCAACCCGATGGCGATCCGGGAGCACATCGAACAGCTCCAGTTGCCGTTTGCCGAGGACATGATTGTCCTGCCCATATTGATTTCAGTTCAGCGGTGGCACAAGGAACTGACCCGGCGGGATGAAAGGGTGCTGGAATATGCCTTGAAAAAAACCGCCGAAGAGATGATTTTGGGCGACCGGTACAACGGCATGTTTTTGTCTCTAGACAAAGGTCTGCTTTTGGGGATCTTGGTAGCCGGCAGGAATTTCGTCTGGGATTACGAACGGCTGAACGAGATTTGCAATCAGTACATCGAATCGTGTAACCGGTATTTTTATTGCGATCTGTCCTGCTACCTGGGTCTTCCGGCGGCCATCCACCAGGTGGCGGACATGGCGGCGAAGCTCAGGGCTCAGGACCAAAACAACGTGGCCTTCGTGAACCGGGTGTTTGTCTTGAATGAAACGGGAAGCCATGAGCGGACGATCCGGCTGCCGGATTTGAACGTGTGGCTTTCTCTGCTGAAAAACGGCACCCGGGAACATGTCATCGGTGAAATTGAAGAATTTCTGGAGGGTTTGGTTCGGCAGCAGAAAATCGATTCGAAGGCGCTGCACCAGATTCACCAAGATGTGATGCAGGCCATTTATACCTATTTGAACATCAAAGGCATTCAAGCTCACCAGCTGTTCGGCGACCAGGAATCCATCCGCATTTCGGCGCAGGCCGGGCGATCGGTCAGGGATTTGCTGGCTTGGGTCCATCATGCCGTCAACAAGGCCGTGGACCAAGCGGAAGCGGTCAGGGAATCCAGCGCCGTTGTCCAGACGGTCAAACAATACATCGCCAATCACATCGATGACGAAGGGCTGACGAGAGAGGCGG
>JGI2924J29684_1076657_pt1 | contig 10527 bp, 10 predicted proteins | sample BenlonsequencITS_FD_29684 | JGI IMG/M metagenome (IMG submission 29684)
ATCCGGGTGGCCATGATTACCGGTGATCATCAGTTGACCGCACAGGCGGTGGCCAGGGAAATGGGTATTGCGGGTCGTGACAGCAAGGTGCTCACTGGAGAACAATTGGAGCAAATGAGTGACGAGGAACTGGCCAGTGTAGCTGATGATGTATGTGTTTATGCCCGGGTTTCGCCAAGACATAAACTTAGGATTGTCAGGGCATTAAAGCACAACGGGCATGTGGTAGCCATGACCGGTGATGGGGTTAATGATGCCCCTGCCATCAAAGAAGCGGACATTGGTATTGCCATGGGCATAACGGGTACCGACGTTACCAGAGAAGCGTCGGCTATGGTGTTAACAGATGATAATTTCACTTCCATTGTGGCGGCGGTGGAAGAAGGCAGGGGAATTTACGACAATATCCGTAAATTTATCCGTTACCTGCTTTCCTGCAATGTGGGGGAAGTATTGGTCATGTTTCTGGCTGTGCTGGGAGGAATGCCATTACCCTTGTTGCCCATTCAAATACTGTGGATGAACCTGGTCACCGATGGTTTGCCGGCCATGGCGCTGGGGCTTGATCCCATCGACCGTGATATTATGCGCCGACCGCCCCGGGACCCACAGGAAAGTATATTTTCCCACGCGCTTGGCCGGCGCATTGTCAGCAGCGGCATGGTTATAGCGGTGTTGACCCTGGTGGTATTCGGCCTGGCTTACGCTGATGGGCATAACCTGGATTTGGCCCGCACTATGGCGTTTAACACACTGGTTTTCTTACAGCTGTTTTTTGTATTCTCTTGCCGGTCGGAACATCTAACCATTCGGGAGCTTGGGGTAATGTCCAACCCGCACCTGGTATGGGCGGTGCTTATTTCCACTACTCTGCAAATGGGCGTTAATTATCTGCCATTTTTACAGCCGATTTTCCACACGGTGCCACTTAGCTTGCACCAATGGCTGACTGTTGTTGGCGTAGCTCTATTGCCAACCCTGGCCGGTATCATCCAGGTTCAGTTGAGTGGCCGCTTGCGGGAAAAGGTGACTTATATAAAGGTTTAACTTTGTTTCCAAGTTTCTATCTAACCATCTTTCAATATTCAACACTGGCACCCAAAGCACCAAGCCCTTGAAGTTTAACAATAACTTCAAGGGCTTTTTTTAGAGTCTATTCGAAAAGTTGTATGAGACCTACTTTGAATTTTTGCGTTGGCTCGGCTTTTTGCGATGCTCGCTTATTTGCAGCGATACGACTTATGTTCAAAAGATATCCTGTATACATGAAAAATTATCGGCAGGAAAGATTAGACTGGTAGGGAAGTATAGTATAAAATAAACGGGAGAAAAAGGTCGGAGGAGGAAATATTGTTTTGCTTTTTACTAAAGTACATGGATTAGGTAACGATTTTGTTTTAGTTAACAAGAACGAGGAAAAGAACTTGCCCGGTGATCTGGCCGGGCTGGCCATTAAGGTTTGCCACCGTAATTTCGGAGTGGGCGCGGACGGATTGGTTCTGATAGAGCCTGGTAAAGAAGCCGACATTGCGATGCAGATAATTAATTCCGACGGCAGCGAGGCAGAAATGTGCGGCAACGCTATTCGCTGCGTGGCTAAATTTGCATATGAGCAGGGGCTGGTGCGCAAAACTAAAATGGCCGTGGAAACAGGGGCCGGTATTATGGTGCCCGAACTGGTTATGGAAAATGGTGCAGTTATAGCAGTGCGGGTGGATATGGGTACACCTTACTTGGAAAGAGAACAGATTCCCATGGCCGGGCCTGCGGGTCAGGTGATTAATGAGCCCCTGGCGGTTGATAATGATGTTTTCAATATTACCGCGGTATCCATGGGCAACCCACACTGCGTAATATTTGTGCCCGATGTTGCTGCGGTACCTCTTGAGCATTGGGGAACGCGTGTCGAAACGCATCCGGCCTTTACACGTAAAACCAATGTGGAGTTTGTCCAGGTTTTAAATGAGAAAGAGGTACGCATGCGGGTTTGGGAGCGAGGTGCCGGTCCCACTTTGGCCTGCGGCACCGGTGCATGTGCCACTGCAGTGGCGGCGGTACTCAACGGATATACCGGCAGAACTGTACGGGTACACCTGTACGCTGGGGCACTGGACATAGAGTGGGCGACAGATAATCATGTTTATATGACCGGCCCTGCCGAGCAGGTTTTTACCGGTAATTATCCAATCGGGTAAGACAAAGCACCTTTAGACAATATATAAAATTAATTACATTACAAAACAATGTTGTGCTAAATAGGAGGGTCTTGTTTTGAACTTGCAATTTGAACAGGCACAAAGAGTAAAAAATCTGCCACCTTACTTGTTTGCTCGTATTGAAAAATTAGTTGAAGAAAAGCGGGCGGCTGGAGTGGATATCATCAGCCTGGGCATTGGCGATCCTGATATGCCCACCCCGGGTTATATTATTGAGGAATTGCAAAAACAAGCTGAATACAGGGTTAATCACCAGTATCCCTCTTCAGTGGGCATGCTGGCTTACCGCCAGGCAGTGGCCCAGTGGTATAGCAACCGCTTCGGTGTAGAACTTGACGCTGCCAGTGAAGTGGTTTCGCTTATCGGCTCCAAAGAGGGGATTGCGCACATATCTTTTTGCTATTTGAACCCCGGTGATGTTGTTATAGTGCCTGACCCCGGGTACCCGGTGTACGCTGGAGGAGCCATTTTGGCCGGTGCTGAGCCTTATTATGTGCCATTGACGGCGGAGAAGGGATTTTTGCCCGATTTAAGCGCCATTCCTACTGATGTTGCCAACCGGGCTAAAATGATGTTTATTAATTATCCTAATAATCCTACCGGTGCTGTGGCAGGCGATGAGTTTTACCGGGAAGTGATCTCCTTTGCCAGGGAGTACAATATTTTAATTTGTCACGATGCTCCCTATTCGGAAATGGCCTATGACGGCTACAAGCCGCCTAGTTTTTTGCAGTTTCCCGGGGCCAAGGAAGTTGGTATTGAATTCCACTCCGTGTCTAAAACCTATAATATGACCGGTTGGCGTATTGGCTGGGCCGCCGGACATCCCCAAGTGGTGGATGCGCTGGGCAGGCTCAAGTCAAACATTGATTCAGGCCAGTTCCAGGCTATTCAGTATGCAGCTATTCAAGGTCTTACCGGACCTCAGGACGCCGTGTTTCAAATGCAAAAAGTATACCAAGAGCGGCGGGATATACTGGTGGATGCTCTGAACAGTATGGGCTGGCAGCTGGAAAAACCCAAGGCTACGTTTTATGTATGGGCACCGGTGCCTGCCGGACATACCTCGGAATCCTTTGCCGAGTTGGTTTTGGATAAAGCTGGTGTGGTTATTACTCCGGGTACAGGGTATGGTAACAATGGCGCAGGCTTTTTCCGCATTGCCCTGACGGTGGAAAGGGAGCGGATGGTAGAGGCCCTGGAGCGATTGAAGAAGAATATAGGCCCGGTTAAATTTTAACCGTAGCTGGTTTATATTTGCCCCTAAAAAAAATGTCCCTAAAGATTTTATTATGAGAGGAGTGAAACCCTGGTTTCTTAGGTGGTCCTTAGCTTAAGTTATTTAGGGCTACCGCCCATTGTCGGATGGTGAAAAACCTGCTGTTATATTAGATCAGGTATAAGAAACCGGGATAAAAAATGCGTTTAGCAGAGCGGGCTCAAAATATCAGCCCTTCCCCTACCCTTTCAATTGATGCTCAGGCCAAAAAAATGATGGCCGGGGGAATCAAGGTGATTAACTTCGGTGTTGGTGAGCCGGATTTCGATACCCCGGAGAATATTAAGCAGGCCGCAGTAAAGGCCATAGCTGATGGTATGACTAAGTACACCCCGGTGGCCGGAATAGAACCGCTGCGTAAGGCCATTGCGAAAAAACTGGCTGATGATAACGGCCTACAGTATGAACCCGGACAAATAGTAGTTTCCGCTGGAGCCAAACATTCGCTGTATAACGCTTTTCAAGTACTATGTCAGGAAGGGGACGAAGTAATTTTGCCCGCCCCTTATTGGGTTAGCTACCTGGAGCAAATAAAATTGACGGGTGCAAAACCGGTAATCGTACCTACCACAGTGGAAAATAACTTCAAGCTGACGCCTGCCCAGCTGCAAAGCGTCATCACTCCCAAGAGCCGGTTGATTATATTGAACAGCCCCAGCAACCCTACGGGTGCGGTGTATACTCAAGATGAACTGGCGGCCCTGGGAGAGATATTGGAAAAAAATAATATAGCCATTATTTCGGATGAAATATATGAGAAATTAATTTATGATGGCGGTCGGCATGTTAGCATTGCTTCTTTAAGTCCGGCCTTGAAGGACTTAACAGTGGTGATTAACGGGGTTTCTAAATCTTATGCCATGACCGGCTGGCGTATTGGCTACGCTGCCGCGCCGCTGCCGGTGGCCAAAGCTATGGCCGACTTGCAGAGTCACTCCACCTCCAATCCAACTTCCATAGCCCAGGCTGCCAGCCTGGAAGCGCTGAGCGGCACCCAGGAACCCGTGCGTCAAATGGTTGCCGAATTTGTCAAGCGGCGGGATTACATGGTGGAAAGATTGAGCTCTATTCCCGGCGTCAAGTGCAATCGCCCGGGCGGGGCATTTTATGTGTTTCCGGAGATAAAGCCTTTGTTAGGCAAAAGTTATGACGGTATGACTATAAAAGGTGCCTCTGACCTGGCCGGTGTGCTTTTGGAAAAAGAACATGTGGCTATAGTGCCCGGTGTGGCCTTTGGTGATGACAACTGTTTCCGCCTTTCCTATGCCACTTCTATGGATAATATCCGTGAGGGGCTGGATCGTATTGAAAAGGTGCTTAAAGAACTCCAATAGCATTTAAAACAATACTTGATAACCAAGCACAAAGCACCATGCTATTAGCGGTTTGCAAAACGCGTCGTGGTTATATACCCTGGCGCGTTTTTTAAATCTATACCAGGTGACATGGTTTTAACATCAGTATGCGCAAAAATATTATATTTGGCATGAGGATTAAAGAATATCATTGATTTTCTTTTTTTTAAAAGGAATTTCTTTTTTTAGGTAGAAAAATTATTTTTAGTATCCAGAGTCAATACTATATATACAACTAAACAAGTCTGGGTGGTGGAATATTGATAAAAAGCATGACAGGGTTCGGGCGAGGAGAAACAATATCGGATATATTAAAAATAAATATTGAAATAAAGTCGGTAAACCATCGCTATTGTGAAATTTTTCTGCGTATGCCCAGGTCTATGAATATCTTGGAAGACCGTATCAAGAGGGTAATACAACAGAAAATTGCCCGCGGCAGGGTGGATGTATATGTAAATGTGGTCGCCTGCGGCGTAAACAGGGTATCGGTAAAAGTGGATGAGTCTCTAGCCGCTTCATATGTGCAGGCGGTGCAAGAGCTTAAAAACAAATTGCCATTGAAAGGGGAGGCAACTGTTACGGAACTGCTGCAGTTGCCAGGTGTATTTACTCTAGAAGAGCCCGAAGAGGATATGGAGCAATGGTGGCCTCAACTGAATGAAGCATTGGAACAGGCCCTGGGCGGATTAATGGACATGCGTATCAATGAGGGACAATTGCTGGCCGCTGATATCAAGGAAAGGACAAAACGTATTGCAGCATTTGTTACCGAAATCGCAGGGCGTTCTCCGGTAGTTGTGGAGGAATATCGCGAACGGCTGCGCCAGCGTTTGCACGATCTGCTGGAGGCTGGACCACAGGACCAGGCCCGGCTAGAGACTGAAGTGGTGATATTTGCCGAGCGATCCAGTATCGCAGAGGAAATTGTACGGCTGAAAAGTCACCTTGCACAGTTGGCGGATTGTATGGAGCTAAACACTTCGGTGGGTAGAAAACTGGATTTTTTACTACAGGAGCTGAACAGGGAAATCAATACCATCGCCTCAAAATCTTCTGATCTAATTATCAACCGTACCGTTGTGGAAGTGAAAAGTGAATTGGAAAAAATAAGGGAACAAGTCCAAAATATTGAATAATAGGGGAGGCAGGGAAATGGAAATAAAATTAATTAATATTGGATTTGGCAATATTGTTTCAGCCAATCGGATAATTGCCATCGTAAGTCCTGAATCGGCACCAATTAAGAGAATCATTACTGAGGCCAGGGACAGGGGTATGCTGGTGGATGCTACCTATGGCCGCCGTACCAGAGCGGTAATAATAACAGACAGTGATCACGTTATATTATCAGCAGTGCAGCCTGAAACGGTGGCCCACCGTCTGGTCAATAAGGATAGTTCTGCTGGAAATGATGAAGATTAACTGGGCACGTTCATGAAAACCAAAGGAAATTTGATAGTGATATCCGGACCGTCCGGGTCTGGCAAAGGTACGGTCTGCCAGGGCTTATTTAGAGAATTGGATAATCTGCATCTTTCTATTTCAGCAACGACAAGAAATCCTCGTGGCGAGGAACGTCATGGCGTAGACTATTATTTTTTGACCAGGGAACAATTTAAATCGATGATTGCCGGAGACCAATTGTTGGAATGGGCCAATGTATATGGAAATTATTATGGGACACCGCAGCAGCCTGTTATAGATGCTGTCAACCGTGGCCTGGACGTAATTTTGGAAATTGATGTCCAAGGTGCGCTGAACGTAAAAAGTAAGTATCCCCATTGTGTGCTGATATTCTTAATTCCACCTTCCCGAGCTGAACTGGAAATGCGCCTGACAAACAGGGGCACGGATAGCGCCGGGGAAATTGAACACCGGTTGCAATGGGCCGAAAAGGAAATTAAAGAAGTGCACAAATATGATTATTTGGTCATTAATGATGACCTGGTTGCTGCTACTAAAAGGGTATGTGCTATAATCACTGCGGAAAGGTGCCGCCCCAGGGTTTTTGATATTGATTCGTTACTACAAAAATACTAAACCAAGTCCTAAAAATATCAATTAGATAAAATGCATCAAAAATATATATGTGCGTTATGATTACAGCAAACAGCGGTTTATTAACGTTTAGCACATCTACATAATAATATCCTATTCACTGGGTATATACTTAAAATATCAGTAGTAGCATATTCTAAAAATACAATAATAATACTGGAGGTTTAAGCTCCGATGGCCATGAATAGACCTTCTCTGGATGATTTAATGGATAAGGTAGACAGCCGGTATACCCTTGTGGTGATATCGGCCAAGCGGGCGCGTCAAATAACGGAAATAGCTCTACAACAACAGGATCAACAAGAAGAATCCTGGGTCTCCGGTAAGCCTGTTTCTGCGGCGCTGCATGAAGTTGTCCGGGGAAATATAACGTACCGGAGAACCAAGCAGGGGATAAAATAATGGGGGTGACTCATGCTTGCGGGTAAGTTTTTTGTTATTGGAGTTACCGGTGGTATTGCCGCATACCGGGCTTTGGATCTGGTAAGCGGTCTGGTCAAGGCCGGTGCCGAGGTGCATGTAATCATGACCGCAGGGGCACAGCAATTTGTCAAACCGCTGGCATTTGAAGCCATATCAGGCCACCGCGTGCACGTCGATACCTTTGAAACTCCGCCGGGCTGGCGCTACCCGCACCTTGAACTGGCCCGCCGGGCGGACATGGCACTAATAGTGCCAGCCACCGCCAATATCATAGCCAAAATTGCTTGTGGTCTGGCCGATGATTTGCTTACTACTACGGTGCTGGCCATGGTTTGCCCCGTGCTGGTTTGTCCTGCAATGAATGTGTACATGTACCGTAACCGGGTGGTGCAGGATAACCTTAATCAACTGCGCCGGTTGGGCTTTAAGGTGGTGGATCCTGCTGTGGGACGTCAGGCCTGCGGGGATGAGGGTCCGGGACGGTTGGCAGATGTGGCGGTGATAATGGAACAGATTAAGAATGTACTGAAACCGAACAAAGATTTGGCCTGGAGTAAAGTTCTGGTTACTGCCGGAGGGACCCGCGAGCCAATAGACCCGGTAAGGTATATTAGCAATCGCAGTTCCGGAAAAATGGGCTATGCGCTGGCTGAAACGGCTTCTAACAGGGGGGCCGAAGTTTACCTGGTGTCTGCTCCCACCCGGCTGGCGGTGCCAGACGGAGTCAATATAATTAACGTGGAAACAGCGGAGCAAATGTACCAGGCGGTCATGGACCTATATCCCCGGATGGACGTGGTGATTAAGGCGGCCGCTGTTGCTGACTACCGTCCCAGGGTCGTGGCCGCACAGAAAATTAAAAAAAATAATGCCGATTTGGTGCTGGAGCTGGAAAAAAACCCGGACATTTTAATGGAGCTGGGCAAACAAAAAAAGCACCAACTACTGGTGGGATTTGCTGCCGAAACCGAGGATTTAATCAACAACGCTCGAGAGAAAATAAATAAAAAGAATTTGGATATGCTGGTAGCCAACGATGTCACCAAGACAGGTGCCGGGTTTGGATCAGATACCAATGTTGTAAATATATTATATCCCGATGGTTCGGTGGAGCCACTACCGCTTATGGACAAGCTGGCACTTAGTGAGGTTATCTGGGATAAAGTGCTACAATTAAAGGCAGGCAAAAAAATAGACGCAGCAGATTAATTTGCTGCGTTATATTATATTTTTTCCATTTCTATACGTAGCTTGTGTAATAATTCGGTTAATTTAGTTTTTTCAGCTATGCTTAAAACCGACATCACCTGGCGGGTAAAATCTGCATGTATGGGTAGTATGTCATTCAGCAGGTTGGTCGCCTTGACTGTAAGTCTGGCTCTGTATACGCGCCGGTCTTTGGGGTCGGCTTCCCGTACAACAAGCCCATCCCTTTCCATGCGGTCGATTAGTCCGGTGATGTTGGCTCTGGTTACCAGCATGCGCTCACCCAGTTCGGACAAAGCGAGACCCTGGTCACCAGCCTGGCGCATTTGCATCATGGCGTTAAACTTGGGCTGGGACAGGCCAAAGCGGGCAAAGTGCCGGCCCATTATATCTTCCAGCGTATCATATGTCCTGGTGATTTCAATGATGGTTCTAATAGCCAAATAAGCATCGTTAGGATTGTTATTAGACAATGTAAATACCTCCATATAGATTGTAAATAGCACTGTGAGCATCTGTCAACAAATAAATGGAAGGGAAGAATCAGATAGTGGGCAATATTTTTAACAATGTCCTGGAAATCGTGGGCCACACCCCGGTGGTTAGGTTAAGCAAAGTGATTAATGGCTGCGGGGCTCAAATACTAGCCAAGCTTGAGATGGTCAATCCCAGCGGTAGCGCCAAGGCCAGGGCGGCACTGGGCATGGTCGTTGCCGCTGAAAAGGCGGGGATAATCCAGCCGGGCACCGTTATTGTGGAGCCTACCAGCGGAAACCAGGGCATTGCACTGGCCATGGTGGGCGCGGTTAAAGGTTACCGGGTGATTGTTGTCATGCCTGATTCAATGAGCGAGGAGAGGAGAAAACTGGCCCGTGCTTACGGGGCTGAGGTGGTGCTGACACCTGCCGCTGAGGATGTTGACGGGGCTGTGCAAAAGGCCCGGGAAATAGTCAAGCAAATACCCGGGGCTTGGATGCCCGACCAGTTTACTAACCCGGATAACCCGGCGTTCCACGAACAAACCACGGCCAAGGAAATATTGGAGCAGGTTGATGGTGACATTGACGCTTATGTGGCCGGTGTAGGCACGGGCGGTACCCTTACAGGAGTGGCCCGGGTGTTGAAAGATAAGTTTCCTAAAATTAAAGTTTATGCTGTAGAGCCTAAGAAGTCAGCGGTGCTATCCGGGGGTGAACCGGGACGCCACGGTATTCAGGGTATAGGGGACGGTTTTGTACCTGCTAACCTGGATCTATCACTGGTGGATGCGCCTTTTGCCGTATCCGATGAAGATGCGTTTAACATGACCAGGCGTTTAGCCAGGGAAGAAGGATTGCTGGTGGGTTTTTCCGGTGGTGCTGCTGTACATGCTGCGGTAACCGTAGGTCGAAAACTGGGACCGGGTAAAACTGTACTCACAATTTTGCCCGATACCGGCGAGCGGTACCTTAGCACCCCGGTGTTCGAAGGTTGATGCTTCAATTACTGTAGTTCGGCATAAGTATAAAAGTAAATAGAATGCGCTGGGTATAGTCCGGGCGCATTTTTTAGTTTGTCCGGCATGTCTGCCGAGCCAATGGGGTGAAAGAAATCCTGTCACCTAACCCGTTCAAGATCAGGCATGATGCCGGTGGGGGAAAGAGGTTCTAAGGTTATACTAGCGTTTAAAAAACGGCAAAAGATTAGAGCCAAAAATAGCAATTATTAGTAACAAATAACATTTAACTGAAATAACATAAAAAAAGTCATTTATTATGTAAAATTATTATGGGGGTGATCAGTGTTGCCAAGTTTACAAGCTAATCCCTTTTTATTATTCCTAATCCTGATCTTGTTGATATTAAGTGATCCCAAAGCCTCAGAGATTATACGAATGAGGGTGAAATCATTTTTCGCAAGATAAAAGACATGTAGCAAAATTGCTTATTTTACGTATTATGGTATAAAAATAAGGGTATTTTCACGATAAGATACCTGGGTAAAATTA
>JGI2924J29684_1076656_pt1 | contig 10525 bp, 8 predicted proteins | sample BenlonsequencITS_FD_29684 | JGI IMG/M metagenome (IMG submission 29684)
GGTGACGGCGGCGACCGTCCACGGCAGTTCGCCGATGGCGGTCCCGACGAGTAGTTGCGGGGTAGAGACACCCCGAATCGCCGCACAGGCGGTCGCGACGTCCGACGGGATCGGTGCGAGTCGAGAGACGACGACGCCGCGTGTCGCGCCGACTGCGTCGTAGTATCGGTCGACGTACCGTCGCGCTCGATCGAGCGTCGTCCCGAACGCGCTGGTCGCGTTCCGCTCCCTCTTGTCCGGTCGACTCGTCACTCGTCGAATCACGACGAACGGCGGGAGAATCGTCACGAGGACGCCAGCCGTGGCGATCGGGATACCGGCACTGACGCCGAAGCCGTAGCCGACGACGGCGGCCAGCGGCGTCGTCGGCCAGGCGAGCGCCGGTCGGACGAGATAGAGCGCCGCGACGAGGAGACCGAACGTGAGCGGATCGCTCGCGGCGGACTCGAGTCGGGCGACCGCAACCGATGGGGAGACGACGAGGCCGGCACCGACGATCCCCAGGACGGCGATCGCGCCGAGAACGACACGCCGGGGTGGCGAGGAACCCATCGACTGCGATTTGGGGGACGGGATTGAAGGTTTTGTGTCTTCGTCGCGCCGCCGGGGCAGAACCCTTATTCGAGTCGCTTCCGGATGCGTAGCCGATGGACGATCGGGTCGAACGTGGTATCGCGCTACTCGCTCGACTCGAACACGAGTCACTCTCGCTCGCCGAGACGATCGACCGGCTCGAAGCCGTCACGACCGACCCGACGGCGATCCGGACGATCCTCGACGAGGCCGCCGTCCGCGGCATCATCGAGCGCGCTGACGGGACAGTTCGTCCCCGAAGCAGCCAGTACCTCCGGTTCGGTCGCGACGTGATCTCGAAGGACGGCGAGTTCTCGTGCAAGCGCTGTGGCTCGTCACTCTCGACGGGCTACTTCATGGACCTGGAGGCCGGTGAGATCGGCCCATTCGGGTCGACGTGTATTCGGAAGGTCACCGGACGCGAGTGAGGGTGGTGACGGCTGTCGGGATGCACCACTCTCGCGTTTGTAGGAGGATGTGACGACGAACGGTCGGTTCTACCGGTGTCCGCGGTCAGGTGGGGCGCTCACCGACCGCGTCGGAGTTCTTCGATCAGCTGTTCGATGGTCTCCTGTTGGCGTTCGAGCATGGCGGTCTGTCGCTCGACGGTTTCTTCGAGGGCGTCGAGTCGTTCGAGGACGGCCGCGTCGTCGCCCGCTGTCGCGGGCTCGAATCCACTCGCTTCGAACGACGCGACCGACTCGTTCCCACCGTCCGTCGGCGAGCCACTGTCGACGGCCGTCTCGGTCTGGGCTGGGGTGGGTTGGTTCGTGTCGACTTCGAACTCCTCTGTTGGCGACGTGTCTGCGGCCGATGCGCTCGATTCGGTGCCAGTCGACTCGTGAGCCGATTGGGACCCACTGGCGTCGATCTCCGCCATCGCGGCGGTGGTGTCGATTTCCGGCTCGGTCTCGGTATTTTCGTCGCTCGAATCGGTACTCAGCGGGTCGACGCCTTCACCGAAGTCGACGGTCGAGGTGTCGGCCTCGTCGTCTTCCAGCCCGACTTTCTCGTGGAGTTCGTCGAGCGAGTCGACGTCGTGAACGGCGAAGATGGCCTGCTGGAGGCGCTGGCGAAGTTCTGTCGCCTGTTCGTTCGGTGCCTTGATCCGCTGCTGGCGGCCGTCGACTTCGAGGACGACCTGCGTCGCGACGCTGCCGGACTCGAACGAGAGGCCGGTGACGTCTTCGTAGCGGTACTCCTCGAAGTCTTCGTCCCAGACGGCACTGCCGATGTGTTTGACGAGGCGCTGGCTGGTGACGATGACCGTGAGCTCGCTGAAGCGGAACGTCTGGATGACGCGCTCGCCGGGGTCGGTGATGCCGTTACCGGCGAGGACGCCGGCCAGCACCGGGTGGACGACCGCGTCGGTCACCGAGCCCGGAATCTTGAACTCCTCGGTCCCTTCGATGGCGTACTCGAGGGTGAGTTTGGTCTTCCGTCGCCCTTCGGTGACGGAGAGGCGCGTCGCTTCGTGGGGGTATTCGTCGACCGATTCGTCGCTCAAGAGCCCGTCGGATCGGTAGATGATGGTACTCTCGGAGGTGACGAAGAGTTCGTCCTCGCCGCCGAGTGAGACCCGCTCGACGACCTCCGCGTCGCCGAGGGCCGACTGGACGATGGCGGGTACGCTCATGGACCGGTGTTTGCATCACCGTATGATAAATCCGTGGGTGGGCGGGCCACGTCGACGCGGAATCGGAAGGGTTTAGAAAACGTCCCGACAACGGACGAACGAGCCCGGGTGGCTTAGCTGGACATAGCGCCGCACTCATAGGGTTCAGAGATTCGGTGCGGCACAGCGAGTCCGTGTCCCACGAGGACCGCCGAGCCTCGAACCTGGGACATGCGGAGATCGAGGGTTCGGAGCCCTCCCCGGGCACTTATACAACACCGCGAGCAACGGCGAGCGGTGTGACCGTAAAACGTGCGCGGTAGAGGCGGAGAACCCGTAGGTCTTCGAGAGCTCGCTCTCGCGGTGGTTCGGAGCCCGGAGTGGCTCGAATCAGAGAGTAGTTTCGCTGTGACCGTGGTTCGGAGCCCGGCTTCCTCCCACATCATCGCCATCGACAGTGACCGAACCCAGCGAAGGACGAGTACGGAACGATCCGATGACTGGATTTCTATCGGTGTCGATTCCGCCCCTCCTCGGGAAAGTCGATCCCACGCGGAATCAGCGACGTCTCGCAGTAGGCCTCGCCCGCGGCGTAGTCGACGCCCGGCTGAATATAGGGGTACGGGCCGTCGGCGGGCGTGTTCTGCGCGTCGCCGCCGTTGTCGGCCGTCTCGACGAGCCCCATTACCTCGTAGTCGACGGGCGAGTGCTCGGCCAGGTAGTCGACGATCACGTCGACCGGAACCGTCCCGTCGTCGACGTGGACGTCCTGGAATGGGAAGCCGCAGTTGCCGAGGTCGCGTTCGGGATCGCCGGGGCGAGTGAACGTGGCGACGGAGTACGTCGCCTCGGGGTCGATCGGCTCACCGTCGATTCGCAGTTCGACGAGGCGGCGGTTTCGCTGGGCAGTCGGGTCGATCGTCACCTCGACGTTCGAGGAGAAGTTGCGGACGCGCCCGTCCTCCTGCTGGTAGGGATACGGCGTGAAGTTGTCGACGAGGAAGTCCTCCATGTGGCCGGTGAGCTGTTGCCCGTAGGCGACGCCGCGGGCGACGGGCGCCGTTTGCGGGAAGAACGTGTAGAGCTGGCCGAGGGTGACCTCGCCCGGTGGGATGGCGGTCCCGTACCGGAAGCCGTGGGCGACGGCCAGGTCGGTGTCGAAGTGCTCGCAGAGTGCGTCGTTGAACAGCGTGTTCCAGGCGCTTTCGAGGAACGATTGGCGATACAGCGGCTGCTCGGTCTTGCCGACGACCGTGTCGAGTGGTTGGTCGAGCGTGCCGGCGCCGCGCTCGAAGTCGGGGTCGTCCGCGAAGAAAGGTTCTCGCACCGACTCGACCGTCTCTACCGCATCGGGGTCCGGATCCGGCGTCTCGTCGTGGCCCTCGACGAGCGGGTAGAGGTGGTGGCGGAACTGCACCTCGCCGTCCACGATGCGAAGGTCGACCCGGCCGAGCGCCTCGCCCATGCCCGACTCGACGACGACAGTCTCGGTATCGGCGACGACGATCGGCTCCCAGGTGTACTCGTGGGTGTGGGCGCTGAACATCACGTCGACGTTCGGACAGTCCTTTGCGGCCTGGACCATCCAGGGCAGGCCGATCTCGGTCACGGCGACGACGACCTCGGCACCCGCTTCGCGGGCGGCTCGCGCTGACTCCTCGAGGAGAGCGGGATGCTTGCCGAAGCGGTACTTCCCTTCGGCAAACGCGGGGGCCATCCGGTCGACGTAGACGTTGGTCATCCCGACGACGCCGACGTCGACGCTGCCGACCTGGATGAGACGAACGGCGTCGTACAGCAACTCGTCGTCGTCCCAGCCGTACAGGTTGTTCGCCAGGACCGGCGCGTCGAGGGCGTCCATCAAGTCGACGAAGTTGCCATCCTCGGCGGCCTCGTTTCCGAAATCCCAGTTTCCCGGGACGTAGACGTCGGGCCGCAGGTGGCGATTGATGGGCTCCAGCATCGCCCGGCCGTTCGTGTACGTCGTGACCGCCGAGCCGTGGAAGGTGTCGCCGCTCATGAGCGTGCAGACCTCGTGATCGGCCCGTAACTCGTCGATCTTCGCCGCGAGGATTGGAACGCCCCCGCCGCGCTCGATAGTCCGGTCGTCGCCGCCGAAATGGAGGTCGGGGGCGGACGTCGGATTGTCGTAGTAGACCTGATACCGCGGCGTGAGTTGGCCGTGCAGATCGCTGACGTGGGCGAAGACGACGTCGGGGTCGCCGTGCTCGTCGACAGGTGTCCCGTCGAGCGATCGCCAGGGACCCATGGGTGTCGGCTCGGTGCGCATGATTGGTGTCGTGCTACACCGAGTATCGTCACATAGGTTGGGCGTGGTCCGATGGATCGGAGCAACGCAGTGACTACCGGTGACGAGGGAGGCGGACGAGTGAGCTCAGTAAATCAGTTCGTCGTCGTTCTCGACCATGTACAGCGTGCGTGCGGCGATGTTGACGGCGTGGTCGCCGACACGCTCTAGGTCGCGAATGGTTAACAAGAGTCTGGAGACGTCCTGGAGGAGCGATTCGACTTCGGACGCGTCCTCGAGTTCGCGTTCGATGAGGTCTCGGACGACGATCTCGCTGGCTCGTTCGGCGAAGTGGTCGACGTCGTCGTCGCGAGTCGCCAGTTCCCGGCAGGCGTCGATATCTTCACGATCGTACGCTTGCACCGCGTCGTCGACCATGTCGAGGGTGACGACGCCCATCTCCTGAATGTCGACGTCGGGGAAGAGGTCTCGAGTCGCGTCGAGCGTGTATTCGCCCAGATTGACCGCGAGGTCGGCGATGCGTTCCAGATCGGTGATGATCTTGAACGACGCCGCGATAAATCGGAGATCGCTCGCGACGGGTTGCTGGAGCGCCAGCAGGTCGATACACTGCTGTTCGAGTTCGAGGTACATCTGGTTGACTTCGTAGTCGCCCTCGATCACCTCGCGAGCGAGGTCCTCGTCCTTCCGGTCGAGCGCATCGAGCCCCATCCGGAGGCGTTCCATAACGACTTCGCCCATATAACAGACGTCTTCGCGAAGTCCTTCGAGTTGTTCCTGATATGAATCTCTGGCCATGTTCGACGTTCCACGACGGACTGCCATGTAGCTTGCGCCTCGTTGCACGTTGATGCCGATTTGGCCAGGTTGGGCGTCCTGCCGTTTCCGTGCGTGCTCGGAAGCCGGTCGGGTTCGCGGCCCTGGTCGAGTCTACCCGGCCGGACCGAGACGGCCATGGGCACAACGGACTATCGACCGACCACCAAACCGCGAGGAGTGTCTCAGGGTTCGAGCAGGACCTTCGTCACACCTTCTTCGCGTTCGTCGAACCGCTCGTACATCTCGGGCGCCTCGTCGAGCGACGTCGTGTGTGAGATGACGAACCCAGGTTCGGCCTCTCCGGCAATGATCATGTCGCGGAGTCGGCGGTTGTACCGTTTGACCGGACACTGCCCCATTCCGAATCGGAGTCCCTTCTCGAACGCGGTGCCGAGGTGGACGCGCAGGAGGCCCTGTTCACCGATGTGGTCGGGCTGGTCGGGATCGTCGGAGACGTAGAGGCCGACGATGCCAATCTTCCCCGTCGGCCGGACCGCGTCGATAAGCTGGTTGAGGATGATCGAGGGATTTTCCCGTGACTCGTCGTAGGCCGACTCGCCATCGCGACCGTCCTCGATGGCCTGGTATCCAACTGCGTCGACGCCCTTGTCGACACCACCGCCATGCGCGTCGGTGATCGCCTCGACTGCGTCTCGTTCTTCGAAGTTGATCGCCGTCGCATTGCAGTGTTCGTCGGCCAGTTCGAGCCGACTCTCCACTCGATCGACGACGTAGATCTCGGAGGCACCGCGGAGGTGGGCGCTGTAGGCGGCCATCAGTCCGACCGGTCCGGCGCCGAAGATCGCGACGGATTCACCCGGTTGCAGGTCCGCGAGTTCGACGCCGTGCCAGCCCGTGGGGAAGACGTCGGCGAGCATGATGAAGTCTTCAGGCGTGCCGTTGGCGGGATCGTCCGGAATCTTCAGCGCGTTGTGATCGGCGTAGGGCACCCGAACGCGCTCGGCCTGCCCGCCCTGGTACGAGCCCATCTTCACGTAGCCGTACGCACCACCTGGCGTCGCCGACTCGACGTTCTCGCAGTACCCGTAGTGACCCTCCTCGCAATTTCGACAGTAGCCGCAGGCGACGTTGAACGGAAGAACGACCCGATCGCCCGGTGACAATTGCTCGACGCCGTCGCCGACCTCGCTGATCTCGCCCATGATCTCGTGACCGAACGCCATCCCTGGCTCCGCGCCGGCGCGCCCCTCGTACATGTGCAGATCCGACCCACAGATGGCCGTCTGCGTCACCTCCAGGATCGCATCGTTCGGACTCGTCAGCGTTGGATCGTCGATCTCTTCGATCGAAACGTCGTGTGCGTCGTTGTAGACGACTGCTTTCGTTGGCACAGGAACTCACCCGCGTCGCTCGACATCGAACCGGTGCCAAAAGGTTCTCCACGCAGGTGCAACGAGACGTAGAGTTGCACCGTGAGGATACTAAGCACGAGCACGCTCACCGCGAGCGAACGAAGTGAGCGAGCGGGCCGACGACTGACCCGAAGGGGAAGGAGGAGAGCTTTTCATGGAAGTTTTGCCGAGCGTCGACGGAACGTGCGCCAGCCGTGCTGGCGCCGTTCCGTCAGAGCGCAGTGCAAAAGTTCCTTAGCCGAACTTCCCGGTGATGTAGTCTTCGACGCGCTGGTGGTCGGGGTTCTCGAAGATCTTGTTGGTGTCGTCGAACTCGACGAGTTCGCCGCCGGTGAGGAAGACGGCCGTCTTGTCGGAGATGCGGGCGGCCTGTTGCATGTTGTGGGTGACGATGACGACGGTGTAGTCCTTCGCGAGTTCCTCGATGAGGTCTTCGATCTTCGAGGTGGCGACGGGGTCGAGCGCGCTCGCCGGCTCGTCCATCAGGATGACTTCCGGGTCGGGGGCGATGGCGCGGGCGATGCAGAGGCGCTGTTGTTGTCCGCCGGAGAGTTCGAGGCCGCTCTCGTCGAGTTGATGTTCGACTTCGTCCCACAGTGCCGAGCGTTTGAGGGCGGTTTCGACCTTCTCGTCGACGTTCTCGTCGTCGCCTTGGACTTTGAGCCCGTACGCGACGTTGTCGCGGATGGACTTGGGGAACGGGTTCGGCGACTGGAAGACCATGCCGATCTTGCGCCGGAGCGCGACGGGGTCGACGTCGTCGTCGTAGACGTTCTTGCCGTCGAAGAGGAGGTCACCCTCGACGCGCGCGGTGTCGACGAGGTCGTTCATGCGGTTGATCGAGCGCAGGAATGTCGATTTCCCACAGCCCGAGGGGCCGATGACGGCGGTGACCTGTTTTTCGGGGATCTCGATGTCGACGTCGGTGAGCGCCTGTTCGTCGCCGTAGTAGACGTCGAGATTCCGCGCTTCGAGGAGCGTTCGATCCGTCATCGTTCGCTGGTCCGACCCGTCATTGTCGTCGACGATGTCGGAATCGAGCGTGGTGTCTGGCTGGTCGGCGGCCGATTCGGTCTCCGAGTGGGACATCTGTGGTGGTGTCATGATCAGGTGGATCGCTCAAAGCGGTTGCGGATGACGATCGCGATCGAGTTGATTGTGAGCAGGATGACGAGCAGCGTGACGACGCCGGCGGCGACGACGCCGTACTGGAACGCCTGCTGTGGGTACGAGGCCCAGTTGTAGATCTGCAGCGGCATCGCGCTGACCTTGCTCAAGAGGCCGGTCGGGACGCCGAAGACGGTCGTGGGAGCGGCGATCATGATCAGCGGCGCCGTCTCCCCGATCGCCCGACCGAGCGCGAGGATGGTGCCGGTCATGATTCCCGGCATGGCTCGTGGTAAGACGACGCTACGGATCGTCTGCCACTTCGTCGCGCCCATTCCGTAGGAGGCCTGTCGTTGCGAGTCGGGCACCGCGCGGATCGCCTCCTGGGCGGAGATGATCACGATCGGCAGGATGAGCAGGCCGACGGTGAACGCGGCGGCGATCACCGATCCGTAGCCGATGTCGAGCATCCCGACGAACAGCCCGAGCCCGAGTAGCCCGTAGACGATCGACGGGACGCCGGCGAGGTTGGCGATGTTGAGCTGGATGAACGTCGTCAACGGGCCGTCACTCGCGTACTCCTCTAAGTAGACGGCGGCGCCGACGCCGAGCGGGAAGGTGATCAGTGCGATCAGGAGCATGATGGCGATCGAGCCGACGATCGCCGGGAGGAAGCCGGCCTGTTCCGGGAACGGGTGCGGCGGGCTCGTCAGGAACCCCCAGTCGAGCCAGCCGACGGCGTCGATGGCCACGTTCGCGAGCAAGAGCGCCAGCGAGGCGATTCCGACGAGTGTCGCGGCGAGCGCGAGCAGTCGGAAGGCGACGTCCTTGCGTCGACTGATCCGGCCGAACGCGGAGTCAGCGTTCGCGTCGGTCGATTCGGCAGCCATCAGTGATACACCTCTCGGTAGCGCGAGGCAACGAACTCGCTGATCAGATTCATGATGAACGTGATGACGAACAGCGTGATGCCGACCGCGAAGAGGCTCTGGTACTGTACGCCCTGGCTGACCATGTCACCGGTCCCGATCTCGACCATCGCAGCGGTCATGGTCTGAATCGAGTCCAGGAACATTCCAGCTGGATCCGTGAGGTCGGCCATCTGCGGCGTCTGACCCGCAGCCATGGCGACGATCATGGTTTCCCCGATCGCCCGGGAGAGGGCGAGGATGAACGAGGAGAAGATCCCCGACAGCGCGGCCGGGACGACGATCGTCGTGGAGACGGTGAACTTCGTCGCGCCGAGGCCGTAGCCGGCCTGCCGGAGCGAGTCCGGAACGGCGCTCATCGCGTCCTCGCTGATCGAAGAGACCATCGGGATGATCATGATTCCGACCATGATCGACGCCGAGAGGGCGTTGAACGTCCCGATGGGGAGGAATCGATCGAGCGCGGGCGTCACGTAGACAAGCGCGAAGTAGCCGTAGACGACCGTCGGGACGCCGGCGAGCACTTCGAGGGCCGGCTTGAGATAGGCCCGACGTCGCTCGGAGGCGTACTCGGAGAGGTAGATCGCAGTCAGCAGCCCGATCGGCAGCGCGACCGCCGCGGCGCCGATCGTGACCGTGAGCGTCCCAGAAATCAGTGGCAAGACGCCGAAGGAGACCGGCTCGTGGCTCGGTGCCCAGGTCGTTCCCGTGAGAAAGTCGACGATCGAAATCGTCCCGAAGAAGTCGATGGCGTCGACGAGGAGCGTGAGGATGATCCCGAGCGTCGTCGCGATCGAGAGGAGTGCACAGAGCAAGAAGAGGTAGCGAAACGCCGTGCCACGAAGGGTTCGAATGCCGTCGTGTGAGAAGTCTGGCTCGCTCATGCGGTCACCTCGTCGATGTTCGATTCGAGTTTGTCGATGTTCTCCGCCTGTTTCTCTTCGTTCAGCGGTACGTACCCGATCTCGGCGATCAGGTCACTCGTCGTCTGTTCCATGTAGTAGCGGACGAAGTCGCGAACCGTCGGGTCGGCGAGCGATTCCTTCGCGACGTAAATATACAGGTCACGCGTGAGCGGCGTGTACTCGCCTCTCTGTGCCGTTTCGAGCGACGGTTCGACGCAGCCGTCGCCGTTGTCGACGGCGACTGCCTTGACGGAGTCGGGGTTTTCGCTGTAGTACGAGAACCCGAAGTAGCCCATCGCGCTTTCTGAGCCCTGCACCCCCTGGACGATCGTTCGATCCTGTTCCGTCGCGTAGTAGTCGCCGCGATGGTTCGTCTCTTCGCCCACGATCTCCTCTTTGAAGTAGTCGAACGTTCCCGAGGTGGTCGCGGCCCCGTAGAGCTCGAGCTCTGCGTCGGGGAACGAGTCGTCGATGTCGCTCCAGCGATCGGCGCCGTCGGCGCGCCAGATCTGTCTGAGCTGTTCGACGGTGAGACAGTCGACGAAATCAGCGTCCGGATTGACCACGACGGTGAGCGCGTCGGTGGCAACTGGAAACTCGATCGGTGTGACGTCGTTGTTCCCGCACTGTTCTTCTTCGGCTTCGGCGATTGCTCTGCTGGCGTTGTTGATATCGGTTCGGCCGACACAGAAGAAGTTCCCGAACCCGCCTCCACTCCCGGTCTTGCTGAGCGAGATGTTGGTGGTGGGATTGTCCTGCGTGTACGCGGAGGCGATCGCTTCGGTCACGGGGAAGACGGTACTGCTTCCCGCGATGTTGATCTGATTGCCTTCCGCGGCGAGAATCCCACTGCACCCCGCCAGTGCGCCAGAAACGGAGACGCCAGCCGCGGCGAGAAGTTCTCGCCGGCCGATTCCGGCCGGCCCAGCCGCAGG
>JGI2924J29684_1076655_pt1 | contig 10522 bp, 8 predicted proteins | sample BenlonsequencITS_FD_29684 | JGI IMG/M metagenome (IMG submission 29684)
CGAATGGTTTGAACAATTCATGCACTACTACAACCGCCAGAGACCGCACCAAGCTCTCGACGGAAAGACGCCGATCGAGGAGGTGCAGAACTAGACAGTGCCAATATTTGCTATTCCTACCAGTTACGACTTTTCAAACCAAGAAAAAGCAATCACCGTCCTCGGTGATCGCTTTTTCGCTCGGTTCGAAGAGTACGTCACCGTCGAACACGCAGAACATTTCATCCTTGCATTATGAAAAGAGCTTAAATATAATCTGCTTATCGTGCTGGATGGAGCGCCGTATTTTCAGGCGTCGGCCGTCACGGACCTGGCGGCCCGTGACGACCTCGCCTTCGTGACATTACCAGCGTACTCGCCAGAACTAAATCCTGTCGAAGAGTGCTGGAGACAACTCCAAGCGGCACTTAGCAACCGCTTCTTTGACTCACTCAACGACCCCACAACAACGATCGATACAGCTCTTGATCAAATCTCTGTACCAAAAGTGAGTAATTATTTCTAAAGACTACTATAGCGCTACTATAGCTACCAGTTAACAAATTAGTAGAGATATGAAAATAACAAGGGAAGATTGAGAGGCACCGCCACACAGACATTTGTTATGAACGAACGCTCGTCTGCTCAAGGAATCCGAACCCTCAACACCATCTTCCGAATTCCCGAGGCCCTCATAAACCGCGACGGTTCGCAGATAGTAGAGATTGCCATCGAGCTTGGTTTTGCGAAGAGTACGCTGCACCAGTAGTGGACAATCAGGTACAACGAGCAGTACGTCCTACGGCGGGTACCACGTCAGCTTGAAGTTCCTCATCATAGGCGAGTACGTGAGACAGCGGCACGAATGGAACGGAGTAGCCAAACAAATAGTTATAGTTCGCGGAGAGGACCGACGGACGTATACAGTTCTTCATCAAGGAGCGGGGCCGAGCAATCTATTTGTATGTGGCTACCGGCGAAGGCGCCGTGAAAGCCAAAACAGTAAAGTGAGCGAATCAAGGAAGTCATCGACCAATGAGGGCTATCAGCGGAAACCGAGGAGAGGATCACCAATCGCGACAAACTATTAGCTGAACTAGAAGATACCCGCGAGCGTAGATACAAGCAAGAATCGAGATCGGATTTCTGGGCGATCAGGACGCCAATCATCTCGAATAATGAAGTTGTCGGCGTGTGCGGTGTCTCCCCTCGATGCCGAATAGAGGCGGACTGATTCTACGAGGAATTCCCAATCACCTGCCCAGAATGGCAAACGAACTCGGGACAAATTGAGTGTTTGCAACTGTTGGAGGGAAATCATACTAGCTTCCAATAATAAGAAGTGTCGCGTCAGACGAGAGAAGAAGTTATCAAACGGCGATAATTGGGTGTTACCGGTCAGTCGATTGACGGCGAGTGATGGATTCGGTTCGTAGCGAACGAACACTCGATTTCAGAATGTGATGTGTGATTAGTTTAAGAGATGGCTAATAAGTATTAGTTGCCGGGGGTATGTCGGCATATGTTACAAAAGTACTATTGTAAATCAGTGGCAGTGATCATCCAGCTTTCGATAAAGCATGTTGGATATAGGTTCGTCATAGACGAACAAGATCGGGGAACTAGCCTGACCGAGGTTGATCAGGACGACCGCAACCGTGTCACGATCAGTGGATATTCCGGCGAATTATCGAAGGTACAGACGCGCTGCAACCAGATAGCTAAGGTTTTTCATGAAGTTCGATGATAAACGGGTGAAGCACAGGAATTATTTGAGTATGAAGCGTCCACGACGTACTCTAACGTTCCTGACGAAGAAATCGACCACGCAAAAACACCGATTCGGGATTCGCCAGTGTCGCGTTGTACGAATTAGATCACGACGTCGATGAAACTGCTTTTGGGTGCATGGACTATCGACAATATCTGTGACGAATACTGGGAAAGTGCTGTATAGTCCCGGATAAACGACGGTGCCGTCACCGAATTTACTGTCAGCGGGATCGTGGGTCTGGCCCGCAGGTTCCACGCCCCAGAGGATCATCTGCTTGAGGGGACTGGCGGGTCGAGGCGCAGTAGGGAACCGAGTTGCGAAATAAGACTGTCGGCGTCGTCGATCTCCTCGTCATCGATCTATACATCTCGGACGAGCAAATCAACGAGATCGACGCCACTCAGTTCCCGCTCGTGGAACTGTTTTGACCCGGTGGAGCTCCGACGAGCGGTCGAGACGGATTCGATCGACGAGACTGCGCTGGACGTCTTTCACGAGGAAACATTGAATCGAATAATCTGATCCTCAACGGGGATAACGTAGTCTCGACGCTGCTCCTCGCAGACACAACGGTTGAGACGCGCAAGCGAATGCTCGTGACTGCTCGGAACATTCCACGGGTCCTAAGTCGATTCAGAGTGCGTAGCAAATCTTCTCGAATAGCCACGCCATGAAGGGGTCAAATAGTACTTTCCTATCCTGGTTTGGTTCTCGACGATCAGCTCTATATATTTGTCACTTGCTTGAACAAAAGGTATATACCAATTGATATACTATTTATTCGAAGGATGAGTGAGTTATCTACCGAAGAGGTACGAAAGCTTGCGGATCAGTTCGGAATCAGTGTATCGGATCACGAACTGAGCAATATTCGAGACCAAGTGAACAGTAATTTAGAGGGATTAGCGGAAGTCAAATCGTTTGTTGAGAGGGAAAGTGAGGAAACGGTTGGTGAACGAACATGGAAAACCGCCACCGATAATTCGCATAATAGCATTATTACGCGGTGTGAGGTCCCTCCAACTGCTGATCACAATGGCTTGCTTGAGGACCTCTCCGTTAGCGTAAAGGACAACATCTCCGTCGCGGGGATCCCAATGGAAGCTGGGTCGGCGGCGTTGCAGGGATATATTCCCCAGACTGATGCAACTGTTATCAAACGTGTACGACGAGCAGGTGCATCGATAACGGCCAAAACGAACCTTGATGAGTTTGGTGCTGGCGCACGAGCCATATCGAACAACGGGCAAATGACACATCCTGATGACCCAGAGCGAATTCCAGGCGGATCGTCTGGTGGGAGCGCAATTACCGTCTCCACTGGCGAGGTTGACGTCTCACTGGCCGCCGATACCGGTGGTTCTGGTCGAATGCCAGCTGCACACTGTGGAATAATTGGATTAAAACCCACGTACGGGCTCGTTCCGACTTCGGGCATTATCGAAAACTCATACACCCTCGACCATGTTGCAACGATGGCAAAGACGGTTGAAGAGTGCGCCGCCCTGCTTGAGGCGATAGCCGGCCGGGATCCAGATGACGCTGCAAGCATGGTGGCCGCAGCGAAACCAGAGTATCAAGTAGGCGGGTACGTAGAGGCATTAAATAACGCAGTATCGTTAGAGGACACGACAATCGGTGTAATTAAGGAAGGACTTGGTCATGGTACAGCAGAACAGGAGGTAATGTCCGGAATCGTCCATCAGACAGAAGCTGCAATCGACCGGCTAAGCGATAATGGAGCCGAGATTAGTCGTATTTCCATAAAAGATTTTGAATTATCCGGTCCAATTAAATACGCTCTCAGTTATGCGGAACTTGCTGCACACTGGCGTGACGCAGCTGCAGACTATCGGCGTTTAGGCAACGTTGATCCGTCCTATCAGCAGGCCTTTGCTGCTCGATCTCAAGCATTCGGACAGCAAGTGAATTGGTATTATCGCGCCCGGTTATTAGCTGGTGCACATCTTGTCAATAATGAACACGGGGGTCTGTATATGTACGCTCAGAAAGCACGAGAGCAATTGTGTGACCAGTTTGAAGCGGCGCTCAAAGAGGTTGACGTGTTTCTCCTGCCGACGTTACCGATAATTGCCCCACGCCTCTCCGAGGCAACCGATCCCGGGTATAATTACGCTCGAAACACTCATCCGGCGAACGTAACGAAACTTCCGGCGATCACGGTACCAAACGGACGAGTACAGGGCGTTCCCGTCGGAATGCAGCTCATGGGAAGCGCGTTCAGCGAAAAGCAGTTGCTCAGCATATCGAAACGCGTTCTCGACGTGATCCGCTAGGCGCTGGTCGCCCCATTTCTCGACACTCTCAGGGCGTAGCTCATGATAATAAATATTTTATCATACAATATTAGCGTAAAGAACAAATCTAAAGTATAAAGTTATAAGTGTTAGGACGAAGTTGAGTTTGGTGTCTATGTTAGAGACAGGCAGACGAGGATTGCTAGCAATTCTTGCTAGTGGTGCAGCAACTGGTATTGCCGGATGTCTAGGTAGCGAGGACGACGGAGAGTTCCCAACTGAAACGATCACACACGTCTCTCCTTATGACCCGGGCGGGGGGAACGACACTTACGCTCGAGGTGTTATGCCGCTCCTCGCAGATGAATTGGACGCCGAGCTCTCTATCGAAAACATCTCGGGGGCGGGCGGAATGAACGCAATTTCGGAGGTTCTGAATTCGGAGCCTGACGGACACACTACGATCGGGATTGATCCGCCAACGGAAGTCGGCGTCCAGATGATGGAAGATCCCGGCATTGATCAGCGCGACCTAGAGCCGGTCTGTCAATTCGGTTTCTCGGCGCGCGTCCTCGTCGTCGACGCCGAGTACGAGGAAGAAATCCAATCACTGGATGATCTCCTTGAGCGATACGAAACAGGTGAGTGGTCGAACGTCGGCGTGATGTCGCCTGGTTCGCCGCCGCACATCTTCACGCTCCTTGCTCATGAAGACGACGAATACGACTGGCAATGGGAGGAACTGATCAGTTACGACGGCTCCGCCGCGATCAACGAAGCAGTCGCGTCCGGTGAGGTTCCGTGTGGGATCAGCTCGGATGCCGGTGCGCTCTCTGCAGTCGAAGCAGGCGACGTCTACCCGCTCGTTACGCTACACACAGACGGGAGTCCGACATTTCCCGACACGCCGACTGTCGAAGACGAAGGCTATCCAGATTACGATTGGGTAAACGGCATCAACCGAACGCTGTTCACCCCGCCGGAGACGCCGCAAGATGTCCGCGAAACGTTGGCGGAAGAAATGGAGAACGCACTTGAGACGGACGAGGCAGAGGAATGGGAAGAAGAAACAGGTAACGCCTTGATGTACGAGGGAATTGACGCCACAGGAGAACACTTCGAAGAAATCTTTGAGGAGTACGAAAATCATAACGTCGTCGAACTTGTCGAGGAGTACGAAGGATAATCAGGTACGGGCCACCACAGTTTTACTATGATAGGTAACACAGACTCCGAAGATATGTTGGTATTCATGATGTTGATGGTTGGATCAATATTTTTACTAATTCCCTGGGTGGAGAATTACGCGACAGAAGCCGCCCTCTTCCCACAGCTAATGGGTGGAATCGTCGTCGTCGGATCGGCGCTCATTTTATTGGGGGACCGGCTTCCTGGCCCACTGGAGATGCTTGTCAATACAGACGTTAATATCACGGATAGCTCCGGAGAATATGACAAGGAAGCCAACGCCAGCGAGGAGATTCGGAACGCCTCGGAGAAACAAACCCTGGCCGACGAATTCGGCGTGAGCATTAGCAGTAAAGCCTTCACGATACTGCTCACGAGTGCCTTCATTTTGAGCGGATACGTCGTTGGCTTGTTATTTGTTGCACCACTATTTGTTGTCCTCTACACACTCTGGTTTAAGCAATCTCTTCGGATCGCACTCCTCGTGGGCGTTATTTCGCTTCTGTTTGTATTCCTATTCATGGAACTGGCTAATATTCCGTTTGACCAAGGTGAAATCTTGAACAGAGGTGGAATCTAAATGGCTCTCGACGCGTTTTTCTCCGGTATCGAACTCGTATTTGCCTGGCCGACAATCGGACTGGTCTTTTTTGGCGTCCTGTTAGGGATTATTATTGGGTCAATTCCGGGGGTTGGAGCACCGATCGGAATGGCGATGTTACTCCCACTCACGGTTGGTATGGAACCTCACAATGCAATTATATTTCTGATCGGCATTTACAGCGGTGGTATGTACGGCGGAAGCATCGCGTCAATCCTCATCAATGCGCCTGGAGACGCAGGTAACGCCGCTACGACGCTCGACGGGTACCCGCTTACGAAGGCCGGACGCGCAAAGGATGCGCTCGCGATTTCCGCGACGGCATCGGCACTGATGGGATTCCTCGGAGCACTCGTTGTTATCGTTCTAACGCCGGTTCTCATTCCGATCGTTCGATCATTCGGCTCCCCCGAATACTTTCTCGTCGCCGTGCTTGGCATCGCCCTGATCACAGTCGTTACTAAAGGTGCGCCGATCAAGGGGATCGTGGCCGGCGCTTTCGGCTTCATGATATCGACAGTTGGGCTCGCGATTATGACCCCTACTCCTCGGTTTACCTTCGACCAGATGGGACTATACGATGGTATTGATTTCATAGCGATTCTGATCGGGCTGTTCGCTGTTGCAGAGATGATCAAGTTGTCCCAGCAGCAGCAAATAGCCGGCAGCAACGTTACCGTTACTGGTAACATCAAAACAGGCGTAAAGTCTGTTATTGATCATCCAGTCCTTACAACGAAATCGGGATTGCTCGGCTTATTTATCGGCATGATCCCGGGTGCCGGCGCTACAACCTCAACGTTCGTCTCGTATGCTGAAGCGGTACGAACATACACCGATGGGAAGTTCGGGGACGGTGATCTCCGTGGAGTGATCGCCACCGAGAGTGCAAACAATCCAACTGTGAGCGGCTCTTTGGTCCCGACGATAGCGTTCGGTATCCCCGGGAGCGGATCGACTGCCGTGTTACTCGGCGGACTCATTCTTCACGGTCTCCGTCCCGGACCGGACATGTTCGCCAGTCAACTCCATGTCACCTACTCCTTTTTCATCGCTATCTTTATTGGCAACCTCCTTATTCTGGCAGTCGGATTACTGCTGATCACGCGGTTCAGTCTAATCACGCAGATCGACTCGAGTATTATCATTCCAATCGTAATCGTGCTGTCGGTTCTGGGCGCATTCACGCTGAACCGGAACTGGTTCGACGTAGCCGCAATCCTCGCGTTTGGGATCATGGGATACTACATGGTCCGTCACAATTATTCGATTATTGCATTCATCTTAGGGGCAGTTCTCGGACCTATCGCGGAAGAAAACCTCTTTCGGTCGCTTCAGCTCGAAGATAACTGGCTTATTTTCGTTACCCGACCACTCTCACTCTTGCTTGTGATACTGACTCTTCTTGTCCTCCTTGGTCCGATACTGAAGGAGTACCTCCACTCTGCAGAAGAGGATGGGGACGAAGCGATGGATCAAAACCTCTCTGAGGAATAGCCGGACATTATTTCCGTTCAAAACCATCTCTAATTCGATTCCCAAGGAATATCCAAAACACCTCATTAGAAGAACCCGTTATGTCCACTTGGAGTTCTTCGAACAGCATCTTCCAACTTTGTTCAAAAACTCCGTTCAGTTCAACCTCAATCTAGCAGTGCCGTGGGCATCATTTTATATTCCATACTACTTTTTATTATAATTACTGGTTCCCCTTCTTGTATATTTTCGTACTATATAATGGGAGAATAGCTACAAGTCCGAGCAAGGTTCCAACTGCTAGGAAGATGAAGCTCAATTGAATCCCGACTATATCACCCATATATCCAATTGCCGCCGGAAACGCCGAACTACCGATAAGTGCGACAGTGTAAACATATCCAAATGTTCGTCCTTCATAGTCCGCCGGTGAGACGTTACTAATAAGGGCATCACGCACTGGATTGAGGCCATATAGACTACCACCGAGAACAACGAAGACGATCGCAAGCAGAACTGGTGATAAGGTGAAAAATGCTAATGTCACGAAGCAAATTGTCGCGATGGTTAAAAGTATGACGATTACAGTCCGGTGATCAAACCAATCTGCGAAGGTACCGGTTGCAAGCTGCGATACTGTGGCACTAAGCAATAGAAGTGCGAAGTAGAAGTTTGCGACCGACTCTGTCTGAAGAGAAATGCCGACTATTGAGAGCGAAATACCATATACGTCCGTAACAAATACTGGCGCAAATGCCAGCAATCCATTTCCTGCGAACAGGATCGCAAAAAAGAAGGCAAGCAGTATCGCGACTGGAAACAAAAACTGGCGCGAGTCGGCTCGAGAAAGTTCACTCACAATCCCATCACTCGAGTCGGTTTTGTTGGCTCTTGGCGGTTGAGTATCAAACTGCGAGTTGGAGAGGTAGACAAACAGCCAGATAGCGTATCCATACCCTAGCACAGCAATACTCAGGAGAATTAATTCCCAGGAAAACAATAAAATAAATACACCAATAAGGATTGGAGCGAGAGCGTCACCAATTTTGGACGCACTTCCCCACATTCCAAGTACTTTTCCTTTGCTATCCGACGAGACATTAGCTGTGATTAATGGATAGCCGACTGGATGGATTCCACTGTATCCGATTCCGGCGACAATCATTGCTAGCGCCATGAGTTGAAATGGACCGGTAAACACGTCGCCAAACAATTCGATCGGGGGGAGACTTGCCCCAAATATCGGTGAGAGTGAGAAAATTACGTATCCGGTCGCCATTGCACTGATCGAAGCGCTAGCAATGTATTGTCGATTAACGCGGTCTGCAAGGATACCGAATGGGGCCTGAAAGAGACCTCCAACGAACATGTAGATACTTACAAGCAGACCGAGCTGCCAAAGCGGTGCATCAATATCAACGGCAAGAACAGGTATCAGGGGAGGGACAAGGCGGTAGAAGATATGTTGAACGGCATGTACAGATGAAATGATCGCTGCGAAAAGTAGCTCTTGACGTCTCAGTCCGAACATTATTTTCTAGAAGTTTTATTTAAATATCAAATTCATCGGTATCGGTATATACATACCAACTTCGAACGATAACATCCCTGCACTCCCTTTCCTATTCTTCATCACATAAATATTCTACATACGAGGAAAAGTAGCTACCGATATATAATCGCTTTAGCGAATTTATCTAACCGTCCTTTTCGGTTAGATTACTCATTCTGATATCATTCGTCGCTGGGCAAATGCACGCGTAAGGAAAAAGATTGCAACAAGGACGATAATCGATGCTGCTACTATGTTTTCCTCCATAAAAAAAGTCGCTATTCCAGCTAAAAGCAGGAACACTCCGGTGAACGCGTTTACCGCGATCTGAGTTTCTATATTATTTGTCATTGTCCACTTTTATCTGAGTACTATTAGATTTTCCTAAGACCAGTACTAGTCTCCCTATAATAAATATTGATGATTTTAGCTGAGAGCATCAGAAGTCAGTTGAGTAGATTGGTTCGAGATTCAACAATGCCTCGAACAATGTTGTACAGCGGTCTGCTCACGAAGGTCAGTACAAGCGCGATCCAGAGTGCGATCGCAAGCCCGCTGCCGAAGAAGTACGTTGGATCGTTGCCACTGACCAACATGCTGCGGAGGAAAGCACCCTCAATGATCGGACCGAGAATGACACCCAGGATTAACGGGATGAGCGAGTAGTTGTTCTCACGCATTACGAACCCGATGATTCCGAAGAGGAACATTAGCCAAATGTCGAAAACACTACTACGCATTGCATATGCCCCGATAACAGTGAGTACCAGTATCGCTGGCACAATAACGTTCGCAGGCATCGTGACGATCCGAACAAGATACTTCGAGACGGCGAATGCAAATATAAGCAAGACTATATTCGCAATGAACAGCGAGAGGATGATAATATTAGCCTCAAGCGCGAAGTCCTGCATGAACTCAGGCCCGGGTCGTACACCGTGAAGGAGGAGGGCAGCGAGCATAACTGCAGTCGTCCCACTTCCAGGGATACCAAGAGCGATCGTGGGAACGAGCGACCCGGCCGTGACTGCGCTGTTAGAACCCTCTGAGGCGATCACACCTTCGGGATTACCCTCACCAAACTGTTCAGGTTTATCGGACATTGACTTCGCCGTCCCCCAGCTGACGAAATTAGCTACGGAAGTCCCGGCACCCGGCATTGATCCGATACTGAGGCCGATGATCATCGCTCGTGCGAGGTCAATAGGCTTCGAAATCACGTATTTAAACCCATCAATAATCTGTCCATACGAGGTATCGAGTTCCGTATCTTCGCTGATTGCTTTCTTGTTGATGAGATAGAATAGCTCGGAAATTGCGAACAGTCCAACGACAACCGGAACGAATGGAACTTCATCATACAGTTCGAAGAACCCGAAATCGAGTCGTCGCTGTCCTGTCGTCGGGTCAACAGGCATCGCGGCGATCAATAGTCCCGCGAAACCGGAGACTAACCCTTTTCTGAAGTTGTCCCCGATCGCTACGGCAACGGCTGCGAGCCCAAATAATCCGAGGACGAAAATTTCACGGTTCGTGAACATGAACGCGAAGTCACCGATCGGACCCAAGAGTAGGAGGACAATGAAGGCGGCAAAGAATCCACCGATGACACTAGCCAAGATCGATATTCCGAGAGCTTTCGATGCCTGTCCTTTCTGGGACATTGGGTAAGCGTCAAGCACCGTCGCGGTCGC
>JGI2924J29684_1076654_pt1 | contig 10518 bp, 6 predicted proteins | sample BenlonsequencITS_FD_29684 | JGI IMG/M metagenome (IMG submission 29684)
CCCCACCGATTAAAACACCTGCAAGCAATGCCAGCAACGTCATAGGCTGAACCAGCATTTGAAGCCCTAAAAGCAACGATTCAATCATGCTAACTCTTCCCATTTTTATGTTTAATATCTGTCATTTATCTACCCTCGAACTTTATATTTTTGGGCAATAATTTCTCTAAGTTCTTCTATTTCAGACGGCGTGAGCGACGACAGGCGATCGAAACGTTTCTGAATCACTTTTCGGGATATAAATTCTTGTGTTGGTTTTAATTGCAAACGCTCTAATTCATGTCGGAAATCAGGGTCAGCCCAAGTCCTTCGTAGCGCGTCTTCCAGAAAATCAGCACGATCTTCAGCTATTCCTGGCGGCGCATAGACCAGATACATAACGCTCATCCAGTCATCAATGTAATCAGCCCACTTAGCCCTCCCCTCGACACTAGCCTCCGCCAATGTCGGAACCTCTGGATACTGGCTTAGCGGCAACGCCGTCACTATCGGCTTTACTGCATCGGGCTGTGACGCATACAGCTCAACACTGCCTGCAGTCATCTGAATTTCATCACGGGAAACAGCTGTAGCTCGGCCTGCGGAACTTGTATAACCTGGAATGACAACCATATTCTCCCACCCTAAAGCCGCCGCAAATTGCGGCCCAAAAAAGGGTGTACTTTCACCAAAGAAGAAACGTTCAGAAACTAAATCATCTGGCCTTTCCCATTTGGAGTTAGCATCAGCATAAAGTACAAAGCTTGTTTCTGTGAGCTTCCCTAATGGAACAAATTTACTCCAGTCATATCGCACACCAGCACGCTTAAACATCGACCCAGTAATCATCTTCGGCCCATGCCCAACTAGAACAATTGTTAAGCCGTCGGGCTTTGATTTAAACATTAGATTGCGGGCCTGATATCCACCACCAGCCTGCACAGCTTGGACCGTTACAAATGCTCCGGTATATTTCTCAATATAAGGCTCCATGAGCCGCGCTAGCACGGTAAATGTTGAGGAAGGGCCCGCTGGAGAAATCGCGGTAATCGTTTTACCTGCAAAAAATTCCTTAGCCGATACTTTATCTGAATCAATAACCTCAGGTGTATTGATCTTTAAAAGCATTAAAACACATAGATATATCAGAATAAAAACAGCACATATGAGGGACACCCCACGCGGAGAAATTGCCTGATTATGACTAGATGAATTCTCAATATGAGCCACTATATGCCCCGCCTCAACCGCGTTCCCTTGCGGATTACAAGCAGTTTCACTTGAGCCATTTTGTTGATTATCGACACGCATCGAATTTCCAGAATTTTAAGGAAAGAGGATGGTTCCCGCCAAAGCGGGAACCCAGTTAATTTCAGGGTAGAAGCGGAAACGTCCTAATCCCAGAAATACTTCAATTCCAATCCAAGCGTTCTTGGAGCACCATATTGATAAGAATAGACACCCTGACGTTCCTGGAAACCACAATTATTTAGGTAACGCTCATCCGTCAGGTTTTTTGCATATGCTGCCAATTGCCAATTTGCATTATCCGGACGATAAGTTGCACGCGCTCTTACCGTTGAATATGCATCTTGAATACACCTAGAAGCAGGCGCATCAATCGTCGTTGATTGATAGTCATATTCATCTCGCCAATTAACACCAATCATACCAGTCAGAACCCCAGACTTCAGTGTGAAATCTTGCTGCAGCATGGCATTTATCGTCAGGTCCGGTGTGTAGTCATTAATCGCAGTGTTTGTTAGGTCGACATATGTTTCCGTTGCCGGGTCAAATGTCTGATAATTTGTGTACTCGTTTTTCAAATAACCAAAATCGAGTGCAACAACACCGCCATCCCAAGGCATGGCACGCATTTCAAATTCAACACCGCTGATCTCCACAGCTGCCGCATTAGTCGTCAATCCGATAGTTTCTTCATTTCCAAACTGTCCTGAAGAGTTATCAATCTCGATCGATTCTTGTTTGTCTTGATAATCCATAAGAAAATAATCGACAGCTAAGTTCAACCTTCCATCAAAAAAGTTGCCCTTTACACCGATTTCATAGTTTTTGACCTTCTCAGGACCATAAGTAACTAGCGGATCCAATATAGGATCCTGCAGCTCGTCGTTGAAACCACCCGACAAGAACCCTTCAGAATAAAGAGCATAAACAATAGAATCCTCACCGATTTTACGTTTTAAAGAGACGCGAGGTGTGGTCGCGGAATAGGAAATCTCACGACTGTTATAAAATTCCACGCCGTTTGTAGTTCCACCGACACCATAATCTAGTTCACACATTTGACTTTCCGGGCCATCGGCCGGCGATCCCCACGGAAGACTTGCATAACTACAGGCCTGACGATCAAACTCAAATTCGACCTGATCAAAGAAACGATCTTCATCAGTTTGACGAATACCTAATTCCAATGCCCACAAATCTGTTAGGTTTACAGTGACATCAGCGAAGAAAGACACAGCTTCAGAAGAGATCAAACCCGAACGACCAGCAATACCTGGTCCACCGCCGGATGGTTTTCCAATAAGATTAAGTCCTTGAAAATTACCATCTGTCTTACAATCAACAAATGCATCTCCAGCCACGATTGCTGCTGTATCACCGTTTTGAACAGCTCTCAGACAATCTCCGCCACCTTCATAGAAAACATCGTCATATGTGTTTGCACCCAACACAAAATCCACTCGATCCATCAACGAACCGCTTAAAAGAAACTCAAAACTTTCTGTTTCTCTGGCACGCCCATCTCCATAAGGCGTCGTTCCAGTCGCGTGGCTCATGACAGGCGTGTAGTCTCTCTCTCCAAGATAGTGTTGTGATGAAAAGAAATTCCCATAATTAAGCTTGGCACTTAATTCATCTAAGATCCCAACTGATCCTTCAGACTCCCATGCTAAAGATGCCGTTTTAAACTCATTATCAAGCTTCAGGAATGTCGCTTTCTCAGATGAGAAATGATAATCGCCCTGCTCACTATCACTGATACAGGCATCCCAGAAATCAAGCGTCGCACCGGGGTATAAGTCTTCTAAATGCCCGTTTCCTGTTAAACCGCCACCCCATTGCACAACACCATTACTATAGGCTGGCCCTGTATACGGGTTTTCACGTCCGAGATCAGTAGCAATCGCGTTGGCCGTATCAAGCATGCCCTGATCTGGATAGACACGACATCCACCACCATCTTGTTGGTCATCCTGATAATTACCTCGGAAACCAACATCAAAAGTGACGTTTTTAGTTGGCTTTAAACGCAATTGAGCTGAAACAGCTTCTAAATCACGAGCACCCCAGTCCTGACCAAAATAAGTATTATAATAATGCCCATCATATGTTTCTTTCGCCACAGCAACGCGAGCCGCAGCCCAGTCCGTAATCGGCAAATTCACCGACCCTTTAAATGAGCGATCCCCGTACGAACCTGCCCGCACGGTCATATCAGCTGAAAAATCATCTTCCGGTTGTTTCGTCACGATATTGACAAGACCACCTGTTGAGTTTTTCCCAAACAAGGTCCCCTGAGGACCACGTAAAACCTCGATACGGTCGACATCCAGAGTGCTCAACATACTCCCAATACGGTTGGGAATATAAAATCCATCAATATACATTGCAGAACCGGCAGCCTGAAGCGCACCGCCTCCGCCACCATTGGTATTCCCGATACCACGAATGAAGATAGCTAGTGTACTGCGATATCCACCAACATTGTTTTGAATGGTCAAACTAGGAACAGACGTCCCGATATCAGTTACATCAATTACGCCCAAATTTTCAAGTTGCGCTTCCCCAAGAGCAACAACAGACGATGGGACCTCATTCAAGCTCTCTTCACGACGACGCGCAGATACGACAACAGTATCCAATATTGCTCGTTTTTCTTCGTCAGCCTCGACCTCAACACTTTCTTGAGCAACTGCGAATCCACCCGACGTCATCAACAAACAAAATGCCGCACACGTTGACTTCAAACGATACTTTAAAAGATGACCATTGCCTTCAGAACTATGTCTATTTTTCATTTTTTATCCTCCCTATTTTCTTATTGTCTCAGGATTTTTGAAAATCCGATTATTGGAACCCGACCATATTCAGATCAGAATGAGTCTCCCCTAAAACTATAATTACATATAAAAAAAGGCTGGCACTATAATAATAAATACAACCTATATACAAACTGAGCTCACAAAATGAGCTTATAAAAATCTATCTCTATTAATTTATAGAACAGATTTATTATAAGTATTTTACAATACTTATTTATGCAAAAATTTTAATGCTTCTACCTCCAAGTATACTTGAAATTATTAACACAAAACTATTTTGAACTTTATTCGGCTTCCAGCTCCGACGCTTAAAAATGCCGACGGGCGGGCCATTTTCAACAAATTTCAAATCCAGCGGCACCAGATGGCGTGCCTGAGAATTTAATTCCTGATCAGTCATGAAACTCAGCATGTCGCTGCCTGAAAGAATCTCACCAATCAAATTAGGTGCGTTTGTTTCAACTGGTATGGAAGGAAGCTTCAAACCACCTGTTATTTTTTTCAAGAATCCTTGATGCAATCCTTCTGGATCACTGATCACCCAACTATAGCCAATCAAGTCGCTCAATTCTAATTTACCAGCGAAAGTCAACGGATGGCGTTGTCGAACAACAACATGCAAAGTCGGCCTCCAAAGAGGTAGGTGTTCCAAATGATCGCACGCCTGATCTGACGTCTGGCCATACACTAAATCTAGGTCACCATTACTTAGACTATTCAATAATTCGGCACTATTCGCTGTCTTGATCTTGACCGTTATCTTTGGATATTTTTGCGTGAAGTGGTTTAGTGCTTGAGCTAAAATCCTACAGCTACAACTGGGCATAACACCAATATGAATTGTTCCGCTGGAAGATACATTATTGGTAGAGAGGTCTTGTTCAATTGAGTCAATTTCTGCGACTGCAAGTTGAAGATATTTTGCAAACTCCTCACCCTCTTCCGTTAAAATAGGACCGTTTCTGCCTTTAATAAGGTATTCCGTATCAGAATTCCGGCCTAATAAATGTATAGACTTGAGAAGTGCTCGCGGCGTAATATTGAGACTACGCGCCGCAGCTTCCACATTCCCAAATTTTCTCACAGATATCAGCGCTTTTACTTGAGAGCGCGTGACGCGGTTTGAGAGTGTTTCAGCACGACAAGATGCATCCGCCCTTAGTCCAGCTTCTAAACCTTGTAGTAAAAACTTTCTAAAACGCCGTATCCGTTCAGCCACAACTCTGCCTTCTGGAGTAACAAAGCTTCCCTTTATTGTTCGCTCAAAAAGACGCACACCTACTAGACTTTCAAAATTACGAATTGCGCGCGTGACTGCTGGCTGCGTCACATTTCGTTCATTCGCAGTGCGCCGAAGACTGTTTAACTGAGCCGCCGTTTCAACCAGCCGCAGATGTTGAAATTGTATCTGATCTGATAACATCAAACCTTAAACTCCCCTTTTTCTTCAGACTCCACGCATATAGAAAGCATGGGTCTGATTATATTTTTTGGGTTTCTCGGTTTGATTCTTTTGCCAAACTCCAAGAACGTCCAACAATGCTCGACAAATTTAACCGGGTGAAGTTATTATTGGTTAGAAAACTTGTTTACAAACATAATTAACATAATAAAAACAAGTAAATAGGAGGATTAGCATGCTCAAGAAGCAAGAAATCGAAGAAGAGATTTCCAACGTCCTTAATAGCGGAGCCTTAGGTCGCAGCAAAAGATACATTCGACTATTGCGATATCTAGCAGAGCGGACCATCACAGATGTACCGACGAAAGAAATTGATATCGCTATTGATGTTTTCGATAAACGTGGAACTTTTGATCCTTCCACGGAATCCTACGTCCGCGTATATGTTCATAATTTACGAAAAAAGCTTGAAGACTATTATTCTCGCAAGTCCGGAAATACCCAAGATTTGGAATTATCTATCCCTGTTGGAAGCTATAAGCTTGAATTCGCGCCATCAAATAGGACCGAAGAAACACCCGCATTGAGAGGGCAAACATTGCCGCGCCAAATAGCTTTTAAACAGCTAGCAATGTTTTTCGCTGCGAGTGCTGCAATATTTTTTATTGGCGTTTTCATCAAGGAAAAATTCTCCTCAACCTCCCAGCCAGTCAATACTGCCGCCAACAGTATTTGGGCACCAATTTATGACAATGACCGTCCAATTATTATTGCGCAAGGAGACTTCTTCTTTTTTGAAGAAGAGCAAGATAACAATAGAAGTCTATACATTAGGGATACGGCCATAAATTCCCTAGAAGAATTTTATGATGCAGAAGAAAGTGGCCTGATAGAAACTGGAAAATATACTCCATCTTCCAATGCGCGCACCAGCAACGGTGCCTCAATCGGAACTTTTCTTGTCTCCTCAATGCCTGATTTTCCGCGCGAAAGAACAACCGTAAAGATGGCATCCGAGCTGACCACAGCCGACATTCGTGAAAATCACATCATCTTTATCGGTCACATAAAGACACTCGGATTATTATCCGATTTTTACTTTGACATATCCAATTTTTCAGCAAGTCACGATTTTACGCGGCTAACAAATACACAAACAAAAAATGAATTCCTGCTTCAGGGAAACAGAAGCCAGCGCCACACAGATTACGGTCTATTTGCCCGTATGTCGTCACCAGCAAAAAACAAAATATATATCTGTACAGGCATGACAGATACAGCTGTCATTCAAACGGTTAAAACCGTGATATCAAATGAATTTAGTACCTCTATTTTGAATTCGCCACTGAATGAAACCGAAAGCTTGCCAGCCAATTTCGAGTCTCTGCTTGAAGTCGCAGGATATAATCGCGACAATATAACATCTAAGCTTCTATTTTCAGGACAATTAGATCCTTCAAAATTGTGGGACTCAAACTCTGCCACCGTCTCTCAGTGAGAGTGAGACACCGGCCTGCCCACCTACAAACTTTCACAATCATAGGTGGGACGTGGAATTATCAATGCCCATGATCATTGGGAGCAGAATTTCATTCCGCTGCTGCGTACAAACCAATCATCGCACCAATGAAATCCCAGCTTCGAATTGGACTTACAATCGAAGCGTCACCATTGACCAACAATGGCTGAGGAACACCATCGCCATATGTATAAAAGAATGAAATGATCGCCCCATCCATTTCAATGCTGAGTTCAACATTATCGTCGCCCGTCTTGCCCAACACTTTTTCAACCAAAACCCGACCACCGACGACATCATCCTTGCCAGCGCGTTCACGCAAACGAAGTACAGCCTGTCCCAATTCGTTGTTCACTAGTCCCAAAGTGAAATAGGCGAGATTGCTCTTGTAAATCACCAGCCCCGCTTCTGTTTCGGAATTTGAGGCACTCAAAGAAACTTCGGTTTTTGCAGTGAAAAAATTGTGCTGAATACGTCTTGAAACGATAGAAGGTTGACGACCATTATCAAGGCGCTCTCCGTTTGGGTGTATGATAAGCTCACCCTCACCCGTTTCCCACCATGTTGTTTCCGGTGCGCGAATAAACACCCAATCATCACCTAATTCAGTGTCAAACTCATCCTTAATTTCAAAATTTCCTCGCAATAGCGCCCCGTCCGCCACAAATTCCGGTAGATCTGGCTTGGGCATCTTATGCGGCATGCGCTGATCATTGCTCATAATAACTGGCCAACCAGTCTCCCACGAAACTGGCATGAGATAGGTTTCGCGACCTGCTGAATAGTCTTTTTCCGTATAGTTTCGCGTTCCCAAAAATACAGCCCACCAATCACCATTTTGCGTCTCAACAAGATCAGCATGCCCTGTCGTCGTGATACGATTTGGCTGATCAAATGGAAGGCCGGCCTGAGACAAAATAGGATTGTTTTCATAAGGTTCATAAGGGCCAAGCAAGTCTTTTGAACGAAAAACTACCTGCCTATGTTGTAAACCTGTTCCACCTTCGGCAATCGATAAGAAGTAATAATCATCCACTTTATAAATATGCGGCCCCTCCACATAAATGGGCTCTTCTTCGACATTAGACCCTCGATCAACGATCATATGAGGCTCACTCAATCGGTCAAAAGAGACAGGATCAATTTCTTGAATCCAGATCGCACCATGTGCCTTATATTGAGGTCCACCCGGGGGATCGGCGTGATATAGCAACCAACCTTTATCTCCCTCGAAATATAGCATTGGATCGAAGCCCCCAACATCCGTTAGCCAGATTGGATCAGACCACGGCCCCTCAGGACGATCGGCTGTAACTATAAAATTACCACCACAATCACTACATGCAGATGCAATAGAATATCGACCATTGTGATATTCTATTGTTGGACCCCAGACGCCTCGACGCGAAAACGACACGCTATCTATATCCAGCATACCGGGACGATCAATTGCATTTGAGACAAGCGACCAATTCACAAGATCCTTACTATGGAAAACTGGCAACCCAGGAAAATATCCAAAACTGGAAAGAGCTAGATAATAGTCATCTTCAACCCGCATAATCGTCGGATCTGGATAACTCCCCGGCAGGATCGGGTTCCAATACTCATTCTCACTCTTACCTATTAAATATTCAGGGTCTCGTCCCTCATATTCAAACCGCTCAAATATAGCTGCTGTTTCAACATTAGAATCTTCAGCATCACTAGATGTTTTCGCTGCAATCTCGGACTTAGTATCCGAACAATTAGCGACCACTAGGCTACAAAAAGCGAGCGCCGCTCCTGCGCAACATTTGATTAGAAAAGACATGCTACTTCCCTCAAAAAAAAGGGCTCTCCCAATCTAGAAGGCCCTTTTCACTTTATGATGGTTAAACCTTACGCGGATCGACGAAAAGCTCATCAACACTCATACGTTTGGGCAACATGCCCTGACTGAATGCGATACGCTCAAGCGCTTTAATAGATTCAATGTTTTCATCAATTCCATATGGCAGCGGATCATGGCCAACAATTTTCTGGTATTTACGATATTTCACATCTTGAGGGTGATCAGAACCTGAAGTCCCAAGTGTTTCTAACCATTCTGACTTCGCCTGCTCAAATGCATCAAAGAGCGATTTCGCAATCCAAGGATTTTCTTTAAGAACCGCCTCTTTGACTACGATAGTTCCGTGCATTGGATAGATATTAGTCCGCTGATACCATTCCGCTTCAAGCTCTTCAGGGTTCTCAAACATGTCCGGATAATCAACTTCAACTGATTTCCATCCACTTGTTGGATCACCTGTTCGACCAACACCTGCATTCCCGTGAAAGCCTGCAACCAGCTCTCCTTTCGCCATCATATCATTAAGCGAACGACCAGCAGGCGTTTTGATAACATTAGAAGGCAATTTCAATGCAGAAACATGCTCTTCATCATCCACAACCCATGTAACTTTGGAATTGTCTAAACCAAACTCTTCTTCAAGAATTCCTCGCGTCCAGACACCTGTAGTCACGGAATAAGCGCGAACTCCTGCTTTTTTACCTTCCAAATCCTTAGGCACTTTAATGCCCGCGTCAGGACGCACAAGTAAGCCTGAGTGATGGAAGCGACGCAAAACAAAAATTGGCAAAGCAATAATTGGAATACCATGCGCTCTAGCAATTATATATGTGGTTGGGGCCAATTCACACACATCAAACTCAAGATCACGAACCATACGTCTAAAGGCAGCGATCTGGGGCTGGATTGTCAGGAATTCAGCATCAACCCCCTCAATAGGAATAGATCCATTGCGGACGGCAGATGTGTGCGGTAATTCCGCAACTGCAATTTTAAGCGGCACTTTTTGTTTAGACATCACTTGTCCTCCAGAATATCGTTTTGTATTTTTATTTTTCTCATTTTATTTGATCCGAATACGATCCTGAGCTTGAGATTTTTTTCAATCACTTGAACACAATACCTGCCCATTCAGGCGCATTTCCTATCATTGGGCAGGCATGCCTCTAGACGTTTGCTAACCAATTTTAAGACCGCCATTCACACGTTGAGGAATGCCGGCAGAATTCTCAGAAGATATTTCTGGCATCATCAAACTAGGCGGAAGATTTTGAAAACAAACAGGTCTCAAAAAGCGTTTGATTGCAATTGAACCAACAGAAGACGTCGCTGGTGCTGTTGTCGAAGGATAAGGGCCGCCATGCACCATGGCGTCACAGACTTCAACTCCGGTACCAAACCCATCAAAAAGAACACGTCCTGCCTTATCCATTAATAACGGCAAAAGTGCTCTCACTTCTGGCTCATCGCCTGCGTCGGCGTGCACTGAAATTGTTAGCTGCCCTTCTAAGATCGTGATAATTTCTCTCAGTTGAGATACGCTTTCACACTTCACGATAAGGGATGCTGCGCCGAAAACCTCATCCTGCAAAGTCTCATCAGCAAGGAAATTAGCGCCGCCCACCTCAAAGACATGAGCCTGACAAACCACACCTTCAGCATTCATCCCCTCGCCAACGCATGAAACATTCTGATTGGCCTTTAGAGCGCGAAC
>JGI2924J29684_1076652_pt1 | contig 10507 bp, 12 predicted proteins | sample BenlonsequencITS_FD_29684 | JGI IMG/M metagenome (IMG submission 29684)
GAGCCGTTGGCGACGCTCCGAGTGATTGAGCAGCGTTCCTGCGGCTCCGGCGTCGGCGACCGACTCGGCGAGGATCGAGCCGGTGTTGCTTCCCGGCTCGATCGGGTCGACGTGCTGGGCCCAGGTCTCGATTCCCGTCTCGGCGACTGCGGCCAGTGCGGTCGGCTCCGGTGCGACGGCGAGTCTGGCGTCGGTCGACGGTTCGACGGCCCTCGCCGCCTCGGCGACGGCGACTGGGTCACACGGATACGTCTTGGTGTTGACGAGGACGAACATACCCGAACGGCTTCCGGGCGGCAGGAAAAACCTTGCGAGTCCGGTGCCAGCAGGGCCAGCCGGCGGTAGTCGCCGATCTCAGTCCTTCCGTTTCACGACGTCGCCGAGGGTGTAACTTCCCGAGGACGAGCCACCACTCCACTCGGTGTCGTCGCTCCCTCCAGTGCTCGCGGAGAGTGACAGGTCGAAGAATTGTTCCAGTTCCGACTGGACCTCGTCACTCGGCAACGTCTCACCGCGTTCGAGTTTGCGGATGAGACTCGCCTTCTCGTTGAGTTCGTTCGCCAGTTCTGACTGGCTCAGCCCGGCTTCCTCACGGGCCTGGCGAATGGCGTCGTCGTAATCCGGCGCGATTTCGTCCATCTCGTCGAACATATCCGACGATCGGCCGCCACCGCCGCCACTGCTCCCACCACTGCTCGACCGACTCGTGGACCCACTCCCACTGCTCGACCCCGAACTGTCGGTGGAGTACTTCGTCGACGTGCTCGAGGTGGAGCCTGGCGTCTTGACCTCCGTCCCGAAGTCGGTACAGTTCGAGCAGACGTCCAGCTTCGCGCCCTCGACTTTGATCGTCTTCGGGGCCTGCGTCTCGGCGCCACACATCTCACACTGAACCATGGCGGTGGGTATGAGACGCCGAGTCATAAAGGATGCGCCCCGGTGACCGTCTTGCGAATCGATTCGTCCGCCGGATGCGGACGAGACGTCTCCCGCTTCCAATCGTCACCTGGCCTACTTGAGCGCGAGCCAGGCGTAGTAGAATCGCTGGATCGCCGTCAGATGACCGACGACGGCGAGGAACGCGAGCAGCCACCAGACCAGTCCGTGGCCGCCGTACGCACCCGACAGGGGCACGGCCAGGAAGCCGACCAGTCCGATCAGTGCGAGCCGGTCGGCTCGACCGACGAGGCCGCCGTAGACGCGGTCCAGCCCGACCGCTTGGGCTTGCGTGCCGAGGTAGGAGGTGAGGAGGACGCCGGTGACGGCGGCGATGCCCAGCGGGTAGGCTTCGATCCCTGCGGCGAGTCCGACGATGATGACGACGTCGGCGTAGCGATCGAGCACGTGGTCGAGCATGTCGCCGGCACGCGACGCCACCGACTGTTTTCTGGCGAGTGCGCCATCGACGACGTCGAGCCAGCCGTTTAGCAGCACGAGCAGCGAGGCGGCTGCGTACCACCACTGGGCTGACGCCCCGCCGAGGTAGAAGGCACCAGCGGCGCCGAGTGCCGTCACGAACGCGACCACGCTCACGCCGTTGGGCGTCATTCCGAGTCGATCGAACCCGTTCACGAACGGCCTGAGGACCCCCGAGATGTAGGGACGGAATTGATCGAGCGTCATTGCAGGTACCCCACGAAGTCGACGGTCCCGGCACTCGGTTCCCGTTCGCCCGTCAGGACATCGACGATGCGGTCGGCCACGTCGTCGGGAGTGCGTTCCGTCGTGTCGATCTCGTAGACGGACTCCAGGCCGTGGGATTCGACCGCCTCGGCGAGGATCACGTCGAGCGCCTCGCTCTCCGCGTTTTCGTGTGCTTTCTCGGCAGCTTCTCCCCGCTCGCGCAGGCGACGGGCCAGCTCGTTCGGTTCACACCGGAGGACGACGACGCGGTCGGCCGGCAGGTGGTGTGCGAGGTGGGAGTCGACCACGACCGGCGCACGGTCGTCGACGACCGATTCGAGGGCGTCCATATCGGCGATGACGCTGTCCCGGTCCTCGTCGACGTCCGTGTACAGCGACTCGGACTCGATGAGGTCGTTCAGGTGACAGATATCGTCTGCGGTGAGTTCGTCGACCGTCTCTTTCCCATCGACCGTCACGGCGGATGTCGACGTGTCGGCTTCCACGTTGGCGTCGAACCGGTCGACGAGGGCTGCCGTCGCCGTTGTCTTGCCCGTCCCCGGCGTGCCGGTGACGGCGACTCTCACGAGCGACTCACCTCCTCGTCAGCCGTGGGCCGCCCGTCGCGCGTCGCGAGGACGTCGCCGATGGCGTCGGCGGCGCGCTTCGTCTCCGACTCCGTGCCACAGCTCACCCGGATACACCCGGGCAGGCCGAAACTCGTACAGTCGCGGACGATGACGCCGCGGTCCTGGAGCGCCGCCGCGACGGCGGTGCCGTCTCCGACGTCGAAGAGGACGAAGTTCCCGTCGCTCGGCCAGGCGGGTGCGTCGACGGTGGACGCGAGGTACTCGCGAGCCCAGCGTGCGGAGTCGACCGCTTGCTCGACGTGATCGGTGTCGTCGAGCGCGGCCAGCCCGGCTCGGCAAGCGGGTTCGCTCGCGGCGAAGGGCGTGTTCACGCGTGCGTAGGCGTCCGCCCACGTCCCGGGAACGATGGCGTAGCCGAGGCGAACGCCGGCCAGGCCGTAGGCCTTCGAGAAGGTCCTGATCACGGCGACGTCGTCTCGTGCGTCGAACCCGTCGCGTCCCTCGATCAGGGCGACGGCGCTGTCGGTTTCGGCGAACTCGCCGTAGGCCTCGTCGACGACGACGAGCGTCTCGTCGGCCGTCTCGCGGGCGATTCGTTCGATGGTTTCGAGCGAGGCCGTCGAACCGGATGGGTTGTGCGGCGAGGTGAGATAGAGGAGCCGATCGTGCTCGGCAGCTGCGAGGATGGTCTCCGGCTCTTGCTCGAAATCGTCGTCCTTCGAGAGCTCGTAGGTCCTGACGCGGCCGTGGTGAAAGCGCGCGCTCATTGCGTAGTAGGCAAAGCCCGGCTCCGGGACGAGGACGGTATCGTCCGGATCGACCATCGCCCGGGAGAGGTAATCGATCGCGCCGTCGCCGCCGTTCCCGAGCCAGATCTGGGCGGAATCGACGTGCCACTCCTCGGCCAGTCGATCGGTCAGGTCGGCGTGGGCTGCCTTGGGATAGGCGTGTGCCGATGACGCGGCCGCCCGTATCGCCTCGACTGCTGCCGGGGCGGGCCCGTGTGGGTTTTCGTTCGAGGAGAGGGTGACGAACTCGTCCGGATCGCGCCCCTGTTCGCGGGCGACCTCCTCGATGCCCCGACCCGCCTCGTACGTCGCGTGGGTCGAGAGATCTCGTGGCTGCATGTGCGCTACTCCTCACCGGCGACTCTTAAGAAGTCCGCAACGCCCCGGATCAGCTATCCGGCTCCAGCAGAGGCGGGGAAGGCCGTGGCGACGAATCCGTGCGCTACACGAAGTCGCCGAGGCCGGATTGTCCGTCGTCTCCGTCGCCTGCATCGCTGTCAGCTGCGTCGGTACTCCCCCCGCCCGCGGCGTCTGCATCCGAGTTTGCGCTCCCGTCGTCTCCGGACTGCCCATCGTCAGCGAGCGTCTGCTGGTTCGCCGGTTCGCTGTCGGGCGTCGACTCGCTCGTCTCGTCGTGGTCGCCGTCCGACCGAACGGCGTCGAGGAAGGCGTCACCGGAGTGTTCGACCGCTGCTGCCTCACGGCGCGCTTCGGCGTCTTCGACGATCGATTCGACCTTGTTCGTGTCCTTGCCGCTGCCGGTGACGAACGAGACTTCGGCCTCGTCTAGCTCGTAGGCGGCCGCCATCTGGACGGTGAGATCACGATTGCGGCAGTGGTGGGTCATCGATGCCAGATACGGGAGGATGTCGTTGCGGGCGGTCGCGATGCTCGCCCCCTCACGGTCGGCGATTCGGCTGGCGATCGCGTCGCGCGTGTTCCGGCTCCCTCGGCTCCGCCCGAGTTTGGACCAGTAACTCGGCGGGCCGTAGCGGGTCCAGCCGCCCTTCGGCTCCCGGCGGGAGGCGGCGACGCCAGCGGTCATGTTGTCTGTCGCGTAGCGCCAGTAGCTGTACTCCTGGGTCGCGCGGACCCGCCCGAGCCAGCGGTCGGCGTTCGACAGGTAGCCGTACGCGTCGGCAAGTTCGGCGCCGGCGTAGTCCTTCGGCACGTTGTCCTCGATCCAGTTGATCAGATCGTCCGGCGTCTCGTCGACGTCGTAGGAGGCTTTCAGCGCTCCCTCGGCGTCTTTCTCCTTGATGAGTTCGTCGAGGTAATCGAAGATGCCTTCCGTGGTATCTCGCGAGCCGGTGACGACGTCTTCCTCGGTGAGTCGCTCCGTCGATTCGGCGATCGCCTGCAGGTCGTTGACCGCCGATCGCAGATCACCGCTCGTGTTCTCGGCGATCGCGCGCAAGGCGTCCGCCTCGAACTCGATGCCTTCCTTGCGGCAGATGTCTCGGAGGACGGGAACGATCGAGCGCGTGGAGACATCGCGGAATTCGATGGTCTCGCAGGCGTTGCGCAACGAGTTACTCATGTCGTAGAACTCGTTGGCGACGAGGACGATGGGCTGGCTGGCCGATTTGACGACGTCCGTGACCGCCCGCGAGCCGCCGTAGTCGGCGTTCCCGTGGAAGTTGTCGGCTTCGTCCAGGATCACGAGCCGGCGGCCGCTCGTGCCGCCCGTCAGCGTGCCCGACTTCGAGGCCTCACCCGCGACGCGGTCGATGATGTCTTTCCCGCGGTGGTCGCTCGCGTTCAGTTCCATCACGGGCCAGTTCATGTCGGCGGCCAGCGCGTGTGCGGCCGAGGTCTTTCCGACACCGGGGCTTCCGTGGACGATCGCCGCTTTCCGGTGGTCGTCCCAGTTCTGGGCCCACTCGCGGAGCGCGTCGCGGGCCTTGTCGTTTCCCCGTACCGCCGACAACGTATCCGGGCGGTACTTCTCGGTCCAGTCGGTCATTGACGGCGATTAGGTTGCGTCAAGTTTAGTGATTCCGGAGTGGGTCCTCGGGTCGCCCGATCACAGGTTCCGTTCGATTGCGTTTGCAACCGCGTTGTAGGTCGGCGAGTCGACTCCTTCTCCCTCGACGAAGATGGCGGGCGTTCCCCGAACACCCATGTCCGTCCCGTCTTCCTTCGCGGTCTCGACCACCGGCCTGTAGCGATCGTCCGAGACGTCTGAGAGGAGCGAGTCGCCGTCCACGCCGACCTCTCCGGCAGCCGACGAGAGCACGTCTTCGCTGTACGCTCCCTGGTTCTCGAACATGCGATCCTTGAACGTCCAGAAGGCGTCGGAGTCGTCTGCGTTGTCCTGTACGACGCGGGCCGCCTCGGAGACGTCCCACGACCATCGATCGTGGACGGGGATCGGGAAGTCGTGGAAAACGTACCGGATGTCGCCCGGATCGACGTAGTTTTCGACCAGTTGTGGGTAGACCTCCTGATCGAACGTCTTGCAGTGACCACAGCTGAAGTCCTCCCAGACCTCGACGGTGACCGGCGCGTCGTCCTGACCGAGCGTGGGGTCTGGAAGATCCTGGACGCCACCGCTTCCCAGCAGGCCGCCGAGGCACCCCGCGACGGAGAGGGTCGATGCGCTGGCGATACCGGCGAGGGCGTGACGTCGATTCATACCGCACACCTACGTGGCTGACACCAAAAACGTCCCCCTTCGAGATTCAGTCGGTCGCCGTTCAGAGCGGCCGAGCGACCATCTCGCCCCAGTGGTCGAAGCCGTGGCGGTCGTAGAAGCCGGCTGCGCGCTCGTTGTCCGCGTCGACGTCGAGGACGAGTCGGTCGATGGGGAGGTCCTGTTTCCGAGCCACGTCGACGGCGGCGTCCATCAGTGCGTCCGAGACGCCCTCGCCGCGGTGGTCGGGATCGACGTAGATTTCGTTGAGCACCGCGGCGTCCCAGATCAGCGCGAGCGAGTCCGGGAGGACGAACACGTAGCCTGCGGGGTCGTCACCGACGGTCGCCACCGTCACTGCCCTGGGCTCGTCGGTGAGACACCGCTCGACCCACGCCAGATACCGATCCCGGTACTCGGTCGTGAGCTTGTCCTCGTACGCGGCCTGCTTGTCCGCGCCGCCGGTTTCGCTCCCGAGCTCGCGTTCGAACGCTCGTTTGTGTTTCCACAGCGCCTCCCGATCGCGTTCCGGATCGTACGGTCGAACCTCGACTGTCATCGACGGCTGTTGCTCGCCGGGTGCCTTCGTCGTACCGGTGTCGGCGAGGATGTCGGTCGGACTGGTTACGGCCCCAGAACGAGATCCCCGAGCGCTTGTATCCATCGCCGTCAGTGGTCGGCGGTATTCGACCGACGTTCCTCCCAGAGTCGAACGGAGACTGCGAGGTAGCCAGCGAGGGCGACGACGAACCGTTCGCCGTTGTACGCGATCGGGAAGATCCGTTCCGGATCCGGTTCGGGGTCGGGCCCCGGGTCGAAGCCGGTCTCGTAGTGGGTGGTCTCGGTCGTCCCAGCGGCCGTCGACTCCGAGACGGTCTGCGAGCCGTCGTCCGCCGTGGTGAACTCGACGAACGTCTGGACGAATCCGTCGTGGTTAGAGAGGTAGAGCTTCCCCGAGAGGTCGTAGAACTGATCGTGCAGCGGCCAGAAGAGGTTGACCCCGTTGAAGAAGGCGTCGAGCATGATGTGAGCCACGAGCAGACAGGCGAGCGTCACCCAGAGCACCCGCGGTGCGTCCACTCCAAACCGCGCTCGGACGATGGACTCCTCGCGTCGGCGGACGTCCCAGTACAGCAGTGCGGCCGGAACGGCGACGACGAAGAGATTGTGCAGCGCCGCCCGATGCGTCCCCGTCCAGCCCATGCCGATCAGCGTGTCCAGGTCGAGCGCCGCAGTTGCGGCGAGCACCACCAGAATCGCTTTCGCGTCGAAGCGATCGCCGAGCAGCGCGACGCCGAGCAGTCCTGCCAGACCGACGTGGACGACGGTCGAGGGCATGTCGACCCCTACGCGTCGGATCGCTTGTACGTTTTCCCCACGGGAGACGTGATTGCTGTTCACCGAGTCGACCCTGCTTCGACGGCTCGGCTTCGAGGATCCGGCTCCGAAGGCACGGTTCCGACGACCCGGCTCCGAAGGCACGGTTCCGACGACTCCGCTCCGGCGCCCCGGCTCCGATACGTTCTTGCGCGACGGCCCGAATAGCCGGCTATGGGCGATGACGGGGTCAAGACGGCACTCGCGGAGAAGATCGCCGGTGAGATCACCCTCTCCGGTGATCCCGGCGCGACGATTCGCAAGTGGCGGACGGATTTCGGCATCTCCCAGACGGCGCTGGCCGACGAACTCGACGTCTCCGCTTCGGTGGTCTCCGATTACGAGAGTGGTCGGCGGGAGAATCCCGGTATCGGCGTCGTGAGCCGGCTCGTCGGGGGTTTGCTCGCCATCGACGAGCGGCGTGGTGGCGAGCGGATCAGACAGTACGGTCGCGTCCTCTCGGCGGGATTCGAGAGCGACGTCGTCTACGACCTCCGCGAGTACGCGACGACGCGCTCGCTCGCCACGCTATACGACGCCCTCGACGCGTCAGAGATCGCCGCGGGTACGTCCGATCGTATCAGCGGCCACACCGTGATCGACAGTATCAGTGCGATCACCCGGCTCTCGAGCGAGGAGTTTATCCGCCTCTATGGCCAGTCGACGAATCGCGCGCTCGTGTTTACCGGCGTCACCCGCGGCGAATCACCGCTCGTCGCGCTTCGCGTCGTCACACCGTCCCCGAACGCGGTCATCCTCCACGGTATCGACGAATCGGCCCTGTGGGACCACGCGGCCGACCTGGCCCGCATCGACGGCTACTCGCTCGCGGTCACGGACGTACCGCTCGAATCGATGCTCGAGACGCTCGCGACGATCGACTGATGATGGTTCTCTCGACTGAGTAGGACTGCTCGGCTCTGTGAGAAGAGCTACTCGGCTCTATCGGGTCGACCCGCGTCGACTCAGGCGATCTGGTCTTCGTACGCGTCGGCGTCGAGCAACGAGTCGAGTTCCGCGTCGGCTTCGAGATCGAGTTCGAGCATCCAGCCGTCGCCGTAGGGATCGTCGTTGACGAGTTCGGGGGCGTCGAACAGTTCCTCGTTGACGGCCGTGACTTCGCCGCCGACCGGCGCGTAGAGGTCGGAGACGGCCTTGATAGACTCGACGACGCCGAAGTTGTCGTCCTGGTCGATCGTCTCACCGACGTCGGGCAACTCGACGAAGACGACGTCGCCGAGTTCGTCCTGTGCGAAATCGGAGATGCCGATCGTGACCACGCCGTCGCTTTCTGCCGCCCACTCGTGCGATTCTCGGTAACGCCGGTCCGCTGGGATCTCGAAGCTCATTATTCCGTATCGATGAATGGGATGGGTGCGACCTTTGCCTTTTTCGTTCGATCACGAACACTGACACCGATCTCGGTCCCTGGCTCCGCGTACTCGACGGGGACGTACGCGAGGCCGATGGCCTCCGAGAGCGTCGGACTCATCGTTCCGCTGGTGACCGTGCCGACGATTTCGCCGTCGACGACCACGTCGTGGCCGTGGCGTGCGATCCCGCGCCCCTCGACGACGAAGCCGACGAGTTCCTCCTCGACGCCCGTCTCCTGCTGCTCGGCGAGGGCGTCACGCCCGACGAAGTCGGTATCGAGCGAGACGGTGAACCCGATTCCGGCCTCGTAGGGCGTCCGTGGGTTCTCGTCCTGATCGAAATCCTGTCCCGACAGCAGGAGGCCCGCTTCGAGACGAAGGGTGTCTCTGGACCCCAGGCCGCAGGGCTGGCAGTCGTCCGCGAACGCCGTCCAGATCGTCTCCGAGTCGTCGGCGGGGAACACGAGTTCGAAGCCGTCCTCTCCGGTGTAGCCGGTCCGGGCGGTCCAGCACTCGACGCCGTCGAAGGAGACGTACGTCGCCTCGAACCGGCCGATGTCGTCGATCGCGTCGGCGTCGTCGGACCGTTTGCCCACGAGCTCGGGTGCCCGCGGGCCCTGCACGGCGACCATGCCGTAGGCCGTCGTCTCGTTGGAGACGTCGGCGTCGAGATCCCACTCGTCACGGTGGCGCTGGAACCGATCGGTCATCGCGTCGTCCGTCCCCGCGTTCGGGACGAACAGGTAGGCTTCGTCGCCGTCGCGATCGGGGAGGCGGTAGATGACCGTGTCGTCGATAATCGAGCCGTCCTCGGCAAGAATCGTGCTGTACTGCGAGTCGCCGGGGTCGAGCCGGCTGACGTCGTTCGAGGTCAGTCGATTCAGGAGCGAACAGCTGTCGGGGCCGGTCACTTCGAGCTGGCCCATGTGTGAGACGTCGAAGATGCCGGCGTCCTCGCGGACGGCCTCGTGTTCCGTGCGGATCGAATCGAACTCGACGGGCATCTCCCAGCCACCGAACTCGGTGAAACTGGCTCCCCGTTCGTCGTGTACGTCCCGCAACGGCGGCGCGTTGAGCGACATACGCGGACGATTGCGACGTGCGTAGTAATGTCTTTTCGTCGGACGAACGGCCACAGGAATTGCCGGTTCCCGGCCGTCCGTCGGTCACGTGACGGCACGTTTTTCGTTCGGGAGTCGAAGGGGAGGGCATGTTCGAGTCGTTGCTGGAGCGCGTTCGGTCCCCGCCGACCGGTGTGGCCCTCGTCGTCGACGGACCGAACGTCTTTCGCGAGGAGTTCGACGTCGATCTGGACGAGCTCAGGGGCCTCGGCCGCGCGGAGGGCCCGCTCGTCGCCTCACGACTGTACGTGAACGAGCACGCGACGCCGGGGCTCATCCAGGCTGCGGAGGCTCGTGGGTTCGAGGTCGTCGTGACCAGTGGTGACGTCGACGTGCGACTCGCCGTCGACGCGACGGCACTCGTTACCAGTGAACGGATCGGGACGCTCGTCGTCGTCTCGCGGGACACGGATTTCAAGCCCGTCCTCGAACGGGCCAGAGTCGACGGCATCGAAACCCTTGCAGTCGCCCCTGGGACGTACGGTCGCTCCGACGCGCTTCAAAACGCGGCCGATCGGGCGATTACGCTGGACACGTCCGACGAGACGGACGGGTAGGAACAAACCGGGGACAGCGGGTTCGACGGCGGACGGCAGAAGTACTGGGATATACGCTCAGCGAGCCCCGAAATCTGTCGGTGCGTTGCAGTGGCTCTGTCTGGTATTGCGATGGGAGGAGTAGGGGGTCCGCTATCGGTGCAACGTTTCGCTCGTGGTTCGTCGACGCGAGACCGGATCTCAGCTCGTGATTACTTGCCGAGTTCGTCGACGGTCAGCGTGTAGGACCCACTGCCGGAGTAGGCGTCGACGAGCAGGCCGAGTTCTTCGTCACCGGAGAGGTCGACCATGAGCTCTTCCTGGCTGTCGGGCGTGTAGGACGCCTCGTCGTAGTCCGAGGTCGTCGGCGTGCGACCGTCGTACGTGAGGTAGAGGTCGAAGTCGGCCGACGAGGGGCCCGACAGCGTCACCGTCGCCTGGCACGGGTTCGCCGTGTCCAGCGT
>JGI2924J29684_1076651_pt1 | contig 10500 bp, 7 predicted proteins | sample BenlonsequencITS_FD_29684 | JGI IMG/M metagenome (IMG submission 29684)
CCATCCGTTGAAGAGCCTAGGTTGGAATTATACGAGCCGAGCGGAAATGTAGTTGGAGACCAATATTCGGATGAACATCGCGGGACATTGGAGAACTGTTTGGAATGGGATCTGCAAGGAGATTATCTGATCCCAGGTCTGATTGACACCCACGTGCATGGGGCAGGCGGTTTTGATGTGATGGATGGGACCCCTGAGGCCATTAGATCCGTTCAGGCAGCTTTGCTTGAGCAGGGCACTACAGCCTTTCTAGGCACAACAATGTCAGCCTCCAAGGATTTTATTATGCAAGCAATTCATAATGCAGCTCAAATCAGATCGGAGAATACAAGAATAGTGAAAGGAAATGTTCTGGCCGGCCAAGTGAATTCCCCGGCGGGAGGAGCGGAAATTCTTGGTGTACATATGGAAGGTCCGTTTCTATCACAGGAGTATAAAGGAGCTCAGGCCACGGATGGGATTTGGGCAGATGATGGGATGGCATCAGAGGATTTCTTGCTTGGAATATTCAAGGAATATCCCGGCTTGGTGCGTATTCTGACGCTGGCTCCTGAACGGGCGGATGCCAGGGAATTAATTGCCTGCTGTTCTGGGCAGGGGGTGATTCCTTCGGCGGGACATTCGGCGGCCTCTTATGAGAGGATGCTGGAAGCCGTATCCTGGGGGCTCAAACGGGTTACTCATGCTTTTAATGCCAAGCCAGGCATCCACCACCGTAAGCCTGGATTGCTTGCGGCGGCTTTGGCGGACAACCGGGTGTCCCTCGAACTCATTGCCGACGGCGTTCATATCCATCCTTCAGTTTTAGAAATTGTGTTGCGGTTGAAGCCTGAAAACGGCGTCTGTCTGGTTTCTGACGGGTCTCGGTCCGTGGGAATGGCAGACGGGGAATATGAACTGGGCGGTCAACAGACATTTGTCCATCAGGGTGTGGCCCGCTTGGCGGATGGGACCATTGCAGGCAGTGCCTTCCCACTGCTTCAGGGAGTTAAAACTCTGGTTAGGGCTGCCCATTTTCCGCTTCATCTGGCCGTGAAGGCTGCCAGTCTGATTCCGGCAAGAATATTGGGAGCCGATGAACGTCTGGGAAGCCTGGAGGTGAATAAAGAGGCGACTTTTGTACGCCTGACACGGGAGCTGAATGTAGCACAGGTATGGCGGAAAGGAGTTCTCGTAGTTGACAAATAGGCCGGGAACTGTCAGATACAATTAGATAGTTTACCGGATTAAACCTGGCCGTAGGATGCTATACTAATCAAAATCGTGGAGTGTGTATGGGGGAGTTCCCCTTTTCTCGGGAATCTTGCGAGAAGATGAGGTTGTCTTTCGAGTCCCCGCTAACCTAAAGAAGAAACAGCCGCGATGAAATAAGGATAGCTGGCGGTAGTGTTGGGGTGCCGAAAGCCAAAAATGAAGGTTGTATGAAACTTGATTCCCATCTTTCCTGGAAGAAGGCGTTTTATGGAAAGAGACAAATCGATGAAACAGGGTCTGATTGCGGTAGCCGGTGAAACGGAACATTTGCTAATAAGAGATTCTGTCTTTTTAGAATGCGAAGAATTACAGAGGATGAACGAGGCTTCGGATTACCTTCAAAATTGGGTTGGATGGAAAACTCCAGAAGATTACGCAAGCAAAACATTAACCGAGGGAAACCTGCCGCCTGGCGGTACAAGGGATCGTTTTAGAGCTAAATCCCTATACCTAAAACAGACATCTAAGTTGATAGGAGTTCTTGAACTATATCATGGGTATCCTCAAGAAGAAGTACTTTGGATTGGATGGTTGTTTATACACTCAAGTTTTCAAAGAAGAGGATATGCCCAAGAAACGGTAGAATATTTATTTTCGGAGGCAAAAAAGGCTAACTTTAAGAAAATTAGAGTTGGAGTAGGCTTAAAGAATTGGCCCGCCCTCAGATTTTGGTATAGAAATGGATTCCGCCAGCTCGTAGGTATAATAGGAGATAAGGTGTATAGTGAAAGAACATTTGCCTCAATCGGTCTTGAGAAAGATGTATAGCATTATACCGAAGGGAAAAAGAGCATCATGAATATACCTTCTATTGAAGGGGCTAAGCTATTATTGTCTGAAGCTGCCACGCTTAATCCTGGCCCTTGGGTCAATCATTCGATCCTCACAGCAGAAGCGGCAAGAAATATAGCAAGTAGTGACCAATTCCTGCACACCCTGCACCTCACTAACCTCTAGAAGAAATAGCCGCCACTTATAAAGCCTAGCCATGAGTCTGAAAGGGGGTTATATGGGGATGAGTTAGTAATTTAAAAATCTTTATTAAATCGGTAGGTTATAGTATGGTAGAATAAATATCTAGGGGGACTTAGTCTTTTTAAGTAACGACTCAAATGAAAATTATCCGACGGGTTGAATCCGTATTTACAAAGGAGTGAATAACTGTGCTCCTTCAGGAAGGAACGAATTCTAAAATTTCTTATTTAAGGCTTGGAGATACAATCGCTAAAGCTGTTAATATTTTTTTGGATCTAAAGATTGCTATTATTCCGGTGTTAGATGAGAGAGGCGGGCTTTTGAGTATATTTAGCAGGAGCAGTCTTTATAGGGCAATCTTAGACGGTGCGACCCAAAAGGATATAATTGATCCCTACCTAATAAAAGAAGTGATTAGTATTTCCGAGGAAACTCCAGATGATCAGGTGGCTGATTTCGTGAAAACCAGCTCCGTTGGATCGGTTCCCGTTGTAAATAGAGAGGGGAAAGTTCTTGGCCTCTTATGCAAAACAAATATGGTCATGACTTTGTTTAGACATTCGGAACTACTTAATGTACAACTGAAAGCGATTCTGGATTCTATGCATAATGGGGTAATTGTTGTTGACAGCCGGGGGGTGGTAACTCATGTTAATAATGGGGCAATTCGAATATTGGGTTTAGAAACGGATTCCTCTCTTGGGTTATCTTTGGAAGAATTGTTGCCTGATCTGGATTGCCAAGCAGCACTCCTTCACGGTGAGATTACAGTAGGTCTTAGGTACAAACACGATAACGTTACTATGATCGTAAATATTACTCCTTTAAATATCAGTGGGAACATTGCCGGAGGAACTATTATATTTCAAGATCTAACAGAACTAGAAAACGCCGCCAGAGAATTGGAAACAGTTAAAGCTTTAAACAGGACTTTCGATACAGTTCTTAACATTATTCATGATGGCATTATAGTAGTGGATGACAAAGGAAAGACGACGCTCGTTAATCAAGCGATGGTGGACTTTTTAGGGATAAATCAGGAGGACATTATCGGACACAATATTATGGATGTCATGGAGTCAAGCAGATTACACATTGTAGCAAACACAGGCATTCCCGAAACAAGCGATGTCCAGACTATTGAGGGCAAGCCGTATATTGTTTCCCGGCTGCCAATAATTCGAGACGGGAAGGTTGTTGGCGCAGTGGGGAAAGCCGTATTTCCCCAGCTTGCCGAAGTTAGGCAGCTTGCTGAAAAAATAACACTATTAGAGAATAAAGTAACGTTCTTCCAAGAAGAATTGCAAAAAAATAAAACTGCCCAGGATATTATGAAAGATATAATTGCCGAAAGTACCGAAATGAAAAAAGTAAAAGAAGAGATAACAATTGTTGCCTCAAGCAGTTCTACTGTTTTAATTACCGGAGATAGCGGCACCGGAAAAGAAGGTGTCGCCCATGCCATTCATCTCTGTAGTGATCGGAACAAAGGACCTTTTGTTAAAGTGAATTGTGCAGCTATTCCCGAAAACCTAATGGAAGCTGAAATGTTCGGTTATGTTGGGGGCGCATTTACGGGAGCGGCAAAATCGGGAAAACCAGGACGACTGGAGATGGCTAATGGCGGAACTATCTTTTTGGATGAAATCGGGGATATGCCCCTATCTCTTCAGTCTAAGCTTCTGCGTGTATTACAAGACCGTGAATTTGAACGATTAGGCGGTACAAAAAGTATTAAAGTTAATGTTCGGATTATCGCAGCAACCAATAAAAACCTTAATAAAGCTATTTCCGAAGGGGAGTTTCGAGCAGATCTTTATTACAGGTTAAACGTTATTAATATTCATTTGCCGCCGTTACGGGAGCGTTCCGAGGATATAGAACCTTTAACCCATTTTTTCATAGCTAAATTTAATCATATCCTTAAGGCTAACGTTTCAGGTATAGATGATAAAGCCATACGGACCTTACTAAACTATTCATGGCCAGGGAATATTCGAGAACTGGAAAACGTTGTCGAGAGAGCTGTCAATTATACGCGCAGTGGTATGATCCAGCTAACTCACTTCCCCAAAGAAATCCTTTCCGACAATTCTTCTAAAGACAAAACAACCATGGGAATGATTCGACACCAAGATAAAATTGGCAATATAGAGCGAAAAATGATTATTGATGCTATGGAAAAGGCTGGGGGTAACAAATCAAAAGCCGCAAAGCTCTTGAATCTCACTAGGTCCAGACTTTATGACAAACTAGTAAAGTATGATATAAAGACCTAATTTTCCTTAAGTTATAATTTAATCAATTTGTTATGTCCGAAAGCGGACACATTTGCTTGAAGTGTGTCCGCTTTCGGACATTTTTGTTCCATTAAAAGAAGGGTCGAGTTAGTTTTCTTAAAAATCACATATCTTAAAATTTTTGACCAATTCCGATTTTTGCACCCACCTCTTGAAGCTTGAGCTCCATTAATAGTGAACTAATGCTTACACAAAAAGTTTATATAATGCAATCAGTTCTTGGCATGCCAATTGCAACATAATCTGATGTGTTTCAGCAAATCTCACGACAATATGTAATGAATTTAGTTATCACGACAAGAAATGGAGGAGTTAATTATGAAGACAATCATGGTTATTGGCTCAGGACAAATGGGTGGTGGAATTGCTCAGGTTGCTGCACAAGCGGGCTACTCGGTGATCCTTAATGACATTAAAGAAGAATTTGTAAATCGAGGTCTTAGTATCATTGAAAAAAATCTTCGGCGAAATGTGGAAAAAGGGAAGCTTAATGGGCCGGATATGGAAATTATTTTAGGACGTATTACCAAATCTGTCTCTCTGCAAGACGCCGCTTTAGCCGACCTAGTAATTGAGGCTGCTGTGGAAAATATGAAAGTTAAGGCCCAAATTTTCTCGCAGCTCGATGTTATTTGTCCGGAACATACCATTCTTTCGACCAATACCTCTTCCTTACCCATTACCGAGATTGCTGCCAGTACCAAACGGCCGGAGAAAGTCATAGGAATGCACTTTATGAATCCCGTCCCGGTGATGAAGCTTGTAGAAATTATACGCGGGTTAGCAACTAGTGACGAAGTCTATAAAACAATTGAAGAGCTCAGCTTGGAAATGGGAAAGATCCCTGTGGAAGTCAATGATGCACCGGGATTTATATCCAATCGGGTCCTAATTCCTATGATTAACGAAGCAATCTATACCCTTTATGAAGGGATCGCTACGGTCGAAGCCATAGACAATGTTATGAAATTGGGTATGAATCATCCTATGGGACCGTTAGCACTAGCTGATTTAATCGGATTGGACACTGTTCTCTCTATTTGTGAAGTCCTTCATGAAGGATTAGGCGACAAATATCGTCCCTGCCCATTACTGCGTAAGTATGTTAAAGCGGGTTGGTATGGCAAGAAATCCGGTCGCGGCTTCTATAATTACAATTCATAAGGGGGGGAATAACGAGTGGAGTACCAAAATCTCTTACTTGAAAGGAACGGCCCAATTGCCGTTCTGACCATCAATCGCCCTAAAGCTTTAAATGCTCTAAATAGTGACACGTTAACAGAACTGTCCACGGCACTCGATGAGCTCAGGGGTGATTCCAGTGTTAAAGCCGTTATACTGACGGGCAGTGGTGAGAAAGCATTTGTCGCCGGTGCAGATATCTCGCAGATGAAAGAACTTTCTCCCTTAGAAGGGCGGCGATTTGCTCAATTGGGTCAAGCAGTCTTCAGAAAGATCGAGCTTCTCCCCCAGCCCGTGATTGCTGTCATCAACGGCTTCGCTTTAGGTGGAGGCTGCGAGTTAGCCATGTCCTGTGATATTCGGCTTGCCAGCGAAAATTCCAAATTTGGACAACCGGAAGTAGGACTCGGTCTTACAGCAGGATTCGGAGGTACACAGCGTTTGCCCCGCATAGTGGGCACTGGAATTGCCAGCGAGATCCTCTTTACCGGTGATATTATCGATGCCCAAGAAGCTTATCGTATCGGGTTAGTAAATCATATATATTCGCGCGAAAACCTTATGGAAGAAGCTCAAAAACTTGCTCGGAAAATTGCCGGACGAGCTCCTGTAGCTGTTCAACTAAGTAAAACTGCCATCCAACGTGGCATGAATTTAGACTTAGACAGCGCTCAAGCCTATGAGTCGGAAGTTTTTGGTTTAACGTTTAGTACTCAGGACCAAACAGAAGGTTGTACAGCCTTTATGGAAAAACGCAAACCTATTTTTAAAGGACTATAGCATTCGCTAATTTCCTATGGCGTTTTAAATCTTGTAAAAAGGAACTTGGCGTTTGTGGTCTTGAGAAATGGATCTTCGTTAGTTCTCTTAGAAAATTAAAACAAGTGAGAAGGAGAAATAATTGATGTCTAAAGTAATTCAAAAGCTTGAACTTACCAGAAAAACCTACTATAAGGATGCTAAAATAAGCGCCTACGGCGAAAGAAAACCCGATTATTCAACTATGGGCCGGAAAATTGCCAATACCTATGCCCAACAACGTGAAGTTGTTTGTGTAGAGGCTTGCAGAACCCCTTATGGTAAGTCTCTTGGCGCCTTGGTTGAATATGATGCTGCCCAATTAGGGGCTCTGGCTATTAAGGAAGTTATCCGCAGAACCGAGGGCAAGGTTGAACCCGGAGATGTTGATTATGTTATTATGGGCCACGTGGTTCAGGCCGGCAGCGGGCAGGTTCCCAGCCGACAAGCGACTTTGCTGGCCGGACTTCCTGAACATGTACCCTCGATTACGGTTAATAAAGTCTGCTCCTCAGGTGTGAAAACCATTGATTTAGCTGCCCAAATGATTGCTCTGGGAAGGGCCGAGATCGTGATTGCCGGTGGTCAGGAGAGCATGAGTAACATTCCTTTTGCCCTTCCTGATATGAGGCGCGGGAAGAAAATGGGATTCCTGAATGCTGATTGTGAAGATTTAATGGTCAAAGATGGGCTCTGGGACTCTATCTACGACCGGCATATGGCTATTCATGGCTCGGAAGTGGCTGATGAATTTGGGTTTAGTCGTGAAGAACAGGATGAATGGGCACTGCATTCTCAGCTGGCTGCTTCCGAGGCTATGGCCGCAGGAAAACTTGATGCTGAAATCTTCCCGATTGCTGTTAAAAAAGGCAAGGAAGTCCTGGAAAAGGATGAAGGTCCTCGGGCAAACTCAACGATGGAAGGTCTAGCTAAGCTTGGACCGGTATTCAATCATGTAAGTGATGTTACCGGAAAGCCTGGAAGTGTGACTGCCGGTAATGCCCCAGGTACGAACGATGGCGGAGATGTCTGTTTATTAATGAGCCGTGCCAAGGCTGACGAGCTCGGTATAAAACCTCTCTTTACGATCGTGGATTATGCGGAAGTTTCTCAACCCACCAAAGACATTGCAACTGTTCCCGGCCTTTCCATCAAAAAGGTCTTGGAACAAAACAATATGACATTGAATGATGTAAAACTGATAGAAATTAATGAAGCGTTCGCAGCAGTGGCTCTTGTCAGTGCCCGAAGCATTTTAGGAATGACTAAGGAACAAATGTTTGAAAAGGTTAATGTCAACGGTGGAGCTATCGCTTATGGGCATCCTATCGGAGCAACGGGAGCCAGGATTGTCATGACATTAGCTTACGAACTTAAACGCCGCGGCGGGGGATACGGTGTTTGCGGAATTTGTGCCGGTCATGCCCAGGGTGACGCGATGCTGATTCGTGTCGATGCTGATTAGTGATTCTCTAAGTTTTGCTAAAGATAAAAGAATGGAGTGGATTTGAGATGGAATTTAGACTAAGTGATGAAACTATAATGGTAAGAGATATGGTAAGAAAGTTCGCTAGAACTGAAGTTGCTCCTTTAGCAGAAAAGCTTGACAAAGAACATGTGTTTCCTACGGAAACATGGAAAAAAATGAGGGAATTAGGACTGACGGGTTTTCCTATTCCTGAAGAGTGGGGCGGAGGCGGAGGTTCCTATTTGGATTTCGCTATTATCGTTGAGGAATTAGCTAAGGCCTGCGCATCAACCGCAGTTATTACAAGCGTCCATACGGGTTTAGGCTGTATGAGTATTTACCTATATGGAAGCCAAAGATTAAAAGAAAAATATCTTAGAAGTTTAGCCACCGGAGAGATAATTGGTGCTTATGCTTTGACTGAACCCAACGCCGGGTCAGATGCCGGATCTTTGAAATGCCGGGCAGAAGACATGGGAGATTATTTCCTTGTCAATGGCAGCAAAATATTTATCACCAATGGCGGACAGGCAACCACCTATTGCACCTTTGTTAAAACAGACTCAACGCAACCAAATGGGAAAGGGATTACTTGTTTAATCATAGAAAAGGACACTCCCGGATTTACAATGAGCAAACCTGTTGAAAAAATGGGTATGCATGGATCACCAACCGTGGAACTGAATTTTGATAATGTGAAAGTTCCTAAGGAAAATGTGTTAGGAGAAGTTAATAATGGTTTTGCCGTCGCTATGGGGCTTCTCGCCGGGGGGCGCATCACCATTGGCGCTCAAGGGTTAGGAATTGCTGAGGGGGCCTTGGAATATACCACTAATTATATTAAGGAAAGAAAACAATTTGGAAAAGCACTGGCAGCTAATCAGGGCGTACAGTTTATGATCGCTGAAATGGCTACCAAGATAGATGCTGCTCAGTTATTGATTTATAGGACTGCCTGGCTGAAAGACAATAAAATGCCTCATAACAAAGAAGCATCCATGGCTAAGTTTTTCGCAACGGATACAGCCATGGAGGTGACTACTAATTGCGTGCAGTTAATGGGCGGATATGGTTACTGTTCTGAATTCCCAGTCGAACGAATGATGAGAGATGCTAAAATTACACAAATCTATGAAGGCTCTAACCAGATTCAGCGAATGATCATTGGGCGCGAAGTTATTGGTCGCTTTTAAGACAGAATTTTGGAATCTATGAAACTGAACCAACATCAAAATAAAAACACTGATAATATATGTAACTTTTATAAGGGGGTTGAATAATGGCCAGGCCTAAAAAAGTTAGTCTCACGAAAGCAATAGAGCAGATTAAGGATGGCGATATGCTGACATTCGGAGGTTTTACAGTCTGGCGCCGTCCCATGGCAGCTATTTATGAACTGATTCGGCAGAAAAAACGCAATCTCCACCTTGTTGAGGTCAACGGCGGCACTCATGATGATATGCTTGTTGGCGCCGGTTGTGTTGGAATTTGGGAATCCAGTTGGTGTGGACATGAACTCTATGGAAAATTTGGCAGTAATTTAGCCCGTAAAATTGAAAAGGGTGAAATTCTTTATGAGGATTGGGCTCATATCCATGTTTTAAATCGGTTAACCGCTGGGTCCAAGGGACTGCCGTTTTTACCCACTTATGCTGCTATGGGATGCGATATGTTAAATCCAGAGAATGATAACCTGGGTAAAGCCGGTCTTCGTGATGGTTCCAATCCGCATATCGGTAAGCACAAATATGTTATGTATCAAGAGCCTTTTACGGATTCCGAAATTATCTTAATTCCGGCAGCTAATCCGGATTGGTGCATTACACACGTGCAAATGGTCGGTGAAGAAGGAACAGTAAGGGTTGAAGGATTAAAATTTAGTGATCTGGAAGTTATAAAGGCGTCAAAACATAATATTATTATCGCGGAACAGGTTGTTCCTGAAGAATACTTACGCCGAGAACCAACCCGCAATATGTTGCCGGGCTATCTGGTGGATTACATTGTGGAATTGCCTTGGGGTGCACATCCGACAGGTTTGTTTGGGGTACATGAACCTGATGGGGAGTTTATCTCGAACTTCTTTAAAGCCACCCGTACTCAAGAGGGATTTGATCAATGGGCTGAAGAATGGATTTTTGGTGTTAAAGACTTCCAAGAATATCTCAATAAATTGGGCATCAACCGTTTAGAATCTCTTAAAGCCAATCCTGCTCTAGGTTATTCCTCGACAATGAAAAGGGGGTCAAGATAATGGAGAGCCAAAAAGGATATTCAAAACCCGGTGAATTTAAGCCTTTGGATCTCTTGGCCTGCGCAGCTGCTCGGGAAGTAAGAGATGGTGAAATTGTCTTTGCAGGAACGGGTTTACCGATGCTCGCGATTATGGTGGCTCAGCATACCCAAGCCCCTACGGCCGTCTGTATCTATGAATCGGGTTCAATCGACGGAAGACCGATTGATCTGCCAACCTCGGTAGCGGATGCTCGCTGCAGCTACCAGGCATCAGTTGCCGATGGCTTG
>JGI2924J29684_1076646_pt1 | contig 10494 bp, 11 predicted proteins | sample BenlonsequencITS_FD_29684 | JGI IMG/M metagenome (IMG submission 29684)
GAGGACGGCTTCGACCGCCTCGACGGCCGCCTCGATTCGCGGCTCGTACAGTCCACCCTCCAGGTCGAGATGAAAACGGTAGTCGCCCAGTTGCTTCCCGCTCGGTCGGGATTCGATTCGCGTGAGGTTGACGCCCCGCTCCTCGAACGGGCCGAGAAGTTCGTACAGCAGCCCCGGGTGGTTGGACGCCGGATAGATGACGATCGTCGTCTTTCCGCCGGCCGGCGAACGAGCCGACTCGGGCCCGAGCACGAAAAATCGCGTCTCGTTCGACGGACGATCCTGGATCTCGGTCGCGAGCACGCGAAGGGCCTGCTCGGCCGTACTCGGGTGTGCAATGGCCGCGACGGACGGATCCTCCCGGGCCAGTTCGACGGCCGCCGCCGTACTGGCGACGGATTCGCGCGCAACGTCTGGATACTGGTCGGCGAGAAACGACCGACACTGGGCGAGCGCCTGGGAGTGGCTCGTGACGGTCTCGAAATCCTCAGCCTGGGCGAGCAACGCGTGTGTGATCGGGGTGACGACCTCGCGAACGATCGAGACGTCCCGCGCCGCGAGTGCGTCGAGCGTCTCGGTGACGCTTCCCTCGATGCTGTTCTCGATCGGGACGACGCCGCGATCGAACGACCCGTCGGCGACCGCCTCGACGATCGCCGTCACCGACGGCCGGAACGCGACCGAATCGCTCACGGTGCGAGCGGCCCGGTGGGAGTACGTTCCTTCCGGACCGAGCGTGACGGTGTGCATACCCCTGCTAGGCCGTCCCCCGAGAAAAGACCGCGGATCGACCCATCGGGTATCGCCGAACGGAGGATGGTTGACGGGAGGGAGGAACTCCAGGCTGCAGCGTCGGCACACAGCGTACACAGTACGAGAAGCGTCGCTCGTCGCGAACTATCGGCGCAGTAGAAGGGGGCTCAGTACGCCGTCCGATTACTCCTCAATGTGTTCGATACCCTGCTTCGAGACGTTCGCTTCCGTGATCTCCTGGGGCATCCAGTCGGGCTTGTCGTCGGGAGCGGTCTCCTCCCACGCCCAGCCCTCGTAGATGTGTACCTTGTCGGTTCCCTTCTCCCGGAGTTTGAGTTCGACCCGGTCCGCACTCGATTCGCTCGAGCCCGGTTCGAGCCGGCGGGCCGCCTTCAGGGCGGCCTGTCTCGGCGTATTTCCGGAGAAAACACTCGATTCGTCACCGCTTCCTTCGCGAAGTGCGAAGTTTCGCTTACCATCTTCACGTACCATGGTTCCAGCCTCCATGCCAACTCAGCGCACAATATGACATAAAGATATCCCCGACAATCAGCCGACAGCGGCGGTACGTTTAAGTGACGGGCGCGACCACCCTCTTGGGTATCACCGGCTTCCCGCCGAAACCGGGCGACGACGTCGGCTGTACACGGTGTTTCAGGTGGATCGATGGACCCTGTTCGAGCCCGGTCGCCAGCACGGGGCGCCGCCCGATCGGGACACGGCCGGCGTGGACCACCCGTAGTCGATCCGACCACCAATGTGGATCGACCCGACGTCGATTCGCTCCCAGCGTGTCCCTCCTTGTCGTGAAACCCCTCACCGGCGAAAAAACCGGGACCGCCACGCCGTTGCGTAGAAAACACTTAAGTATATCCTACGGCGAACCTCTCAGTAGAACCCCGCGATGGTCCGGAAAAAGAAGCTGAGTCCGAGTGGTGCCAAAGACGAGGACGGCAACTATCACAACGTACACCTCAACTTGCACGAGGACGAACTCGCCGTCGCCGGCATGGACATTGGAGACGACGTGTTCGTGCGCGTCCGCGACGGCAAGATCATCATCCAGAAAGCAGACGAGGACCAGCTCGACCACGAATTCTAGCCGCTCCGAGAGATCCCGTCGCTGGCTCCCCGACCTGACCGGGACGGGCCGACCACTACGAGACCTCGCCGTCAGCGACAGTTAATCACCCGACGGCTCGCCGGTAGGCTCCTGCTAGGGCCATCGCGCGGCCGGCAGTCGCCGCATAACTACGCCGGGTTGTCGATTTTTGCTCGGTAATGGAGTCCGACGTGAGCGCCGACGACGAGTCGGCGTCGGTGGTCGTCCCCGCCATCGACGCACCGAGTAGTGTCGCGTGCCTGCGGTCGCTCGGTCGGCGCGGCGTCCGAACCGTCGTCGTCTCCGAGACGCCGACGGCGCCCGCCGTCCACTCGGCGTACTGCGACGAGGTAGTTCCGGTCCCGGCCCCGCAGGACGACCTGCTTGGGTATCGGGACGCACTGCTCGATCTGGCCCGTCGCGACGCAGTCCACGCGATCGTCCCCGTCCGGGAGGCCGACGTGTACGTCCTCTCGCGCTATCGCGAGGAGTTCGCCGCCGAGATCGAACCGCTCTGGCCGGCGCTCGAGACCCTCCGTCGCGTCCAGGATCGGTGTGCGCTCTTCGAGGCGGCCGAGACCGCTGGAATCGACGCACCGGAGACGCGCCTCGTCGGCGAGATCGACGACCCCGATCGCGAGTGGATCGTCAAGCCGCGCTACTCGATTCTGGCCGACGCCTACGTCGACTGCGACCCGGCTGACTGTACGGCACCGCCGACGACGACCTACCTGCCGCCAGGGACCGAGCCAGACGTCGCGGCGCTCACCGCCGAGATGGGCCACGAACCCATCTGTCAGGAGTACGTCCACACGCCCCACGAGTACGGTTTCTTCGCGCTCTACGACGAGGGCGAGCCCGTCGCGACCTTCCAGCACCGCCAGCGCCGCGGCTACAGCTACGCCGGCGGCCCGAGCGCCTTTCGCGAGTCGGTCGACATCCCTGCGCTCGAAACCGCCGGCCTCGCCCTGCTCGACGAACTCGACTGGCACGGCCTCGCCATGGTGGAGTTCCTGCGCGACGAGGAGACAGGCGAATTCAAACTCATGGAGATCAACCCGCGGTTCTGGTCGTCGCTGCCGTTCACCGTCCAGGCAGGCGTCGACTTCCCGTACTACTACTGGCAGCTGTGCAACGGCGGCGGCGAGATCGCCGCGGCGTACGACGTCGGCGTCGCCGGCCACCTCCTCCGCGGAGAACTGCTCTACCTCCACTCGATCCTCGCCGACGACGTCGACCTGGTCGACCGACCCTCCTTTCCGATCGCGGTCGGCTCAGTCGCCCGCTCGCTCGTCTCACATCCCCGGTTCGATTACCTGCAAAAAGACGATATCCGACCGTTCGTGCAAGACCTCCGAAACGCGGTCGGCTCGCTGCGAACACGATAACGGCGAGAGATCGACTTGTGCTAGAAACGAAAGCGTCCTGTCTCGAAATCGGCGCTCACTCGGCTCCGAATCCGGCCAGATCGAACTCGAACGCGGCGACGGGAACCTCGAGGTCGTGCTCGACGAGCACCGCGGGGTGCAGTTCCCCGATCACGCCCACCGTGTTGCCGTCGACGACGACGCTCGCGGCCCGGCCGTCGACGAACGACGGGTGGTCGGTCGGCGGCGTCTCCAGGTCGACGTCGAACGCGCGACAGAGTGCCTGGAGGCGGGACTTCGCGTCCTCGTAGGCGGCGTCGTGACGAGCGAGGACGCCCGCGACGTGGCGCGACTCGGCGACGCCGGTGGCGGCTGTCTCGTCGACCTCGGCGACGAAGCCGACCTCCGCCAGGTCCTGCGGGTACGCCCGGTGGGTGTTGTTCTCGAGCACCAGGAGGAGCGAGGGGAGCGCCCAGGGGCGGACGATCCCGAAGTCCTCGCTGTAGGGGTTCTTGATCCGGGCGGGTTCGCCGCCGCCGAGGACGTCAGTTCCGGGGTCGACGCCCATGCGGTCGTAGGCGTCGGCCTCGCCGATGAGGTGGAAGTCGAGCATGTCCTCGAACCCGAGCCCGACGAGCGTCTCGCGGACGGCCTCCTCACGCCGACTCCGCTCGTGACGGCCGCCGACGGTACCGATCTCGGGGTAGTTCGGCGCCAGTTCGTTGAAGCCGTAGGCCCGGCCGAGGTCGTCGATCACGTCCAGCGGGTGGAGGACGTCCACGCGGTACGGCGGGATCGTCACGTCGTAGGCGAGTCGACCGGTCGACTCGGCGTCAGTCCCGTTTCCGGTAGTCGATTCGTCGGCCTCGTCCTGGACAGTCGCCTCCAGGCCGGCCCGTTCGGCCAGATCCTGTACCTCCTCCGGGTCGAGTTCGATCCCGAGGATGGACTCGATCCGGTCGTGGGTCACGGTCTTGGTCTTCGTCGAGAGCTCCGGTCGGACGAGAACGGGCGACCCGGTGTCGGCCTCACTGGCTTCGGCGCGCCCGTTCTCGACTGCCTCGCTGTCGCCGGCCTCGTCGCGGCCGTCGCTCTCCTCGATGGCCGCCGCGGCGACCGACGGATCGGCGTACTCGACGGTGACGTCCTCGATAGTGGCGCCACGGGCGTCGAGCGCGTAGCAGATGATCGCACACATCCGGTCGATCGTCCACTGGTCGGTGCCGGTCAGTTCGACGAACAGGTCGCGCGAGTCCGTGGAGACCTCCGTCCGGCGACCGTTGATCACCGGCGGGAAGGAGAACAGCCCGATGTCGTCGTAGATCGCGGGCATCGCCTCGTAGTCGTCGACGACGGGGGCGTACTCGCGACCCGTCGGGTGCTCTTCTAAGACCTCGCCGGGCGTCAGTTCCCGATCCGAGTCGAGGGGGACGAAGCGCTCGCCATCGGGGGCGACGCCGGTGTAGCGGATCGTCGGGTTACCCTCGGTTGCGGGTGCGCCGCGGAGCATCGTCAGGTCGTGGATCCCGATCGCGCCCTTCACCCGGTTGCGGCCCATCGTCGCGTGGAGCTTCTCCTGGAGCTGGATGAGCGAGTCCAGCGACTCCTCGTCCAGATCGACGCCGCGGATCACCGCGCCGGTGACGTACGGCCGCTCGGCGGGGACGGCCTCGTCGACCCGGATCGTCCAGTCGGCCTCGGTCGTCGTCGGGACGTAGACGCCGCGGTCCTCGCCGTACTGGTAGCGCAGCGAGCGGGCGATTCCCTCGACGGAGAGCCGATCGAGGCGGTCAGGCGCGAACTCGAGTTCGAAGTCGCCGTCCTCGGTCTCGCCCTCGTACTCCAGGCCGAGCGCGAAGAGGTCGTCTTTGAGCTCGTCGTCGGCGACGTCCGTCACGTCGGCGAGCGTTCGCAGTTCGTCGGGATCGATGTCGACGGTTGGCATCAGTAAATCACCTCCGCGTTCCGCAGGAACTCGAGATCGGCCAGCGAGCCGTGGAGGTCGCGAATGTCCTCGGCGCCGGTGACCAGCATGGCCAGCCGTTCGAGGGCGAGCCCCCAGGCCATCACGTCGGCCTCGACGCCCAGCGGTTCGAGCATCTCCTCGCGGAAGATGCCCGAGTTGCCGATCTCGATCAGTTCGCCCGTCGTCGGGTGGGTGCCGAACAGTTCGAAGCTCGGCTCCGTGTAGGGGTTGTAGTGCGGTTTGAACTCGATGTCTGTGATCCCGAACTGGGCGTAGAACTCCTCGAACGTCCCCATCAGGTCGCGTACGGAGAGTTCGTCGGCCATCACCCAGCCCTCGATCTGGAAGAACTCGAGCAAGTGTGTCGAGTCGAGCGTGTCGTTGCGGTAGGCCTTCTCCACGCTGAAGAAGCGCGCAGGTGGCTCGATCTCACCAATCTGGTGGCCCGAGAGGTGCCGGGTCGAGAGCGACGTCGTGTGGCCCCGCAGCGCGAGCGCGCGGGCGAAGTCTTCGTCCCAGGGCGAGTGGTAGCCCTCACCGTCTTCACCGACACCCTCGCGGTGAGCGCGTTCGACCCGCTCGACGAGGTCGTCGGGCAGGTCGTCGATGTGACTCGGCTTCTCGAGGGCGAAGCGGTCCCAGTGAGTCCGCGCCGGGTGATCCTGGGGCATGAAGAGGCAATCGTTGATCCAGAAGTCGGCGTCGACGTGCGGCCCGTCCATCTCCTGGAAGCCCATCCCGACGAGGACCTCCTTGACGCGCTCGGCGGTCCGCCGGAGGACGTGCATCCGGCCGCCGTGTCTCTCCTCGGCGTCGGCTTCGACGTTGTACTCGGCGAACTCGGCGTCGCGCCAGTCGCCGCTCGTGAGCAGGTCAGGGGTGAGCTGGCCCACGGTCTCGGCCGTCTCGACGCCGGCCATGAGCTCGGTCACGCCGGCGTCGGTGAGCGTGGCCGACCGCGTCGTCGACTCCTGGCGCTCGAGCAGGTCCCGCCGTTCGAGCTGGTCGACCACCTCGTCGTCCAGCTCGAGGTCGTCAGCGGAGACGCCATCGTCCCCCTCCGCTGGGGCGATCGCCAACAGCGCGGCGGCCTCCGGATCGGAATCGGGATCTGCGTCCGAATCGGCGGTAAGTTCGCCGCTGTCGATCGCGCCATAGCCCTTCCGCGCGTAGTTCGAGAGGGCGATGTCGACCTGCGGACCCTCGAGCCCGGACGCGCCGATGACCTGGCCCATCTGGGCGGGTGTGTCGTCGGCGCCGGCGTCGAGGGCCGCTTCGTAGAGGCGCACCTCGGGGAGGCCGTCGGCCTCGTACGTTTCTCCCTCCTCGGTGAGGGTGATCGATTCCTCGACGTGCTCGGAGACAGCGACCAGGCCCTCCTCCTCGAGGGCGAACAGCGCACCCGTGACCGTCTCGGGCGGCAGGTCGGTCGCCGCCGCGAGGGCGTCGACGGACTGTGCATCGTCTGCGCTCGCAGCCTCCAGGACCGCGAGCTGTGCCTGTGGCAATTGCATTCGCTTGTGTAGTAGCGTGCTCGTCTGTCAGTTAGCGCTTCCGACTCCCGGCGCGCGCCGTGCGCGCGGTCCGATCGGACGGTTTCGCCCCACGCCGCCGATGTGGCCGCGTGGCGATCCACCGTGCCCGTCACCGGGCGAAGAAGAACGCGAATCCCGTCCGCGACTGCAGCGGCTTCTGGGCGACACACCGACGGCGGGATTCGCTCGTCATGTCCACGACACCGTCGAGCGCCGGCAAAAAGTTTGCGAACGGGTCGCGAACAGTTGGGTGGGAACCGGTGGCAAAATGCGGTCCCTCCCCTCACGAGGGAGCAAGGCCTTTCTTGTACTCGAGGCCCGTATCCCTGACCGTGACGGTACCGCGTTCCGAGGCCGACGGTGTGACCATCCGGCGCGCGGAGCGAGCGGACATCCTCGCCGTGGTCCGGATCGAGTCCGCCTCGTTCCCGCAGCCGTGGCCGACGAACGCGTTCGAGGCCTTTCTCGGCGAACCGGGGTTTCTGGTCGCCGTCGACCCGGAAAACCGCGTCGTCGGCTACGCCATCGCCGACGTCACCCCGACCCACGGCGGGCTCCTCGGCCACCTGAAGGACATCGCCGTCCATCCGGAGCGACGCGGCAACGGCATCGCGACGGCGCTTCTCGGTCGCGTGTTCACGCTGATGTACACGAGCGGGGCGGACAGCCTCAAACTCGAGGTTCGCGAGTCGAACGAGCCGGCGATCGAACTCTACCGTTCGGCCGGGTTCGAGCCGCTGCGTCGCGTCGACGGCTACTACGCCGACGGCGAAGACGCCATCGTGATGCTCCACGACCTCGACGGGTGACCGGCCGGACGGCGGGCTGACAGCCACGAACGACGAGTGTCAGACGAGAATCGAGACTCGGGAGCGCCGTCGTTTTCTGCCTCGCGCCAGTACGACCAGGTATGGGATACGCCTGCCCGGTCTGTGGCGCCGAACAAGCCGACGGTGTCCACCTCGCGAACCACCTCGCCGTGACGGCGTCGCTCGGCCGCTCCGACCACGAGGCGTGGCTCGCCGAGTACGCACCGGACTGGCGCGACGACTCGCCCGACGAACTCGCCGACAGAGTCACTCCCCACGCCACGGAGATCGAGACGCCCGCGTTCGAAACCGACGACGGCAGCCGCCCACAGACGGGCTTCGAACACGAGCTGGCCGCCCAGACGCGCGGTTCCGGCCGCGGCAGCCACACGGCTACGACTGCCGGTCACGGAACGGGAGCGGACCCGCTGACAGACACCACCACTCGATCGGCTGACGTCGAGTCGGTCCTCGCCGAAGCACGCGAACTGACCGAGGAGATCCGCGCAGGCGCCGACGACGAACGGGACGGCACCGAAGACGGCGACGATCACGAGGAGGCCGCCGACGGTCCCGCACCGACGGACGGAGACGAAAACGCGTAACTACCGTCCAGCCGACCGGACAGGTATGGAACGGAGAGGACTCTTCGCACCGGAGACGATCGAGGAGGCACGCGAGTACTTCGAAGCCGTTGGTCCAGCAGCCCAGACGAGCGTCCGCGAGGCCGCCCGCGTCATGGGATTCGGCCAGGACGAGTATCGCGATCGCGTGACGAGCGAGGTCGTCACGACCGCCCGCGACGCCACCTTCGCCAGTTTACTCGAGGTCACCGTCGCCGACCGCGAGGCGTTCGACGACTGGCGAGCAACGTACGATGGCGACGTGCAGGTCAACGGGCACGAGGCTGTCGACAACGTCGTCTGGCACGCCGGCCCCACCGACCAGGCTGTCGCCGCGACCTTCCAGGACGAGCCCGACGCCGCCGTCGCGACGCTGCGCCGGCAGGCGTTCGGACGGATTTACCGGGAACTGTTCGAGGAGTGACCGCCGAGACGGTCCCGAACCGCCACCTTCTATCACGTCGCCCGCGTCGGAACGCCCATGAGCGATTCGGCTCCGTCCGACGACCCCCACGCCCACGACTGGCCGGTGCGCGAGTCGGCGATCGAGTACGAGACCGGCTGGTACGACGGTGGCTACGACCTCGTCACCCAGCCCGACGGCAGCGAGAAACGGTACTACTGGGCCGACCTCCCGCCCGCCGTCGTGGTCGTCGCGAACACAGGGGAGGAGATCTGCTTCGTCGAACAGTACCGGCCGGCGACTCACGAGACCCACCTGGAGTTGCCCGCCGGCATCGTCGAGGACGGCGAGTCCTACACGCAAGCCGCGGCCCGAGAACTCGAGGAGGAGACCGGCTTCCGGCCGGAGACGACCGTCCTCCTGCAGGAGTACGCCGTGGCGACCGGCGTCCTTCGACACGACCGCGGGATCGTCTACGCCGACGGCCTCGTCCCCGGCGAGCGCGAACTCGACTCGAACGAGTTCCTAACCGTCACGACGATTCCGATCGACGAAGCACTCGCTCGGGCGCGCGAGCCGCCGGCCAACGACGCCTCGATCAGCGCCCTGTTGCTGGCGAGCGAAGACGGGTTCCTGTAGCCCAGACACCGGCCAACGCCTCGGTTTCCGGTCGGATACTGATGCCGATCGGCGCAGCGACGGTCAGGAATCGGCGGGTTCGAGGTCACGAGTCAGAATCGTGCGCTCACCGGGAAGCGACGCGCCAGCGAGCGTCAGCTGCGGCACTGATGGCCGATTCGACCCGCTCCGATCGAGTTCGAGCGCGGACACCTCGCCGAGGACTGCGTCTAGCTCGTCTCGAACTGATTCAGGTTCCGGAACCGCGAGGACGATAGACGAGAAGTGCCCGTCCGTCGGCGAGTCGAGTGACGACGCGACGGGGCCGTCGGTCGGCTGGACCTCGATGCGAAAGCCCCACGGCGTATGGAGGAAGGTCCGGTTGGTACCCACGTTGACGTGCCAGCCGCAATCGCGCGCTCGCTGGAGAACCGTCTCGAAGTCAGGAACGATAACGCCGAAGTGATCGAATTCGAGCCCCGGCCCGGGCGCGAGCGTCACGTTCGCGGTCCCCAACTGAGCGCCCTGTAGTCGAAGTCGGAACCCATCCGGCTGTGGTTCGCCGGCCGGAATCGAGCGAGATTCGTCGTCGACGCGTCCATAGCGGCGGTGTGGTTCTACCCCCTGATCGGCCAATGCGGCCGCCGCGTGCGAGACATCCGGCACCTGAAAGTGAAGGTGAAAGAGCCGCTCCGTGAGAGCCATACCGATTCGACACGGGCAAGCGACGTAACCATTTGCTGAAACGGGGTTCAGTTGCCTCGGTGAGAGATTCTGATCAAACACGAGTGGTCGAGACGAACCGACCGAACCCGTCGGCCTTATTCCCCACTGGCCCCACGTTCCGGCATCGATGGACGGAGAGACGACACCCGACGAACTCGCCGACGTGCTCGAGACTGACGACGACGTTCGCGTCGTCGACATCCGCAACCCGGTCAGTTTCACCCAGGGGCACATCCCCGGCAGCGAGAACGTCCCGTTTCAGGAGTTGCCACAACGGGTCCAAACTCTCGCCGACGCCGAGCACATCGTGACGGTCTGTCCGCACGGCAAATCGAGCGTCCAGGCCGCCAGGCTCATCGGCTCCTACGAGGGCTGCGCCGACGCGACGGTCGAGAGTCTGGCCGGTGGCCTGACCGCCTGGCGCGACCAGTACGATCTAGAACAGGCGGACGAAGCCGAGACGACCGAGTCACCGTTTTGAGAGACAGCCGAGTCACCGTTCTACGACGCTCCAGACCGGCGCACCGCCGAGGTCGGCCGGCGAGGCTGAGACAACACACACACACACACACACACACACACACACACACAC
>JGI2924J29684_1076647_pt1 | contig 10494 bp, 11 predicted proteins | sample BenlonsequencITS_FD_29684 | JGI IMG/M metagenome (IMG submission 29684)
TGGAAATCGCGCGCACAGAGTGTAAAGGCAGAAGGGAGCTTGACAGCGAGACCAACAAGTCGAGCTGGGAGGTATTTGGGCATCTACCCTGCTGTGTGCCCCGAAGGGGTAGGAGAGTAGGTCGTTGCTGGAATTAATTTTAAATAACCCCCTGGTTTTATGCCGGGGGTTTTAAAGCTTTTCTTTAATTTGCTAAACTATTAACGTGATGAGGGACTGTCCCCCTGTGGTAGTCCCCCTGTGGTAGGTTTTGGGAATGGCGAAAGCCAGGCCCAAAACCTACCCGAGCAGCTATCTCCAGACCTAATGTGGTAGAATGATTAAAAAGACGGTATAATATCATTAGGGGTGAATGATAATGACTGTGGTAAACCCGCATATTAAATTCACATACGAGGACTACTGCCTGATGCCGGAAGACCGGCGTTACGAGTTGATCGGGGGGGAGTTTTTTATGGTTCCGTCGCCCAGCGTCATTCACCAGAGGGTGGCTGCCAACCTGGAGGCCATTTTGCGTCAGTTTGTAATAGAAAAAAATTGCGGGGAGGTTCTTGATGCCCCGCTTGATGTGGTATTATCTTCCCAGGATGTGGTGCAGCCTGATATCATGTACATTTCCAGAGAGCGTTCCCACATCGTTACTGACATCAATATTCAGGGCGCGCCGGATCTGGTGGTGGAAATCCTTTCTCCCTCCACGGCGGAAAGGGATCGTACCATAAAAAAGAAGCTTTACGCCCGGCACGGGGTTAGGGAACTGTGGTTGGTCAACCCGGGGGCACAGGTGGTGGAAGTGTACTCCCTGGAAAAGGGTGAAGAAAAAACCCCTCTTTTATATGCCCGTTCCGAGCGCCGCCGGCTGGTTTCACCCCTTTTAACCGGTTTATCAGTAAATCTGGATGAAGTGTTTTAAAAGGATTTCCGAATTGTTACAGGGATTTTAAGTGTGTGGTGCCGGCCTATCGTATGGCCATGGCCCCGGGTATAGTTTTAATGAAGACAAGGGATTCCCACGATTGAAGTGAGAATCCCTTGTTATTTTGGGGGGGATGGATTCGGTACTGTATACCGCGGGAGATCTGACGAATCATTAAAGCTAATGGTTAGGAAGAAATATTACGAAGTAAACGTTAAAAACTTTTTCCCCTCCTGTTTGCAGAGAGTTTGTACCAGATTGCGGCCTGAATATAGCACAGGTGGAATTCCGGCGGCAGATAGTACCCATTGGCCGGCCATATAGAAATTAGCCAATCCCGGCAGGGTCATAGGGATTGTGGTTCTTACCGTTTCGGGTGTGGTTAGCCAGCCAGCCAATATAGGAACCCCGGTGATTGCGGGTATAACGCCAAAAAGTATACGGCGTGGCCACATCAGTTATTTCTACAAGGGAAGAAATACCGGGGTAAAGTGTTTCCAATTGGTGGAGCACATTATTAGCCAACTTTGCTTTTTCAGTTTTATAAAGGGCTCTATTTCCTTGCAAATAATACCAGTGGTCAAAATCTGTGTCCAGCAAAACCTGAATTACCGTTTTCCCTTCAGGTGCAAAAGAAGGGTCGTTGTTTAAAACCCGTCCCCTTGACACCTTATTAGAAATAAAAGCACTTGCGAAACGGGCCTTTTTTCTATATGATTTAATTATACCGGGCGGTCGGTTTATAGAAATCAAAAGGAGCGGGTTCATGACTAAACGCAGACACGAAGGAGAACAAACAAAGCAGCATATCATTGACCAGGCTAAGATCTTGTTTTCCCAAAAGGGATACACCGGCACTTCCATCAAAGACATCTGTGACGCTACGGGCTGTAGCAAAGGCAGCATTTATTACCATTTTAAAAACAAAGAAGATATATTTCTCAATTTGGCGGAACAAACCTTCACGCAATGGTGGGAGCAGTGGGAAAAAATATCCTCTCAATATGAATTGGTTGCCAATAAACTTTATGCATACGCAGACTATAAAGCTGATAACTTCCAAAAACCGATGAACAAAGCCGGGGAAGAGTTTCTTAGCAAAGTGGGAGCTAATTCGGAAGCCGGTAAAACATTTTTAGCTATTATTAACAACTTTCTTGCAGGCTACGAAAAACTCATGTCAGAGGGGATCGCCAGGGGCGAGTTCAAAAATGATGATCCCAAGGAATTGGCCGGTATTTTCGTAAGTTTACATACAGGATTAAGCCATAGTTGTTATGTCTTGAATATGAATTGTGACGTTATGAAAGCATTTTTTCGCAAAGGAACTGACGTTTTCTTACAAGGTATAAGTACAAGTAAAAACACATAATTTTTTTAAAATTTATTATACCGAACGGTCAGTATGTTAATTTTGTTAATAAGGAATGACATCAGTTTAATTGCGTCTTTTGAAAAATAATAAAACAGGGGGGTATTTAAATGGTAAAAAGATTCAAAAGCATGGAAGGAAAACAACTGATTTATGAGTCTTATAACAGACTGCTGGAAAGATGGGAAGTTGATAAAGAGGAAATGGATATTGAAACCGGGTATGGGAAAACTCATGTCATTATCTCAGGTAACCGGGCAAATCCCCCTCTCTTACTTTTTCATGGCACTGGTGATAATTCGGCAATGATGTGGTTACTTAACATACAGGAATTAGTAAAACATTTTTATATAATGGCTGTAGATTCTCTCGGGGGGGCGGGAAAAAGTGAACCTAACGAGAGTTATCTTAAAAAATTCGACTTGGCTGTATGGGTAGATTACATATTAGATGCATTAAATATTAACAAAACCAACATAGCCGGGGTATCATACGGTGGTTACATGTCACTGGCCTATGCAGCAAGAAACCCGGACCGGGTAAGTAAGATTGTTTGTATGGCCAACTATCCCTCTGTAAAAGGTATAAAGTCCCATTTACTAATACTAAGAAGTGTAAAAGTTTTTTTGCCGGAAATTTTAAATCCTACCGAAGAAAATGCGGTAAAGCTACTTCAAAAACTAACTGGTCCAAACTCTGATGTATTCTCACTAAACAAAGAGATGATGAAGCATTGGTTATATATATTGAAATATAGCGTGGTTTCAAAAAATAAAGTGATACATTTTGATAATGAAGCAATGTCCGTATTCCGGGATAAAGCGCTATTTCTGATCGGTGACAGCGACAGAGTGATATATCATCCAGCAGTTATAAAAATATTGAACGATAATAATTTAAATTATAAAATTATAAAAGATGTTGGGCATGCCATTAACCATGAACAGCCGAAGTTAATTAACAGAGAAATTATTGATTATCTTTTAGTTAGTGCGTAAACCAGTTTTACAATGGACGCCAATGTTAAAACACGATTTCTTAAATTCAAAGCTATGTAAAGTGAATTAATTAGAAAGCATGGCGGTCTCCAGATGGAGGGGATATTTCCCCTCCATCCACAACATGCAGCCGCTGCTTGCGGTCGGAGGTACTAATTTTGATGATAAATGGAACCGGGGAGCTAATTCCTGTTACCGGTAAAGAGAGGATCGTCACTTTGGACATAATCAGGGGCTTTGCCCTGCTGGGAATTCTGCTTGTTAACATGCTGCTGTTTATGGCCCCCCTGCTTTATATTAACCTGACTGAAACGCAGTGGTGGACAACAACCGGCGACATACTGGCAGATTATTTTATTACCACCTTTGCCGAAGGAAAATTCTACACCATTTTTTCATTCTTATTCGGGTACGGATTTTACATATTCATGGAGCGTGTCAGGGAAAAGGGTAAACCGGTTGTTAAGCTGTATGTGAGAAGGATATTGGTACTGCTGCTTTTCGGCATTATGCATATAACCCTGCTGTGGTGGGGGGATATCCTGCATTTTTACGCGGTGATAGGGTTGTTTTTGTTATTGTTCAGGAATAAAAATGAAAAAACGTTACTGATCTGGTCCGCCATGCTTATCATTATACCCATTGTCATAATGGGCGGATTAACTGTCCTGGTTGCTGCAATCGGCGATGCGGACATAGCCGGTCAAGACTTTGAGCAAGTGCAAACGTCGGTGCAAGTTTATAGTCAAGGCAGCTTTATGGAGATCACACGGCAAAGACTGGCCGATTTCTCATTCGTGGCAGGGGGTATGTACATCATGGCCCCGCAGGTCCTGGCCATGTTCTTGTTGGGTACGTATGCCGCCAAAAGGCGTTTGATCCAGGACGCTAATATTAACGGGCCATTGTTGAAAAAAATATGGGTATGGGGCCTCATAGTGGGAATACCTTTTGTTTTTCTGCAATTTATCGGTAAATACAACTTGCTGGGAACTTCATTTATGTCCAGTCAGTTTTACTATTTGACAGGGACGGTTATCGGTGGTGCGGCATTTTGTTTTCTCTATATAACAACGATCATATTCTTATTGCAAAAGCCGGACTGGTTCAAAACACTGAGCCCGCTGGGAGATGTGGGGAGAATTGCGCTTACCAATTACCTGCTGCAGTCGATAATTGCCACCACCGTCTTCTACGGTTATGGGCTGGGGTTATTTGGCCGAGTTGGTCCTGCTTTGGGGATTATTTTGACATTTTTTATATTCATACTACAAGTGTATTTCAGCCGCTATTGGATGAAGCACTATCATTTCGGTCCCATGGAATGGCTATGGAGAACACTGACGTATGGAAAATTGCAACCGTTTAAAAGAACTTAGACAAAAGCCTATGGCAAAAACCCCATATGGCGTATCCTTATATCCTGAACAGGCCCTCTTTGGGGGGTTCTGGAAAACCGGTTAGGCTTTCTAGAGTTTCCCCTATGTATGAGAACTATAGCGAGGTCAGCTCGTTAATCTAAAAGGAAATAACAATATGAATATAAAGCGTCCACAAATACCAAAAGAACTTATTCAGATTGATGATTTTTCTTCCTATGCTCAGGACTTCCTATTGGAAGAATTGCCAATTTTTAAAATTAAAAGTTGTGAAGAACAAGCTGAAGGCGCGGCATTTTTTAAAATTGAAATCCGAAAGGGTATTTTCGAGAATTGTACTTTTCATGGTTGCAACTTTGAAAAAGCAAGTTTTGTTGATGTTGTATTTCAATCTTGTGACTTGTCAAACAGTAAATTTTCTGGAGTCTATTTTGAGCGATGCCGATTTGTATCCTGTAAATGTATTGGCATAGATATGAGCGATACGGTTGTAAAGCAAACAACTTTTGAACAATCAAATCTTCAGTATTCATATTTCAATAAAACGAAAATGATTGATGTTTTATTTGATCACATTGATTTTACTGAATCGTCTAAGATTGAATTTCCGCTCATCAGCAAATAACTATGGTGAAGGGAGATACAGTAATGTTGATTAAACTACTCTTACTATTCACCTTGGTTCCTCTGCTGGAATTATGGATTCTAATTAAATTGGGCGGGTTGATTGGAATGTTGCCGACCATTCTAATCGTGGCTTCTACCGGGTTTGCCGGAGTATTGCTGGCAAAATCGCAGGGTTTGAACGTGCTCAATCGGATGCAGCAAGACATTAAACAGGGGATTCTTCCCGGCAATAAGCTAATTGACGGAGTTTTTATCTTGGTAGGCGGCGCTTTTTTAATTACCCCGGGCTTGCTAACAGACCTTTTCGGATTTTCTTTGCTGGTACCGCTTACCAGAGGCTGGTTAAAGAGCGCCGCCCGGCACTACATTCAACAAATATTGGACAGCGGCACAGTTTACACCTGGCAGCGTTAAGTAAAGCTGGTCTGAACATATGCCGAAGGAAATCCAAACGTTTGGATTTTTTACGTCATACCTAAGAGAGATTATTGTCACACATTGCTCGGGGGGATCTGGAAAGCGATTAGGCTTTCCGGACCCTCCCCGAGCAAGGTAACTTATTACGTTCTCTTACGATCCGTCTTCAAGGTTTGATAGGGTAGCATGACCGAGAAGGTACTCCAAAATCAATTATAGGATCTTTACAAACGATGTTAAATCATGTTAAGGTCATAATAATTACGCCCCTATCTAAACAATGGATGCAAGGGAAAGCACCAATATTAAGATAATACGTAGAAGTAACATGGAGGGCAAAGATGATGAGAACAATGCTCACTCCATTATGGTATTTCAAACAGAAATAGTACTAGAAAAGGAATAGATATATTACATTCCCGATAAAATTGTTCTAAACGAAGAAAAAAAACATTACTTATACCTATGCTCGAGTAGTTTTGGGGCCTGGCTTACGCCAAATTATTCCCATATTATTTAGTTTAATCTTACTTACCAAGGGTAAATGCAAGGAGAAAGGAGTCAGCTATTAAAATGAGTTGTCCGTCAGGATCTAAACCTCCAAGCGAAATAATTCGCGATACCATTGGAAAGAAAGAATGTATCCTTACCGTCGAGGATTTAATCAATGCTTTCGGTTCTCAAAGTTTTGGTTTGATGTTTATAGTTATGGCGTTACCGTTAACTATCCCCTTACCTCCAGGCATAGGTTTTATTCCGGCAGCTCTTCTTTGCGTTTGGTCCTTTCAAAGAATGTTGGGGAGAACCACTCTGTGGGTACCTAAAGCAATTGGTAAAAGGGAGATATCTCAGACGCTTATCAGGAAAATTGATGCTAAAGCGCTGCCTTTGTGTGCAAGATTAGAAAGGTACTTCTTAAATTGCAGCCAACCAAATATGCTTAACGAATCGGAGATTCGGTTGGCATCATTGGCTGTAGTGCTCATGAGCATGCTAATTATGTTGCCGACGCCATTTTTGAATACCATTCCTGCCGTAATTATAATTCTGATGGGGTTAACGATCTTAAACAGCAACCGTAGATTACTCTGGATTAACATGAGCTTTAGCTTATTAGCTTTGAGTTTTATCGGCTCTACTTTATACGTCGGATCGGAATTTGTGCTTGAAGAGATTAGTGATTTCTTAAAAGCAAACCCAAGCCTTCTAGATTAGAAGGCTTATCTACCACTTAGAAAATAATATCCGCAAATATCAAAAGAACCCATTCAGATTAAAGATTTATCTTCCTATGCCCAGGACTTTTTATTGGAAGAATTGCCAATTTGTAAAATTAAAAGTTGTAAAGAACAAGCTGAAGGTATGTACATCGTAGGGGGGCCCCAAATAACGGATGAACGTGATTGTTGTCTCTACCTTATGGACGGCGGCACCGAGCCGGCGCTGGTGGACGCAGGGCTTTGTTATTCCATCCGGGCTATTTTGGCCCCTCGGTAATTCCTAACTCATCGATAATTAAATTTAAACTTTCAGTAAACTTGAGCCTGTTTTGAGAATACTCCCGAAAATCACTGCTTAGAATTTTCAAGTTGTCCACAAAATTTTCGTAGTAACCCAAGCTTTTAATTTTACTTTTCAATTCTCCGGACAATTTAATCGAACTTAGCATCGTTACATTGACTTGTGGACTGGCGATCAAGTTTTTTATGTCTTTGGTAATTTTTTCCTTTTCCAAATACAATTCCTCTTTAGTAATGTTTAGCCATTTTTTTATGTCCTCGGCAATAAATTGTTCATGTTTTTTCAAGTCTTCCTCGGTTAGCTGTTCATAAATTTTTTTCATATCATCCGAATACTCAATATCATCAATATCATCAAGGAATTGGACTATTTTAATCCAGGCTTCTTCCTTTTTTAAAGTATCCACGGGTTCGTTTAGAAATGGACTGTAATATGCAATCAGCATCCTGCCAAAGTTGCCCGGGAAAATACGCTGCAACTGGTTTTTCATAAAACCTTCCCTGTTACGTCCATCCATTTCCATAGCCTTATTTAATGCTGATAAATGTTTGGTCAACTGCTGCAATCCGTTAAAACTGTCAAAGCTTTTGAGGCATAATTGTAAAATATACCTGTTCCTTTCTATTCTTCTTGCTTCATCAGTCAGTCTTTCCAAATGTTGTTCCAGAAAGTCTTTTAGCTTGTCAGGCTCGGCTATGATTTCTTTAATCTTTTTAATTGGCATATCAAATTGACGCAATACAGATATTTGTGTTAAGGCATCTACATCATGTTGTGAATACTCCCGGTAACCATTATTGGAATCGACAATGGGTTTTATTAGACCTTCTTGTTCGTAATAATTGATAGCCTTTTTGGTAAGGGCTGTATATTTTTGCACTGCACTGATTTTCATTTCCATCCCCCCGCGAGTATGAATATAATACATCACCTTGGGGAACAGTCAAGAATTTTTTTATTGTTGCCTGCATTAACAGTGTCTGTGCCAAATCGGAGGAAATGCTTGACTAGTACCACGAACAAAATGAAACCATCCTGGCCATGATTCCCTTTGAAAGGTCGAAAGCTGTCAAAGTACTGGATTTAGGATGTGGGACCGGAATTTTATCATACCTCATATTAGTTGCGTTTCCCAATGCACGGGTGGTGGCATTTGATATGGCTGAGAACATGCTCGCCGCCTGTTCCCAGAATCTCAGCGTTTACAAGAACAGACTAACCTTATTTCAAGGGAACTTTGGTTCTGATGATTTTGGTGGCGGATACGATATCATAGTATCCGGATTATCTACCCATCATCTTGATGACACGGAAAAACCCGGGCTTTATAAAAGAATCTATGATGCCCTCAACCAGGGAGGGGTTTTTATTAACAGGGAAGTGGTACTGGGAGAATCATCATCATTAACCGACAGGTATCATTACCTTTGGCGCGAGTACATAAGAAGTAATGGCGAAGACGATGAAAAATGGTTTAATAGATATTTAGACGAGGATATCCCGGCACCGGTGGAGGTACAAACAAATTGGCTCAAAGAAATTGGCTTTATCCATGTCGGTTACCATTGGCGGTATTTTAACTTTGCCATCTTTGGTGGGACCAAGCCATAAAAACTGAATTTGTCTTTATTTGCACCCGGCGTGATTCATGAAGCAGGAGAAACAGTTTTAGATCGTTAATATTCAGATAAAATGGATTGACCAAGGTGAAAAAAAAGGGATCCAAAAAGGTATTGAAAAAGGCATGCAACAAGGAATCCAAATGGGATGGATGGAGGCGTAATTACTCGGTGAAGATCCGGAAAGCCTAACCGGTTTTCCGGATCCTCCCATAGAGGACATCCCATAGAGGGCCTGTCCCTCTAATTATAAAAAGAATACTGGTTCCTTTCGTTCTTTAAACTTTTCACTTACCCTTATTGCAGCGTCTTTGACCAGGCCAGGTTTCATTGTTTTGGCATTTTGGGGACAGCGCTTAATGCAAGCACAACATAAGATACATTTTTCCGTATCAATCACAGAACTATTTTCAAAATCGATAGCCCCAACAGGGCACTCCTCTGCACAAACTCCGCATTGCGTACACTGATCACTAACTGCTATAAAATCAACAATCCATGTCTTCGTTTCTCCTCTATAGGGATAGTTGCCCGGTACATTCATATCAGAAATTTGATCGATTGATGAAATAGATAGTATTTTTTCATTAATTTTACGCCCAAAAAATTCTGCGTGGTTTAAGTCGCTTGCGTCAGGACGAGCTACGGCAATTGGCGTTTCGGAACTAGAAAAGGAGTGTTCCCCAATAAATGCTGCACAGGCGATCGGTATACATCCACGTTTTTTCAAAATTCCTTTAAGCTCAAGCAGTGCATCGTCATAATCACGGTTACCATAAACGACAACACATACAGTAGGCGTATTATGAGCTTCAATCGTATTAAGCCATTCATTTACAAGAGTCGGCACCCTTCCGACATAAACTGGCACAGCAACAACAAGCAATTCATTTTCTGATGTTTGTAATTGTTGTTTTCTCGCATCTGGTTTGGTAATATCTAATATTTCCATAGTGGTGCTTTGATTAATTCCCCTCGCAATACCTTGAATAATTACATTTGTTGTCCTGGTAGGTGAAAAACAAACCAGTTTCAGTGATTTTATTTTCATCGATATCCTCCTTTGAATCTGCAGACTTTCTGCAGTTAAATAAGAATTTTTTTTTTGCTTTACAAGTGTTTCTCGAATTCATAGTAATACAAGTTTTATAATGTTAATAGGAGTAAAATTATACTGGTATAAATTATAATAGATAGATGATGATGAATTTGAATAATGAGAAATATCGATATAAAGAACTGGCCGATTTTTTAAAAACGCGAAGAGCAAAAATTTTACCATCACAAGTAGGGCTTTCAACAACAGCAACCCGCCGGCGTACTCCTGGATTGAGAGGGAGGAAGTAGCACAGTTAGCCGGTATTAGCATAACTTGGTATACCTGGCTTGAACAAGGAAGGTCTATTCGTGTTTCAACTCAAGTAATAGAAAGCCTGTCTAAAGTTTTATTGCTTGATAAACAAGAACGCATTCATCTTTACCTTTTAGCGAACCAGCCGCTTCCGGCCGATATACCGGGATACCAGGGAACAGTAAGTCCAATACTTCAACATGTTCTGGATAGTTTAACTTTCCCGCCGGGAAGTCCCCGTCCTGAGCCTTCCTTGCTCGCGAAGCGAGGGCGAAGGGCGGGGATGAGAGGCGG
>JGI2924J29684_1076644_pt1 | contig 10482 bp, 8 predicted proteins | sample BenlonsequencITS_FD_29684 | JGI IMG/M metagenome (IMG submission 29684)
CCGTATTCAGCCAGTAAGGAAGCGCTAAATGGCGCTGCCACAATGCTGCCGGTCATCAAGACTCGCATGCCTGTCAAAGGCCCATAGGTCGGTACAATAACCGGGGCTGGAATTCTCTCAATTTCCTTCCATCGCTCCATAGTTCTTATCCCCTTTCGATTATTTAATTAATCTTTAATAAACTAAAAAATCTATGTGATATTCTGTTGCAGTTAGAGTTGAGATATTATTTAAATATTCGGTCTATTGAACTTTGCAATTCTCATGCCATTGGTTTGATGACTCTTATTCCTTAGGAAGCAGGCATTTCAAAAAAAATATAAACAACAACCAAAAGACTTTGGAAAAATATTTTCCTAGATGTGTAAAATTATTTAACGACTTTCGATCTGCGTAATACCATTTCCAATGATCAAGTGTCACTAGTCAATACCTCGATTCTCCATTGTGCAGCATCATGTCAAATTTTTGATCTCTGATAGTAAAAAAAAAATTAGCATTTAAAATGCTAACCTTGGCTTAACCTTAATAAGTTATCAAATTTCTTAGAAACCTTGTTGTTTACCAAAATTAACTATAATTGAGCATCTTTGAAAGAGTAGGTCTGCTGATACCGAGTTTAAGGGCTAATTCACTGTTGCTTAATTTTGCTTTTGCTCTCATCCTTCTAACTATTTCAGAATTCATTTCAGCCAACGTACTTACACAAACACTGATTTTATCTTGAGTACAATCCTCTGAATCAGTAGGTAAACTAGTTTCCCCAAATTCCTCTTCTAAAAGTTCCATCATAATATTTGATGCATCTTTTTCATGACTTGCCAGAACAATGCATCGTTCAACTAAATGTTCAAGCTGTCTGCTGTTACCGGGCCACTCCATTTTGGAAATCTTATTATAAACATAAACTGGGACAGAATAGATCTCCTTATTATACTTGGCAGAATACTTCTTTAAAAAGAACGTCACTTGACAGGGAATATCCTCTCTTCTTTCACGTAAAGGTGGTATCATGATTTTTAATACACTTAAACGGAAATACAAATCCTCGCGAAATGTACCTTTTTTTACCATTTCACCCAGATCCTCATTTGAGGCAGCAATAACCCGGACATCCACAGGAATCACCCGATCGCTTCCTATACGCCGAACTTCTTTTTCTTGTAATACACGCAGAAGGTTCCCTTGCTGTTCAAATTTCATTTTGCCAATCTCATCCAAAAATAAAGTTCCGCCATTCGCTAATTCTATTAGCCCTGGTTTCCCTCCTTTTATAGCACCGGTGAAAGAACCTTCGGTATAACCAAACAGTTCACTCTTAAATAAATTATCATCAAAGGATGCGCAATTTACGGCAATAAACGGACCGTTACATCTCAAATGATGTTCATTATGCATACTTTGAGCCAGCAACTCTTTACCAGTGCCGCTCTCACCTCGAATAAGAACCGGGCAATCGGTATTTGAGAACTTTTTTGCTTTTTCAATCGTTGAACCCATTTTATTGTTGACGAAAATAATATCACTAAAACTATATTTAGCTATAAATCCCTTGGCTAATAAATCTTTTTTGTACTTTAGTTCTTCTTGAACCTTACTCATCTCCATACAGGTAACTAAAATTCCCTTAATCGATGAATGTTCAATAATTGGAAACTTATTGACTAACACGCTGCCATTAAATGCTTGATAAATATACCCGAGCCTTTTCTCCGGCCCATCAAAAATTCCCGCCAAACAACGACAGTTGCTCATATCATTTAGAGATTTACCAATGACTTCTTCCGAACTTAAACCAAATAACTTGGATGCTGCAGAATTGAAAACCTCTATCACATTCTCTTCGTTAACCACGATAATACCCTCATGGGTATATAATGATATTTCTTTAAGATGCTCAATATTAAGTTTTGGACGAATCTTGGCTTCTAGAAACGCTTTGGCATGAATCAAGGCATTTTTAATGGTTTTTTCTCCCGCCGAAACAGAGACAAAATGTAATCCGAATTGGTTAACTAAATCTTGAATCTTCTCGCCTACTCCCAAAACTACCTGTATCCTATCCCGACGTGCTCTTTTCATCTGATCCTCTAGTTCTTCCCAAGTCCTATAAACATAAATTTTAACGGCAAGGCCAAGAACAGTGCTGAGTTTTTTAATAATCTTAGGATCCTCAGTTCCGGCGACAAACAATCCTAATTCTTTACCAAAAGTTCTTGCTAAATCAAGGGCCAAAACTATATCCCACTCGGTGGGATGAATACTGATCATTGGAGTAGAGGGTAAAGCTTGCCGCAAAAGCTCCAGAGTGGCTCCCCCACTTAAGACTACTTTTATTCGATTAGGGTCTTGAGATATAATATCCTTGACCAAACTTACTGCTGATTCAAAGGAAATTTCTACAATTGAGACATTTATATTAAGGTCCCTTTGAACTTTTTCAACAATTTGGGTTACTTCTTTATCTGGAGAAGTAACGATAATTTCGGTAAGCATAATATCCCCCCCAGCTTTTTGTCCAAATCGCCCCTTAATTAAACTTTAGCCCCAGCAACATTTTCGATACTTTTTCCTTTCGTTTCCGTAACCAAGAAAAAAGCTGCGATTGCTGCAATTAAGGCTGGAATTGCAAAAAATATAAAAGTACCAGTAAAGCCAATTCCTATTTCTTGAATGTATCCCGCAGCAATTGGGCCAAGAAATCCACCCATTCGTCCAAAGGCTTGAGTCCAGGCAACACCAGTATTTCTAAATTCGGTGGGATAGGCTTCTGTCAGCAGAGGCTGAGTTCCACTCAAGGCCCAATTCATGATTATACCGACGGTGATACTGCAGATAACTACCTGCCATTCATTAGTTGCATATCCTAAAAATAAAACTGCTAAGGCGGTAAATAGCCAACCTAAAGCAACATTTGTTTTACGTCCAATAAGATCAGCAATATAGCCAGTACATAAAGCACCTAGAATGGAAAAGAGATTTTGCAGTATCGCAAATGAATAACCTTTAATTAAGCTATACCCTGCGCCCACTAATAACGATGGCAGCCAACCTGTGATGCCGTATATAACAACGGAACCCATAAAATATATAATCCAATTCGCTAATGTTGCCCGGCGATATTGAACGGAAAAAACAGCATTCATACCAACTTTAGGGCGCGATGGCGGAATGGCCAGGCTTCCGGGAGCCCAATCAGGGGCAACCCCATTAGAAGCTATCTCCATTTTTTTCAATACTTTAATTGCCTCATTTTCCAGTCCTCTTCCCATAAGCCAATATAATGATTCATTCAATTTAAATAGTAAAACTATGGCATACAATGCTGGGATTCCGCCTGTGAGGTAACAAACTCTCCAACCGTACTTCGGAACAATAAACATAGCCGCAATACCGGCAACGACCCAGCCAAGAATATAAAAGGCCATTAAAGACGAAGTAAAATAACCTCTATTTTTAGTCGGGGCGCTTTCCGACATCAAAGTAACAGCTATAGGGATGCAAGCGCCTAGACCAATTCCGCTACAGATTCTGAGAAAAGCAAACGCTTCAAAACTATGCACAAAATATATTGGAAAGGTAAGCATAGAGTAAAGTGCTACAAAACTTATCAATGTTTTTTTCCTGCCAATGTGATCAGAGATTAACCCGGAAACTAATCCACCAACCATTAAACCTAAAAGGCTCCATGAGGCAAGGCTTCCTGTCTGAACTTTTGATAGTATCCATTCCTTCGCCATTTGAGGCATAGTATAGGCAACGATCATATAATCAAATCCATCAAAAAGAAGAGCTAAGCCAACCAGGATATAAATTTCTAGAGTATATTTTGAGATTCCTAACTGATCAATGATATCGGAAACGGAAGTTTTATTCATTTTTTTCCCTCCACTGTTTCAAAACATCCGCCAGCAGTTGACTAATTATCCGCACATAATAATTACCTCCTTTCACTTTTGGGTTATTTGTTTAACAATAAAACTAGCAAAATCTATACCAGATTATGAATACTATTTTGAATATATAGATAACTCCAAATATACTTAATTGTTAGGCAATTACTCGCGGAAATAAAGAAAACACCATAATTTGAAAAGAGCAAATTATTATTCGGTTGCTAAAGTGATACAATCTGGTGCTATTCAAGCAACATCGTTTCGATATTGCAACTATTATCATTTTCTTAATAAAGTATCTCCTTCGATATTGTAATCAAAAAACAGATACCTCGTTTTTGAGATACCTGTTTTTGTCATTTATTGATGATTGATTAATTGATTCCATTTGTTGAATGAATTAACTGATTGATTTCTTCTTACTATTTTATCCAGATATTAAGTTCATTTTTGTTCTCGATGATCTTTTCCGCAATTCTAGTTCCAACATATTGAAAATAACTCTCACCAAAATAATTTTGATTTTCAATAAATTTGCCGCTGGCATTTACTCGATGCAGTAAAGGAATGCGATTTATTTTGTTTATATCAAAATTTTTAATAGCCTTACCAAATTCTTCACCTAAAATAGCATTCCCCCAATATACAGGGCCTTTTTCAGGTTTAATTCTAAAAACGCGACGTAAGAATTCATAGGGAAAGGCACCAAAGGTGATAATTACTTTCGGCTTGTATTCTAAAACAATTTCTCGAAATGCCTCAATTTCTTCCCCAACTTCAATCCCCCACCAATTTAAGGTATTTGGAACAATCCCGCTGTCCGTTACCGCATTTCGGATATATATATTCGTTGTATCTATTCTGGTTTGAATCTCTCGGAATACTTTGTCTTGTATTTCCGCAAGTACAGGTGTCCAAATTTGATGCCGAACTGCAGGATATTTAGGATTTACCAGTAACCATATAGGATAACTTTTATCTCCGGTATCCCGCTTGAGCTTTTCAGTCTGTGAAATATAATTATTGCGCGTAAGGCTCGTCATTTTGAATCCCACCTTTCAAACAATTTGAAATTTATCGGACACTCACCTATTTAGGTGATTTAATTGACACTTGAATTTTCCAGATACGTCGTTTTTTTGTTGGAACTATTCCCTCCGTTAAAATTAGTGACGGATTGTAAAAGATGATAAGCAAAATTATTTACGACTGAGTTATCTTTTTCACATGAGAGTACAGTTCTTTCATTCTCAGTCGTTATTGCAACAGAGTTTAGGATCTCTTCTTCGGATAATGTAAATTTATAGTCCCTTTCAAGTTCTTTTTCAAGATTTGCTTTTAAGAGTATTGTGTTTATCTTTGGCCTTGCTCCGCAAATTATTGTCTCTCCGCCATATCTCTTAACAGACTTAATAAAAATCTTTAAGGCATTTATAGCTGTAGCATCCAGCGAACTGACATTTTCCATCTTCAGGATACATAACTTTGCTTTGCCAACCAAATTATCAAGTTTTTGCTCTAAGTCGAAGGCTGAACCAAAATATAAGTGTCCTTCCAATTGAATTATCAGCAAGTCAGTTTTGTTATCAATAACCTCAAGCTCTTGACGGCTTATTCTTGAATCTTCTTCCAGTATTGGAATGAACAATCGGACCGGTGCTTTATTAGTATCCTTTAAATAGAGAATGATGGATATCACAATACCTGAATAAATGGCATAATCCAGATCAGGCATCAAGATTGTCGCTAAACAAGTAATTGCCATAGCTAAGGAGTCAGAGCTAAATTTCCCTAATTTTACGATCCGCTTGATTTCTTCTTGGTCTATTAAGCTATAAGCTGTTACCAATATTACCCCCGCTAAGCAAGGATTCGGGATATATTGGGCATAAGGTGCAAAAAACAAAAGAACAATAGCGATAACTATGCCGGACATAATTGCCGCCATGCGAGTAACTGCACCGTTATAGTAGTTGATAGCTGAGCGAGTAAAAGACCCTGAGGAAGGAAAACACTGAAAAAATGAGGATATAATATTTGAGATCCCTTGACCCATAAATTCCTGATTAGCATCAATTTTTTGACGTGAGGTACTGGCAATAGATTTTGAGATAGAAATGGCTTCTACCAATCCGATAATGGAAATTGCAACTGCACCACTGAATACTTTATTTAGAGAATCAAAACTAAATTGTACCATCTTGAAAGGAGGCAACGATGATGGTATTGCGCCGGTAAGCTTTACACCCTTTTGATCCAAACCAAACATGACAATAATTAAAATTGGGATAACAATGCCTATAAGCGCTCCAGGCAGGTTTTTATTAATTTTTTTGCAGATCAAGATAATGGCAATCGTCAATAATCCCAAACCTAGAGCATAATAATTTGTTTGGCTAATGTGAGTTAGTACATAGTAGAGTTTCTCCATTGTCGGAAGTTGGGCTGAATTTTTGATTGAAATGCTCAGAATGGTGTTCAACTGTCCAAGGGCAATTAACACTCCGGCACCTGCAGTAAAGCCGACGATAACACTATGTGATACAAAATTAATAACCTTTCCTAACTTAATTATTCCATACAACATTTGTAAAGCTCCAACGAGAAGTGTCATAAGAAAGAGCATTTGATAGGCGTTATCAAGCCCCATATAATTTCGCATACTGGCTGCCACCAGCAGACAAATTGCATTGGTAGGTCCGGTCACTAAATGTTTTGAACTGCCAAACATTGAACCTAAAATCGAAGAAATTATCGCAGTGTAAAGCCCATATACCGGGTTTACTCCCGCGATCAGTGCATAAGCCATAGACTGAGGAATCGCTACCACAGCGACTGTCAAGGCTGCAATCAAATCTTTTGTAAAATACTCTTTTTTATAATTTTTCAACGTCCCGATAATAGGAATATAGCGAAATCGCGTTAGGTTCATGGTAATCCCACCTTTCCTTAGAACAACAACCTACCAGGCATTTAAGTCGGGTCCATTTGCAGAGTTGTTACTTCGAACATTTTGATGCGCAAGTTTTAACCCTTAAATACGCAATAAGAACTAAGCCTATTGGTCTATACCCATAGACGATCTGTGTTTACTCAGTTTAATATTCTTTGTAATTGATTTGTCTGACCCTTGGCTGCACCAACATACGTTGGCCGCAGCCAAGGACGCTCTGATCTTTTCCGGTATGATATTCCCGAACAAGTGGTTTACAACGTAGAAAAATTGATTGAATTCTGGTATAATTGATTTAGTCACATTTTTTAGCGGCCTTCGAGGCTGCTTTTTTTATTTTCTTAATCCTTGAATCAAGTTTCTTCCGTTTTTGCTTTCGCATCTAGACATGCTCGCTCCCTCCATTTCTTTGTGCTAAACGATCCGCTAAAATGATCCCAAAGGATGCTGCCATAACCATGATCGCCATAATTCCTGTTAACATAGGTTCTCACCTCCAAATTAAATATTTCACTAACTTTAATAAAAGGTTAACATTATGTTTTTATTCTGTCTATGGGAAATCGATATGCTCACCATCAATTAACTCAATGGTAAATATGGTATAAAAAGCATTTTACAAAGCGTCTTTTTAATCTATCTTGCTGTTTCACTTATTAGTAAATAGTTTTTTATCTATAGAAAAATTTGAACATATGCCTTATATGTCTTTCTGTCAAAAAATGCTCTTTTTCTACACTAAACAACTAATCGATTGGATATCATGACACCTACTTTCCAACAGTCTTATAAAAATGCGGTAGTTAGATAATAATTATTACCGATGCCGAAGGAATGGCCCACAAAAAAAAGTCCCGAAAAAGAATTTACTCTTTTCGGGACACTAATTATTTCAGGCAAAAACTATTTATGACAAAGACTTTTAAAGGCAAAACTATTTAAGGCAAAAACTATCAATAAATTCCTGTGGAAGCTTTTTTACTAACAAAACTGGAATTGAAGACTTATTGAGAAGATTATGTGCCAAACAACCAAGAATTAGACCCTGCATCGATGTAAGTCCTCTCGTTCCCATTATGATAAGCCTAAAAGACCTCAGAGCAGCGTAGCTAACAAGCGCTTCCACTGTTTCAGAAATACTAGGGTTACTGTAAATGATTTGGTAATTAATGTTTTTCTCATTCTCTAGGAATATTTTTTCGGTCTCGTGAAGGATTTTTTCGGAATGTTTCTTAACAACTTGATCTGCATCATCAATCACAATTCTTTTCCACTCAGAGGCCGAATTAATAAACCAATAGTCTCTCCAATTTACGTCTGAAACAGCATGGCTTTCATCTCTTTCTTGAACTTCAACAATTGATAAATACATATTGGGTATTTTTTTTAAGAGAGCTGCCGTATATACGGCTGCTGAAAATGACTGTCGTGAACCGTCGGAGTAAAGCAGCACTTTGAATATCTGGCTCATATGAAAACCCCTTTTCATTGTACAAACTTAACCCATTACGAGATTCTAATGAATGCCGATGTCTCAATAAAACGTATAACTATCCTGAAAGGCAAATGCCCCGAATAAGAATTTTAAGTTTTCTCCTCGAGGCATTTAACTGAGACTTATTAAACTACTTAACCATAACCCAGCCAAATTAATCAGCATTAAATAGATACTTTGTCTTCCTTGTTTTCTAAGTAACTGTCAATAAATTCTTGTGGGAGTTTTTTTATAAGCATCACAGGTATTGTAGACTTAGTGAGCAAATTATGAGCTAAGCTGCCAAAAATTAAGCCTTTTAAACTTGATAATCCACGAGTACCAATAATTATTAAGTCAAAGCAATTAGTATGTGCATATTCAAGAATAACATCTTCAATGTGAGTAGTATCCGCAGCATTATCTCCAGAGCCTTTAGTATATATTTCTTTATGAACAACGTTATATCCTTGATTAAAGAAAATTTGGTTGGTTTTACGAAGGATCATATGATATTCTCTCTCAGTTTCACTGTCCGAATCCGAAAGCACGTGCTTCATCCATTCCGAGGTAGGTGTTCCAGGCCAAGTGTCAGTCCAATCATAAGCTTTAAATGCTGGTGCTTCCGAATTATCAATAACTCGTAAAACGGTTAAATGCATGTCTGGCATATTTTCTAATAATGTGGCTGTATAAACGGCCGCCGAAAACGCCTGATGTGAACCATCGGAGTAAAGAAGTACATTAAACTGAGAATCATTCATAACATCAACCTCTCTTACGCATTTGTATATTCATATTATTGTAACACAATTGAGAGGATTATGAGAGGATTAATAAAACCAAAAATAGTTAGAAATTATTTATTCCGATTTTAAGTGGGTTGATCCGCAATTTAGGAAAATCGCCTTATTCTGCGACATGGAATATCCCCGAAGCGGCAAGAACTATGATTATAATCTCACAGCTGACCATTAAGGTATAGGTTAAATCTTTTTTTCTTAAATAATTGATGAATAAAGAAACATAACCTAACGTTGATACAATACCTAAAAAGGCCAACCCGACATAGTTCATATAGTCACCATGATTGATATAGCCAAGCCAACTCCATCCACTTGGGGCGTTAGTAGCTGCTAAATACTGATGAACATTCATTCCCCAAAACTGAGGCATATCAGATGGTTTGACGATCGGACTGAAAGCTCCAGCCATATAACCGATAAAAGTAATGAGCATTCCTATGATACCTGCCCAAGAGCAAATGAGTAGAATGGTCGCATAAATATTCTGTTCAGGACTAACCTTAACATTATCCAATACATTCCCTTGTGCATTTACAGCGTCTTTCGCAGTTGCACTTGTAACACCTGTTTGAATTCCCATTATTCTTACCCCCATCCTAATCCATTTAATAACGATTTTAAGCCAGCAAACAGTAACATTAGTATAACAATATAACGAATTGCTTTAGGTTTGGCTGTATTTAAAATCTTCACTCCCACTCGAGAACCTATCATGATCCCAATAACCGAGGGAACCGTTATCATTGGCAGTACTGCACCTTGATTCAGATAAATCCAGGCGGCCGAAGTATCTGTGATCGCCAGAAGCGACATACTAGTTCCCACCGCTACCTTCAGAGGTGCTCCTAAGACTAAGTTAAGAACTGGAACATTTGCCCAACCTGCACCGATTCCAAACATCCCTGCAATGATTCCAATACAGCCGAAGAGTATTAATCCTTGAGGAAGTCTCCAGACAGTCCACTGAATATCCTGACCACTGGAAGATTCGAAGTAAGCCCCCCCGATATTTAAATATTTGGCCAAAGGATCCGGACGTCCGATTTTAGGAATTTCACTATTCTTTGAAAAAACAAACAATAGTGCAATAGAGGTTATTAAAAGCCCCAGTAAAATTTTGAGAATACTTTGGGGTAATGCAAGACCTAAATAGGCACCTACAATACTCGATGATGATGCAATTAAGGCTAAAGGAATAACTAAACGCAGGCTTGCAAGATTCGCTTTAAGGAGTTTGGGAGCTGCCGAGAGTGAACATGCTAAGGCAACAAATAAGCCCGAACCACGAATAAAATCAAAATTGAATGGAAAAAAGCTGCTGACGATTGGCACATACAAAACACTTCCGCCTAC
>JGI2924J29684_1076643_pt1 | contig 10472 bp, 9 predicted proteins | sample BenlonsequencITS_FD_29684 | JGI IMG/M metagenome (IMG submission 29684)
CCGCCCAAGCCTGTAATGATGGCTGAACCGCACCATATCCAAATCCATAAAATAGTGAAGCAATGACCAGAGAAGCAACCGAATGTACGTAGGAGAGTATCATAAGTCCAATGATCATTGATATTGCTCCAGGTATAATTACTACGGCATGACCTTTCTTATCAAATAACTTTCCCACAAAAGATCTTGTCACTAAAATCATTGAAACGTGTCCAATAAAATATACCCATATATTGAATAGCTTTATTTCTCGACCAAATAACATTATATAGCTCATAATTCCACACAAAGGAATTACTAATAAAAAACAAAGAAACGACGGGAACAACGCTCTCTTTTCGATTAAATCTCTTAATACAATGATTTTTTCTTTTTTAGCACCTAACCTTTGTGCCTTATTTTGAGGAATTACCACTAATTGTAACAATAGTATCGCTATACCAACGAAAATTATTGAAACCGCAGCTACAACATTGAACTTATATCTATTCATAACTATAATTGCTATAATTGGCGCTAAAGACATCGAAATTATCATAGATAGTGAGTAATATCCCATTCCCTCACCTCTAAGTTTACTGGGAACCATTTCCGAAACTACGGCAGCAATAGCTGTAGATGACATCCCCCAACCCACGCCTTGAAGAATACGTACTACTATAACTGCTGATATTGGAAGGAACATATAAGAAAGAGTGCATAAAGCTAAAATTAAAAGACCAATTAATAAAAGTGGCTTCCTATCAATTTTATCGGCTACGTGTCCCGTAACTGCCCTACATATAAGTGAAGATATAGAGAATCCGCTGACAACAAGACTTGCTTGAATATTACTCCCACCGATCTGTTTTGCAAATGCAGGTAAAGTCGGTACCAATAAATAAAAAGCTATATAAACAAATAAATTTATAATTAAAATAAGTATATAACTCTTCGTCCAAAGTCTATTCGAAGAATTCAAATTTAATCTTTTCAATTATTTCTCCACCTTCTCCTGAATAGTTATATTTCCGTTAATTTTTAAGAGAACACGTTTATAAATTTCTATTTCCTCATCTGAGATTCCCGCGACTATTGTCTCAAACATATTTTCAAGAAGAGGTGTTACTTGTTTCTTTAGGTTTATTCCCTTCTCAGTTATTTGTACACAAAATGCCCTTCTATCCTTTTCATTAGGTTTTCTTTCAACAAGTTTTTTCCTTTCTAAGATATCCAATATCCTTGCCAAAGTAGGTTGATCCTTATCGACGTTTACTGCTAACTGCTTCTGTGTGATTTTATCTTTCTGTGATAGTTTCAATAATACAATCCACTGCTCAAGAGTAATATCATGTAATTCAAGTTTTGAGTTTAAATAACGCATTATTAATTTATTAGTTTGATTTGTCAGTTGGCCGATAGATTCATCATAAGACATTAATATGCCCTCCCATTTACTTGTCCAAACAATTATTGTTATGCTAATTATATTTTAGTTGAATAATTAATGTCAATTACATATACAAATTTGACTTAGTCTTTAATATAGGAGTAGCACCGATGATAAGCGCGTAACTTTTGCCCCTTGCCGCGAAGGTATTCACTTCTTCTACGTTCCGTAAAATAATCCAAAAAAATGAAAAGGACCAGATCGTCCAATGGAATGACAATCTGGCCATATGTTCCCTCACACACTCTGTCACTATAAAAAGACAATCGCTCTCTCAAACCCGTAACTCACTTTTTCGCTCCCTATTTCTCTCAAAGAAAGACCTTTGGCCATCTCAACTACCCACGCCTAGCGCTGTCAAGTAAAGAAAACTTAGCGGACGCTAAGCCTCCGGCGAAAGCGGCAGGTTAGTTGCACTTATGCTTGAAGACGAAGACACTGTCTTCGCACGAATTAGCTCTTCTTGCAGTATACAACCAAAGGTTATACTTTCTGATAGTACTAGAAAAGGCCACCTTCGGTGCCCACCCTGCCATGCACCACACAAGACTCAAAGCCCTCCATGGTAATTTCTCATTGTTTTTCGGGGAACTCGCTGCTAATCTACCCTCTATATTTATTAGTTAATCCTTTTAAGAAATTTCGAGCGTATTTATCACCGCACTCTTTATAATTCTTATGCCCTTCGCTTCTTAACAGAGCGCTTATTTCACCTTTCGTAACATTGACCCCTGTTTCCGCGAGAATATTTATTATATCGTCGCTTGTCAGGGACAACGCTATTTTCAATTTCTTAAGCAACATATTATTAGGGTTTTCATTGTTCTTTAATACCGGTTTTTCAGATGACTCAGGTTTGGCATCTTGCTTCCCTCTTTTATAAGTTATCAAACCATTTAAAAATGACTCTAACATGCTGTTCTTGCATGTTATTCTTTCTTCCATATCTTCTGTTGCGCCCTGATCGTCAACCTTATCATTCTGACGGTAAGGGTTCTTTGATTTAATAAGCAGCTTTCTAACCATTTCTTCGGTTAGTTCAAGGCCACCAAGCTTAAATATCTCAACCATTTCGGTATTTCTTATGTTCAGTGCATACCTTATTCTAATGAGTATGTCATTATTATCCATTCATAAGCCTCCTAAATCGTTCTCAGCTATCCATTATATCATGAATATCTTAATGCGGCAGAGCTAGATAACTAACCCTGATAATATGACCAGAGTTGGGAGGGTTCAAAAACATGCTCCTAACAAATCCTGCGAAATATTTTGATGTTCCTGAAGAAAATAATCACGAGAAGGTATCTCGATACATATCTTAGGATCGTGTGTGACTTAATTCTTTTACAAATATTTTACAGCAAATATCTTTAGAATTAACATTATTTCGATAAAATGAAGTAAAGAAAACTCAGCTGGTGCAGGCGGTTGCCTAGTTGCACTTATGCTAGAGGACGAGGACACTCTAATACATTGATTATAATAAGGAGGATTATATGATTCTGCATTCCTGTAAAGAACTATCTCAGCTATCTCTTGAAATTGATCGACTTTGGGTACCTGAACTGTGCGGTACCAGCGATAATGTAAAATTCAGTGCAATAAAAGGAACAGCCCTTGATATTCTAGGAGATTTATACGGAGAAAGCTCCAGGGAGTTCAGAGTTGTCAAGCTGACTAATTCACCGGCCACCATTGCCAAAGTAGTGAACCATATTATTCAGCGAAACTGCCAAAACTCGCTTCGAACTGACGTAGTTAATCTGTAGATTCCAAATTCCTTAGGATATCAACAATCAAGAAGCGTTCTCCTTTCACAATAAAATGGAATGAGAACGCTTTCGTCTTTTCTGAAATTCTGCCTTATACGTTCACTATGCCAGTGACTTTCTGAAAATCTACGGGCAGCCTTGAGAGCAGTATACTCACACATTTTTTTAATCAATATTGAGCTTCAATCTCTTTTATCCGCCGATATAGTTCTTGATTAACTGGTGTCGCTACACCGTATTTTTTTCCCAACTCCAAAACTGCCCCTGAAAATAACTCCACCTCGCTGAAACGCCGGGCTTCCATGTCCTGACGCATAGAAGGTTTGCCTTTTGGATTTAATGTATCTAAGAGATTCAGCCAATAGGTTAAATCCGTCTCCGTCAAATAAATACCTTCCTTTTCGGAAAGAACCATGACTTCCCTCATAGCGGCAATCATTGTTTCTCTCGCTGAGCCTTCTTTTTGAATCCCACCGTAATTGTTCTCATAAACCGCAACTGTTTGGTTCACGCCCACATTGAGCATAAATTTGCCCCACATACGCCGGTTCATATCCGTTACTGCTTCAAAAGGTACGGCCATACTTTCAAGAAATTGAGCAACTCGTTTGACTCGCTGGGAAATAACCCCCGGTTCTTGTTCCCCAAAGACCAGCATTCCCATATGCTCATAGGTTAATCGGTTCCCTTCTTTAACAGCATCCATGCCCTGGGCTACACAGTAAAGAATCTTATCCATGCCATAGGTCTGCCCAATAATCCTTTCACTGGTAATCCCGTTGAGCGCCGATAAAATGATTGTCTGCTCCCCTACTTGATTCTTGGCAGCCTGGATAGCCTTATTTAGTCCATTGTACTTTACTGCAAAAATAAGCAGATCTGCTGGGTCTTCTTTATCTTCCGGGTTCAGATAATTAAATTCACAGCGTTGACCATTACAATAAACGCCGTCACGTTTATATCTTCGGATTCTTTCTTCATCAGCGATAATTCGCAAATCTCCTTTGGGCATTCTCTCGCTCAAATGATGAGCAAATAAAATCCCTAAGGCTCCCAAACCAATAATTGATACCTTTTTTATCTCCATAACACATTAACCTTTCTTGTTTATTACTTCTTGCTTATTGTGTATATCTGCAATTGTCCCATAACTCAGACGGATATTAAAGTGTCGCTGACCAAGGCTGGTTTACTCTTCCCCTTCCATAACATAGGGTACTAAACTCTTTTTAATTTTCCGAATCCCGCCGCGAGGGTCCGAAACGTCTCCGTTATAGCGGGGTATCACATGAACATGCATGTGAAAAATGGTCTGCCCGGCGGCTGCCCCGACATTAACACCAATATTATAGCCATCGGGATGGAAGCGATCCTCCAAAATTTCTTTCACTTCCTCAGCCAGCTCCCAGATGCCTATCACTTCATCCTCAGTCAATTCAAAAAGACTTGCACTATGCCTTTTGGGAACTATCAGAACATGCCCTTCATTGACCGGAAACTTATCGAAAATAGCACAGGCTAGTTCGTTCTGGGCTAAAATGTCTTTTTCCGAAAACGTACAAAACATGCAATCTGTCATTTTGCTTCCCCTTGCTTCTTGTGTAAACACCCTTCCTTGGCATAGCCGTCAATGACCAACGACGGCCGAGTGTCATTTATTCATTTTCGCCAGATATTCTTTAGTTCCCTTCCTTTATTTGCAAGTTTTCATTAAAACAAATGGGTACACCATATCGGTGCCCCATTTGTTTTTCAAGTTTTATATGTTTTACAGACTAGATTTTTTAGATTGAGCTGCTCGCTAATTTAGCTCCCATATCAAAGGCCTTCTGACAATCGATCGGAAATCGCTCGGCTTTCACTTTAGCCTTGTGGTTTACATCAAACATGGATGCCTCATATTTGGAGTAATCGTCAAATTGGTAGGTATCCGTGGAAATTACAAATTCGGAGGGCCCTCCCAGCCGCTGCAGCATGTTTTTATAATTCTGAAACACATTTTCTTCGTAGTTAACGTGTTTCAAAAAATCCTCCGGAACATTCATAGTATATATGAAACCCGATGATAGCTTGCCTTGAAAAACAGATTCATGGCGTTCATTATAGGATAGGTTAGAAAATAACAACCGTTCCAGAAAACCCCGTACCCCGGCGGTAACATTTCCAAAATAGATAGGTGAACCAATGAGGAGGACGTCGGCCACTAAGACTTTCTCCAAAACATTGGTTAAATCATCCCGTACGGCACAATGTCCGGCATTCAAAGAACCTTTCCGCTTACAAGCGAAGCAGCTAATGCATCCTTTAAAATTCAAGTCAGCTAAATGTATAATTTCCGTTTGAGCTCCGACAGATTCAGCACCCTCCAGAGCTCTTTGCAACAGCGTAGCAGTATTCCAAGTTTTCCTCGGACTTCCATTAATAGCAATTACGTTCAAGGTCATAATCATCTCCTACTAAATTACTCTATTTAATGAGTAGCATTATACTCTTAAAAAATTAATTTACAAGTTGGCAAACGGCAGCCTAAACTTTTAATTCTCGGCCTCAGATTGAATAAGAATTTATGAATTTTGATCTGGAAATGGTCTATTATTTAATGAAAAACGCAGCAGCATTTAAAGCTTAGATTAAGGATACTATGAACATTCTCTGATCTAAATTTCTTTGATAATTTTGGGATTTCGTCTATAATTGGTTTGATATGTCTAGCGAATGAATATCTCTGGAGAGGAGCGAGCTGGAATTGTCCGATAAAAAGATTCACCTTTTAATGGTCATGACGTCTATATTTTGGTCCGGCGCTTTTATTACCGGTAAAATTGCAGTAGGAGCATTTCCTCCTTTTGCCCTTACTTTCTTTCGCTTCCTCTTCGCTCTGCCATTTATTTTCGGAATACTGTATTTCCGAGAACCGGGTAACCTTATCCCCCGCGGTAAACAATGGGTCCCCCTTATTGTTCTCGGCTTTATCGGAACATTTTGCTATCACTCATTATTCTTTACTTCCTTAAAATATACCACGGCCATTAATTCCTCGCTTATCGGGGCTATGAATCCTATGGTTACTGCACTTCTGGCAGTATTGTTCTTTGGCGAAAAATTGACTCCTACGAGGACATTTGGCTTTATTTTATCGTTTAGCGGCGTTTTCCTTGTTATTACCAATGGTGATCTTCAGCTTATTTCCCAATTTCGTTTTAATAAAGGGGACCTCATTATGCTGGCTGCCGTTTGCTGTTTCGCTGTTTATTCCCTGCTTAGCCGCCGTTATATGAAGCAATATCACCTCTCCCCTCTGATGGTAACTGCTTATACCTTCTTGATCTGCGTTATCATCTCCGTCCCTTTCCTTTTATGGGAGAACCCATCGAGCTATTTATTTTCAGCGTCGGTTAAGGGATGGCTCTCAATTCTTTATATGAGCGTATTTGCCTCTGTCTTGGGTTATCTTATTCAGATGGTTGCTATTCAACGGATTGGGGCTCCCCGAACCGCTGTTTTTATTAATTTGGTCCCGATCTTTACGATTATTCAGTCCGTGACTATCCTTGGAGAATCAATCACACTCATTAAACTTATCGGGGCCGCCATCGTCATTTCTGGTGTATATCTAACGACACGGCCGGAAGCAAAAAGAAACTATACCGAAAAAGCCAACAGCGCTGCCTAAGGGAATTATGGACTGAAACATCCTAAACAAAGGTAAAATACATCCAAATAAAACGAAACTGAGAGAATTAAAAATGGAACAACTATTATTGGGTGCTCTTAAGACCAGCCTCTTTGAATTAATCAGCCTTGTAGGACCGTTATTTGTTATTGGATTAATACTAGGCTTCATAGAACGCAAGTCTAACATGTATTTCTTTAAAGCCTTTGGTTATAAGGGAATTTTAGCGACGGCTTGGCTTGGAACTCCGGTTCACGAGCTGGGGCATGCCTTTATGTGTCTGATTTTTGGTCATAAAATAACCGATATAAAATTACTGACACTTAATCGTTCAAATGGTACCCTGGGCTATGTCTCTCACTCTTACAATAGAAAGAGTATTTATCAGTCCGTAGGAAATCTCTTCATTGGCATGGCACCTCTAATCACAGGTATTGGCGTTCTGTTTCTCTGCCTGCACTTTTTCTTGCCGAAATCATTTAGTGTCTACGAATTATATTTAAAAACACAAGTGCTCTCAAAGCCAGCCGACTTAACCTCGATTAGGGAGTTTTTCAACAGCAGTGCTCTTTTATTCAGAACCATCTTTACCTTAAGCAATTTATTAAGCTTAAACTTCTGGATTTTTCTCGTAATCGCTATCTGTGTTTCGTCCCATATAGCCTTAAGCTGGGCAGACATTGAGGGAGCAGCTCAGGGACTGATTGCCCTCTTCTTTGTCCTCTTCAGTCTCTCAACCATTGGAAGTTTACTAAATATTAATACGTATGGTTATATCACGAAAATAACTCATTATACCGCTTATATTGTCACTCTTTCAGAATTGGCTTTAATCTTTTCCTTCTTCAGCCTGGCAATAGGTTTTATCGTTTATCAAATCCCAAGAAAAACTACTCAACAAAATGCTCCTTCTATGTTCTGAGAAATGTCAAAAAGTTGCTGACCCAAAGCACGAAACTTCAGTTAACTAATTAAAAGGCCATAAAAATTCCCGCACCCTGTTCAATAGTGCGGGAATTTAAGCATTCTTTTTTGGCTACAGGAGGCTTTGACGATACTCTCCACTGGAGACTATCGTTGAAGTCCCGATGTACAGCTATAGCCGGACTGGTTCACTAAACTCTGTCAATAGCCTTCAGGATTCCATAAATTATTGCCTGAGGTCTTGGCGGACATCCGGGAATATAGACGTCCACGGGAACCAACGAATCAATGCCATTGTTTGTGGCATAGGTATCTCTGAATATTCCTCCGCTGCAGGCGCAGGCACCAACGGCGACAACAAGCTTGGGATCCGGCGTCGCTTGATAGGTTTTTATGAGAGCCTGCTGCATATTTCGAGTCCCGGTTCCTGTTACCAACAACATGTCGGCATGCCGCGGAGAGGCAACAAAACTAATCCCGAGTCTTTCCAGGTCGTTAAAAGGGTTGTTCAAGGCATTAATTTCGTAGTCACAACCATTACAGGACCCGGCATCGACCTCCCTGATTTGGAGACTTCGGCCAAAAATCTTCTTAATATTAGCTTGTAAATCCCTGCAAATAGTTTCGTAAGAGGTATCTGGCAAATTATCTTCATTAATTATAGTAGTTTTCTTGTCATGAGGATTTAACTTTACCTTATCGCTTTCGGCAAGCTCAAAATTGTTGGTCGTTTGCACAGCACTCACCGGGCATATCTCCTCGCACAGAACGCAAAAGATACACTTCGCGTAATCAATACCAATGGCGCGGGCGCTTTTATCAAAAATAATAGCTTGAGAAGGGCAATGCAAGGCACATTCCCCGCAGAACGTGCATTTACCCGGGTCTATCACCGTTTGACCCAGAAACGAAGCGGAGGTACTATCTTTTATATTTGGATAATCCTGCGTCAACCTTGGATATTTGATAATCTTTTTCAAAGTATTAAACATATCCATCTTCCTTGCTTAGTCGTGACATACTCCCACCACCTTCGCTCGCGCTCAGAGGCGGGGGCTTCTTGGGACATACCGGCTAACGCCCGTATAATTACCAAGCTATCCCCGTTTGCCCTACGGTTCCGGCTTCCATGCCAATTTACGAATCCAAAAGGCAGACCGCTCTACAAATCGTTTCCGGCATAGGAAAGGTTAAAACTCTTATTAATCAGGGGAAAATCCGGGACGATATTTCCCTTAACAGCATGGCAGAGAGCAGGCCAGTTGCAGAAGGAAGGAGTTCTGATTTTATAGCGGTAAATAGTATTATTCTCTCCTGTCATTAACCAGTGAATATTTTCTCCCCGCGGTGCTTCAGTTAAGCCGAAGGCAAAGCGATAGGGTTTAACTTCCGCGATCGGTTCGCAAACCTTCCCCTCCGGCATCCCTTCAAGAACCTGAATCATTAAGCTTATCGATTCAAAGCACTCTTCAATTTTAGTATTCATCCTGCAGTTGATGTCACCATTGTTGTGCTCAGGAACATTAAATTCCAGGTTCGCATAAGCCGCATAAGGAAATGCTTTGCGAACATCGTAGCGAATTCCTGACGCCCTCCCTCCCGGGCCTACAGCATTCAAATCCACCGCTATTTTTGTCTCCAGGATACCTGTATTTTCTACCCTATCGATAAACATGCTGTTCGATTTAATAATGTTCACGGTGTCTTCAAGTTCGGTACGAATTTTCAACAGCAGTTCAATCTGCTTAGCTTCCTTACCGGAGACAAAGTCCTTGCGGACTCCGCCTAATTTATTGACACTTCGTAAAAAACGCATACCACAGAGTTCATCGGCAATTAAATAAGCCCAGCCTCTCATCATTTGAAACTGAAAGTTGGCAAAACCATACCCTGTGTCGAGACAAATTCCTCCAAGGTCGCCTAAGTGACTGGTGAGTCTCTCCAGTTCGGCAAAAAGAACTCTGGTATATGCTGCTCTGACAGGAATTTTCATCTCTGCAATTTTTTCAATCGCTTGACAATAGGCTAAGGAATTAGCAAAGGTCTCATCCCCGGAGACCCGTTCGGCAATATACAGGCACTTTTCAATGCTTTGACTTTCCGCCAATTTTTCAATTCCCTTATGAACGAAATACAATTGTGCTTCAAGGTTGATGACCGGTTCACCCGCAACACTGAACCGGAAGTGCCCCGGTTCGATAATCCCGGCGTGAACCGGGCCAACAGGAATCTCAAAAACCCCTTCACCTTCTACTTCTTGAAAACGGATTTTTTCCTGAGCAAATGCGGGTTTTTGCCCGACAGCAAAATCCTTGCGCAGAGGATAAGCTCCTTGGGGCCAATTGCTATGAAATACCAATCGTTTACCGTCGGGATGCCCAACCGGCACAATTCCGAACAAGTCCTGAATTTCCCGTTCATAACCTGAAGCAGCGTGAACCTGATTGCTGATAGAGGGAATCTCCATGGTTTCGGGGTCTACTTTCGTTTTAATAACCAGGAGCATTCCTTCTTCTCGAGCCGCAAAGACATAATTAACAGCATAACCCGCTTGGAAATTTTGCTCGTCATTAGCAAACATTAAGACGAGTGGATAGCCGATTTCTTGAATATAGCTGCAAATCTCTTTGATCCTTTCAAGAGGCACTTCCAGATAATACGTATTATCTGG
>JGI2924J29684_1076641_pt1 | contig 10468 bp, 9 predicted proteins | sample BenlonsequencITS_FD_29684 | JGI IMG/M metagenome (IMG submission 29684)
ACACAGCGAGGACGTTCAGCTGAAGCAGTCCATCTTGGATGAGACGTACAACAACCGGACAGGAGTCGAACGAACCAACGACGCAGTCAAGGACTGCGGCCTCGGGCACGTTCGCGCCCGAGGTCGCGTCCACGCACGAACAGAGGTGTTCCTTGCTCTATGTCTCCGGCTCGTTGTTACAATCACCAACTACGAGCGAGGAAACGAACCGGGCTGTGAGAAGCTTTGAGATTGATTCTATGACACGCTCTGGGCGAAAGTGAAAATTTTCCCCGATTTCATCGGCATTCCCATCAACGAGTGCTGCTACCGGATTCGTTCACCTATTTGCGAACCACCGATCACCACACCCAGTACATCGACTCTGCGCCATATTCTCCCGACTGTTCGGTCCAGTCGCTCATTGAAACGTGAGTAGTGAGAGTCGCGTTTAGGATTGTGGAGCGTTACTCGTCGACTGTTTTCAGATCGAGACGAGAGCGGATTCCTTCGAACAGATCGCAGACGCGGCGGGCGTCGATCTCGAGGCGCGTCGAAGCGAATCTGTCTCGGAGCGACCCGACACTCGCCGGACGAATCGAGCGATTACGGGAGAACGCCGGCCGGCACACTGTTCGAGACAAGTAGAAACGATAACATATTAGTCAATTCGGTTCGATCGACGGCGTATGTCCCTGCTGGTCACCGCAGTCTCCTGGCTCTTGCTCGCGGTTTTCGTCGCGATCGGTGCGGTCTGCTCGCTCGGTGTCGGCTACCTGTACGGTCGGTTCTCCCGAAACCGCTCGGACGAAGCTGCTGCCCGCTGGACGAACATTCTCACGGGAGCGACGGCCCTTCTTTCGGGTTTCGCAGCCTGGATCGTCGGGAATGCCGGTCTTCTGGTCCCGGGCGAGGGAGTCGCGGATACCGTCGTCACGATTCTCGTCAGCACTGGCGCTGCGACCGTCGTCGGCGGCGCGACGATCGCGGCGATTCTCCAGGCCAATCCGGACCTGCCGGGCGTCGACGACGTGTCGACGGTCCGCCGTCACTACCTGCGGTATCTGACCGTCCTCTTCGGCCTCGTCTTCCTCTTTGTCACTGGCATCCTGGCGACACGCGACAGCGGGCCAGTCGAACTCGTTCTCCTGATTCTCGCCTTCTGGTTCGTTCTTTGGGCTGGCTCACCGTTGCTGTCCGGACTCTCCTCGAAGACGCGCCGTCCGACCGACGAGGAACGAGCACGGATCGAGGCGCTTCTCGAGCGCGTCGACCTGTCTGTCCGTGGCGTCCGGGTCGTCGAAGCCGACGACAACTACCTCACGGTCGAAGTCGCCGGCGCACCCGGCAGTCGGTTCCTGTTCGTTTCAAGCAGCGCGCTCGAGACGTTCGACGACGGTACCCTGCGGGCGCTGCTGGCTACCCGCAGGGAACAGGCGACCTACTGTGAGGACGTTCTCTCGGTGGCACCGTACGTCGTCGCCTTGGTCGTGGTGTTGGTGGCGGTCAGTTTCGAACCACTACCGCTTCTCCTGGGAGTGGTGGTGGCAGCCGTCGTCGCCGTGCTGGGTCTCGTCGGAACCCGGCGACTCCGGTACTACACCGATGCCCGCGCTGGAGACGTCGTCGGACGGGAGACGCTCGCGGACGCGTTCGAACGTGCCGCGGAGGCGGCCGATATCGACCTCGAGGACGGCGCGGGTCGGAGTCTGATCTCACGGACGCCGCCGCTTGCCACGCGCATCGAACGGCTCCGCGAGAACCAGGAGTCGGGTTAGCGGTACAACGACAGGTAAAGCATCCCGAACCCGACGATGAACGGAACGGTTTCGGCGATGTAGAACACGAGCGGCGGCTCGGGCAGTTGTGCGACGATCGTCGTGAGCGCGACGCCCATACTCAGGAAGGCAAAGCCGATAAACGCCGACTCGAGGCGTTTCGAGGGGTTCGCTCGATACGACTGGAAACTGATGATCGTCAACCCCAGCGCGAGGGCGAAGACAGTCATCTGCATCAGCATCAGGACTGCGTCGGTTACTCCGTCCATGTGTTCTCGCTGGGGGACAGACGTCGGGTCACGGGCCGAAACGGGAATGGATCGATCACGCTCATCAGTGCTCGTTCACGCCGAGTTCGTCCCATAGCTGCGTGAACCGGTCCGGCAGGTTCTCCTCGCGGAAGATTCGGACGTCGTACTCGTCGTCCTCGAGTGAGATGACCGTGCTGTTGAAGTTGCAGGTGTACTCCTTGTAGTGGTTGCCGTCGTCGGCGACGAGCGTTCGGTTCTCGACCAGGTCGTTCTCCTCGAGGAGATCGATCCGCCTGTAGATCGTCGGTTGGGAGAGGTCCAGGCGCGTTGCGAGTTCTTTGGCGGAACCCGGTTCGCGACTGATCGAAGCCAGAACAGTCCGAGCGTGCTCGTCCCCGATCGTATCGAGAATTTCTTCGATGGAGGACTCGTCATCCATATCTCGTTATTAGAGAGATTCGTCGCAAAAACTTTCCGCCTCTGACGACAAATTTAATTTGAATACACATTTTTGAACAGAAGAGTTCTCTAATCTTACAGTATTGGCGAGCGTCCTCGGGCGAGATCGACGTTGGTGGGGCGTCTTCAATTCCCGAGAAAGCCTATATATACCAGTTCTCTTCGACCGAAGTCACTGACGATGGTATATTATGCAGTACTGGGATGGAGACGATATGGCAACGACTGATGACGGATCGAACGGAATGACCGAGCCGTGTGAGGTCTGTGGGGTCGAGACGTTGCACGAAGTGTCCGTCCAGATCGTGACGGAAGGTGGAACGGGGGAAAACGCTCGGTACTCGCGGGAACCGTACCGAGTTCGGGAGTGCCAGCGGTGTGGCAACCGGGAGAGCCAGCGAATGAACAACGCGTAACCGGACTGTCCGTGAGAAAGACGGCTACTCTTGCCAACGGTCTCCGGTAGCTACTTGGGCCGACCGGGTGACCGACCTGTATGGGCGGACGAGGGCCGAAACGCGAACTCGCAGAGAAGATTGCCGGCGAGATTACGCTGAGTGACGACCCCGGCGCGACGTTGCGCAAGTGGCGAACCGACTTCGACGTCTCACAGACCGATCTCGCCGCCGAACTAGCTGTCTCCTCGTCGGTCATCTCTGACTACGAGAGCGGACGCCGCGAGAGTCCGGGGATCGGCGTCGTCGGCCGACTCGTCGAGGGTCTGCTCGTCATCGACGAGCGCCGCGGCGGCGACCGCATCCGGCAGTACGGTCGCGTGCTCTCGGCCGGGTTCGACAGCGACGTCGTCTACGACCTGCGCGAGTACGCGACTTCGCTCCCACTCGTACAGTTGTACGACGACATCGACGCGACCGAGATCACCTCCGGAAGCACGGACCGTATCAGTGGCCACACCGTCATCGACAGCATCCGAGCGATCACACGCCTCTCGAGCGAGGAGTTCTTTCGACTCTACGGTCAGAGTACGAACCGCGTGCTCGTCTTTACGGGCGTAACTCGCGGCGAATCGCCACTGGTCGCGTTGCGCGTGGTCAACCCGACGCCGAATGCGGTCGTCCTCCACGGCATCGACGAGGACGATCTGTGGCCACACGCGGCGGACCTGGCACGCATCGACGGCTACTCGCTGGCAGTGACGGACACACCACTGGACGACTTACTCGAGCACCTCGTCTCCCTCGAGTGACGCCGATCACGATGACGGGGTTCCAGTTACGCCGAACGGAACGTCATACACTCGTTTTGACCGCCGTCTACCTGCTGTCGCTCGCCGTCGTCTACGCGCTCGACGAGACGACGGTGTGGCTGTTCTGGGCGGTCGTCGTCGTCCTGGTGACGGGTGGCCTACTGGTGTCATACAATCGGTCGACGCCCGTCGAGTCGGCGTAGTCTCGCGTTTTCTACAGGCGGAGCAGGCCGAGTGCCTCGGGGTCGTTCGGAAGATCTCTGCGCTTCCGTGATGACGAGAGACGAAGTCTCTCGAACCACGTGACCCCGGGACGGTTCGCAGAAGGGCAACGGGAGTGCCCGAGATCGTACGGAACTCAGAGGTTTCCGTGATTGATACGGTTTACTGTCAGTCAGTTCTGGCGCAACCGCAGGAGAGCTCGCGGTCGCGCCGGTACATCGGAACAACTTTCCGCGCCAGTCCATGTTTATAAAAGTTATTTGATCGATATTGGAATCTAGCGACGCCCGTGCCAGCACCACTCGCTTGCGGTGTTGGCGCAGTGGTTGAATTGTTCGACTGCCTCTCGAAGGGATGTGTCGACTCCTTCGGGAGTGTCGAGTTTGATAACGGCGGTTCGACGATATTTCACTGGTCTTTCACATAGACAGTCGATGTTACTCATACATTAGGGGGGCTGGTCGGCCATTGTGGCGTGGGTTGTCTCGTCGAGTGTCGGCTTCCTCCCCGACCTCAAGAGTCGGGGCAGCCGCCTCGTACCGTCTGTGAAACATCCGTTCGTTCCAAACGCAGATCGTGGACGAGGAACGTTTCACTTAGTTGTACAATTGACCAATTGTCATAATGATAAACCACTATATATTGAAATATTGCGGAGGATACAGAAAGACTCCGATAGATATACGGTAGCATGATGTAGAGGTTGGGACGATGGTTGTATACTCCCGCCATATGGCTGGGTTGGGGCGCAACGAAACGAAAGACACCAAACGGGTGAACCGGAGGGGACGATGACGAGCACCGTCGAAATCGGGGCCGCGCTCGCTCCGCTCGTCGTCGTCGCCGTCTTGCTCGTCGGCTTCCTGTGGCCGGCCGAGCGATCGATGCCGGTCGCGTGGGTCGTCGCAGCGGTCGTCGCCTTCGCGATCTGGGACATGCCCCTCGAGTGGATTCTGGCAGCGAGTATCGGCGGCGCACTCGCCGCCATCGAGATTCTCTGGATCGTCTTCGGCGCGCTCGTGTTGCTTTACACGCTGATGCGATCGGGAGCGGTCGACCGGATCAACGAGGGATTCGCCTCGATCAGCGAGGACCGGCGCGTCCAGGTCGTCTTGCTTGGCTTTTTCCTCGCGACGTTTATCGAAGGCGTCGCCGGCTTTGGCACTCCCGCGGCCGTCGTCGCGCCGTTGTTGCTCGCACTCGGCTTCCCGGCGCTCGCCGCCGTCGTCGCGGCGCTGGTCGGTCACGCCGTCGCGACGGTCTTTGGCGCAGTCGGCACGCCGATCATCGTCGGCTACGAACAACCGCTCGAGAGCGTCGAGCCGACGATCGCGGCCGAGGGACTGTCCGTCGCTAGCTACTCGGCGACTGCGGCCGGCTGGGCTGCGGTGTTCAACGGCGTCCTCGGCGTGTTGATGCCGCTTTTCGCCGTCGGCATGGTCGTCTACTTCTTCGGTGATCCCGACGATCGGTCGGTCGCCCCGGTCAAAGATGTCGTCCCGCTCTGTCTATTCTCCGGCGTCGCGTTCGCCATCCCGTACGCGCTAGTGGCCTGGTTTATCGGACCCGAGCTCCCGTCGCTGTTCGCAGCGATGGTCGGCGGTGCCATCGTCGTGGCCACGCTCCGTGCCGGCTATCTCGATCCCGACGACACCTGGGAGTTCCCGCCCCGCGAGGAGTGGCCCGACCACTGGGTCGGCAGCATCGAACCCGGTAGCAACGAGACGGACGCCCCAGTGGACGGCGAGAAGTCGATGTCGCTCCTGCGGGCGTGGTCGCCATACCTGATCCTCGTCGTCCTCCTGATCGGAACCCGCGTGATAGAACCAATCGCGGAGTTCCTGCAGGGAGGCCCAATCGCGGCGCTCGAGACCGGCGTCGGTCAGTTCTCGATTGGTCCGATCCTCGAGTGGTCGGCGATCCTCGGCACCGAACTCGGCGGTGCGATCGACTGGGCCTACGTGCCCGGCACCTGGCTCGTGCTCAGCGCGTTGCTCGCGATTCCGGTGTTCCGGATGAACACTAGCCAGGTAGCGAGTGCGTGGCGCGAGGCCGGCGACAAGATCGTCTCGCCGCTGATCGCGCTCGTGTTCGTCATCGCGATGGTCGAAGTCATGCTCGAGACCACGGCCCACGTCGAAGCCGGCGCGACGGCGGCCGCGTCGGTGCCCGACGGGAGCATGATCGTCGTCCTCGCGGAGGCGACCGCAGCGGCGATCGGTCCTGCGTACCCGATGATCGCGCCAGCGGTCGGCGCGCTCGGGGCTTTCATCGCGGGCTCGATCACGGTCAGTAACATCACCTTCAGTGCGTTCCAGTTCGAGGTCGCCCAGACCCTCGACATGCCGACGCAGATCCTGGTCGGTGCCCAGTCGATCGGCGGCGCGATCGGGAACGTCATCGCGATCCACAACGTGATCGCCGCGCTGGCGACCGTCGGCCTCGTCGGGAAGACCGGACGAGTCATCCGGCTCAACCTCATCCCCGTCGCCTACTACCTGATCGTCGGTGGGCTCTTGACGACGCTGTTCGTCTACGTGGCCTTCCCGACGGTTTTCTAAGCACCGCCTCCTAAACGACTTCGACGACCCGACACCACTATTCCCATGACGACTACACCACCAACCCGGGGCGATCCGGCCGACGATCCAAACGCCAACTACGACTACCAGAGCGACGACGTCGAACGACCCGACCTCGTCGCCGACCTCGAGCGTCGCGTCACCGGCGACGTTCGGTTCGACTCCTACTCACGACAGTTGTACGCCACCGACGCGAGCATCTACGAAGTGACGCCGATCGGCGTCGTCTTCCCGAAGACGACCGCCGACGTCGCCCGCGTCGTCGGCTACTGTGCCGACGAGGGGATTCCGGTCCTCCCGCGGGGCGGCGGCACCAGCCTCGCCGGCCAGACCGTCAACGAAGCCGTCGTCCTCGATTTTACGAAGTACATGGACGGCGTCGTCGAGATCGATCCCCACGAGCGACTCGCGACTGCCCAGTCCGGTATCTACCTCGAGTCGCTCAACGAGAACCTCGAGCCCCACGACCTGAAGTTCGCGCCCGATCCCGCCTGGGGCGACAAGAGCGCGCTCGGCGGCGCGATCGGCAACAACTCGACCGGGGCTCACTCCCTGCAGTACGGCAAGACCGACGCCTACGTCGAGGAGGTCGAGGTCGTCCTCGCGGACGGTACCGTCACCACCTTCGGCGAAGTCGCCGTCGACGACCTCTCCGATCTGGCCGACGGCGACGATCTCGAGGCGGCGATCTACGGCGAAGTCGCACGCATTCTCGAGGAGAAGGGCGATCTGGTCGAAGAGGTGTATCCCGATCTCAAACGCAACGTCTCCGGGTACAACCTCGACTGGCTCGTCGAGGGCGCGCGCGGAGACGAACGCGGCATCGGCGAACCCGACGCCGAGGGCGGCACGGTCAACCTCGCGAAACTGCTCTGTGGCAGCGAAGGGACGCTGGCGATCGTCACCGAGGCCACCGTCTCGCTCGAGTCCCTCCCGGAAGAGAAGAGTATGGCGTTGCTGGCCTACGACACCGTCCTCGATGCGATGGACGACGTCGAGCCGATCGTCGAGCACGACCCCGCCGCAGTCGAGGTACTCGACGACGTGATGATCGACCTCGCACGGGAGACCCCCGAGTTCGCCTCCGTCGCGGAGATGCTCCCAGAAGGGACGGCAGCAGTCCTGATCGTCGAGTTCTACGCCGACGACATCGCAGACGGCAAGCGGAAGGTCGCGAACTTGCTTGCCGACCGCTGTCCGGCCGTCGACCCCGAAGGTGAGGCCGACGATGAAGACGACGACGCGCGGACGATCACCGACGCCGACGCTCTGGCGTTCGACGCCCTCGAGGCCTACGACGCCGACAGTCGCGCAAAGATCTGGAAGCTTCGCAAGTCCGGGCTCCCGATCTTGCTCTCGCGGACGACCGACGAGAAACACGTCGCGTTCATCGAGGACACCGGCATTCCGCCCGAGAACCTCCGGGAGTTCGTCGCCGACTTCCAGGACGTCCTCGAGGATCACGAGACCTACGCCAGCTTCTACGCCCACGCCGGCCCCGGCGTCCTTCACATCCGTCCGCTCGTGAACACGAAGACCCAGGGCGGACTCGAGGCGATGGAGTCGATCGCGGCCGACGTGACCGACCTCGTCGTCGAATACGACGGCTCCGTCTCGGGCGAGCACGGTGACGGCCGCGCCCGTACCCAGTGGAACCGGAAACTGTACGGCGACGAGATGTGGGAGACCTTCCAGGAGTTGAAGACGGCGTTCGACCCCGACTGGCTCCTGAACCCGGGACAGGTCGTCTTCCGCGAGGAGAACCCGACGGACATGACTGAGAACCACCGCTTCGGCCCGGACTACGAGTTCGACGCCGGCTTCGAGTCGAACCTCGAGTGGCGTGAAGACAACGGGTTCCAGGGGATGGTCGAACTCTGTCATGGCTGTGGCGGCTGTCGTGGTGAACAGTCCACCACGGGCGGCGTGATGTGTCCGACGTTCCGCGCCGAAGACGAGGAGATCCTCTCGACCCGAGGCCGTGCGAACGCCCTTCGCCAGGCGATGAACGGCGAACTCGACGCCGACGAGCAGTTCAGCGACGAGTTCGTCGAGGAGGTGCTCGACCTCTGTATCGGCTGCAAGGGCTGTAAACACGACTGCCCGAGCGGAGTCGACCTGGCGAAGCTGAAAGCCGAACTCACCTACGAGCATCACAAACGACACGGGACCTCGATCCGGGACCGCATGTTCGCCAACTTCGAGACGCTGGCGAAGCTCGGCTCGGCGACCGCGCCGCTGTCGAACTGGGCGACAAAAGTGCCCGGCAGCAGCCTCGTCGCCGAAAAAGTGCTCGGCATCTCCCGCGAACGCGATCTCCCCACGTTCCGCCGGAACACCTTCACGAAGCGGGTCGCCGACCACCGGCCGGCGGTCTCCCCGACCGAGGCCGACCACAAGGTCGTCCTCGTCCCCGACATCTACACCAACCACGAGTACCCCGAGGCCGGCGAAGCCGCACTCGAGGTGCTCGAGGCCGCTGGCGTCCACGTCGAGATCGCCGATCCGCGCGACGTTGGTCGACCGGCGTACTCGAAGGGGATGCTCGACGAGGCAGCCGAGAACGCGAACGACACCGTCCACGCGCTGTTGCCGTACGTCGAGGACGGCTACGAGGTGGTGTTGATCGAGCCGTCCGACGCCGTTATGGTCCAGTCGGACTACCTCGATCTCTTCGACCACGACGAGGTCCGGACCGTCGCGGAGAACGCCTACGGCATCTGTGAGTACCTCGATCGGTTCAATCTCGATCGCGAACTCGCGTTTGCCGCCCCCGACGACCACCTCGCATACCACGGCCACTGTCATCAGAAAGCTCACGCGAAGGATCACCACGCGGTCGGTATCCTTCGTCGGGCCGGCTACGCGGTCGATCCTCTCGACTCGACGTGCTGTGGGATGGCCGGCTCCTTTGGCTACGAAGCTGAACACTATTCGATGAGCATGGCCATCGCCGACGTGCTCTACGATCAGGTCGACGAGAGCGAGGGCGACCACGTCGTCGCTCCCGGCGCGTCGTGTCGCACCCAACTCGAGGATAGACCCGGTGCGACCGAAGAGCCGCCGACGCCGATCGAAGTCGTCGCCGAGGCGCTGGCGGACGCTCCGTAGCGGAGGCCGGCTCGGAATTTCGATCCGTCCTTTCGATCCGCGTTCTTCATGCTACTGCACGACAGTCAGTACACACCCGATCACGTCTCGAGTGCGATCGGTGTGTGCAGTGGTTCGGTCGGCAGTCTCAGCTGTGCGCTGAACGTCGTCGGTGTAACTGCAAGACTGGTTGCGCCTGTGAATCGCCCGGGGTCACGTGGTTCGAAACGCGAAGCGTCTCGTCATCGAGCGAGACCAGAGGTCTCGCAGATGTCGCGGAGCTTAATGAGTAACGGAAGTTATGGGTATGGACTGAGATGGGCGAGTAATGGGAGGCGACCGGCGAGGCGATCTCGTTCGTCATCTGAGTGAGGAGGAATTGGATCGTCTGCTTCGTCCAGCAGACGATCCAAAGATCATCAAGTGGTTCTCCTTTGTCAAACGCCTCTACAAGGGCGCAACGTACGAGGAAACAGCCGATGACGTTGGCAAATTTGCGTCGACTGGAAATCGCTGGGCACGTCGGTGGAACGATGGCGGACTTGGGCAGTTGACACCAAACTTCGGGGGCCTTAGTAATGAAGAGAGGAAATGAAGATGGCGATATCCAGCATCCTTCACCATCACACTCCTACGAGCCGTATCTCTCAAACCTATCTTCAGAACTTCTCCTAACTACTACCGCCCCCGAAGTTCGGTGACGAGGAACAAGAGCGTCTGTTAGAACTTCTCCAGAAGGGACAGCCCTGGAAAGCACAGGAGAAAGGTCTTCTCTGAGTAGCCACTCTTCGGACAGTCGCTTCGAGAGCCGATCTAATTTGCTCTGTTGAATAGCGATCTAATCCGCCGATATCACTAGCTTAGAAGGATGAAGCCGAGGAATTCGACTCTGCCTATGGA
>JGI2924J29684_1076642_pt1 | contig 10468 bp, 7 predicted proteins | sample BenlonsequencITS_FD_29684 | JGI IMG/M metagenome (IMG submission 29684)
CATTCAGATGGATGGTTACAGAACGCTTAAAGCCGGGCAGTCTGTCCGGTTTGATGTACACCAGGGGCCAAAAGGCAATCACGCCAGCGTCATCGTGCCCATCGAAGCAGAGGCCGTTGCATAGCTCCTCTGTCTCATTGTGTACATCCAGGAGGCAAAATGCCAGCCCGATCGGCTGGCATTTTTATTTCTGGCTGATAACACGCCACTACCTGATGACGACGCCGTTGCCTCTTATCAGAGCTACAACTAGCGCAAAATAAGGCTCCGGCTAGATTACTCCCTTGCCAGCGCGTCCACCGGGTCCAGTCGAGCCGCGTTTCTCGCTGGCAACCAGCCAAAGAGAATACCGGTAAAGGTCGAACACAAAAACGCGCTCGCCAGCGCGATCAGTGAAAAGCTTATCTCCCAGCCAGGCAGGAAAAGCTGTAGCATAAAGGCGATTAACATCGACAAGCTTATCCCCAGCGCCCCGCCAACCAGACAAACCAGCACCGCTTCAATAAGAAACTGCTGTAGCACATCGCTGGCGCGCGCGCCTACCGCCATACGGATGCCGATTTCACGCGTTCGCTCGGTGACGGAAACCAGCATAATATTCATAACGCCTATACCGCCGACAACCAGCGAAATGACAGCCACCAGCGTCAGAAATAACTGAAGAGTATAGGTGGTTTTCTCAGCGGTTTTCAGGATGCTGTCCATGTTCCAGGTGAAGAAGTCTTTTTGACCGTGGCGCAATGTAAGCAGGCGGGTAAGCTGCTGTTCAGCCTGATCGCTGTTAACGCCATCTTTCACGCGAACGGTGATCGAGTTAAGCCATGACTGACCCATAATACGATCTGACATCGTGCTGTAGGGCAACCAAACCTGCAACAGATTGCGATTGCCATACATGGACGGTTTCTCTTCCGCTACGCCAATAACAATGACCGGCATATTGCCCACCAGCACCACTTCCCCTACGACATTCGCTTGATTTGGAAATAGCTGGCGTCGCGTGTTGGCATCCAACACCACCACCTGCGCGCGATCCCGTTGCTGTACCACATTGAAGGTATTCCCCTCGCTAAAGGACATGCCGTAAACGTTAAAATAATCGCCACTGACGCCATTAGCATTTACCGCAATATCCATATTGCCATAGCGAAGACGTAAACTCTTTGAAACAGTAGGCGTCGCAGAGTTGACCCACGGCTGTTTCTGAATAGCGGCCAGATCGTCATATTTCAGCACCTGTCGGTACTGCGGATTGTCGTCGCCAAAATCCTTGCCCGGATGAATATCAATCGTGTTAGTGCCCATCGCGCGGATATCCGCCAGCACCATCTGTTTTGCGGCGTCGCCGACCACCACAATCGACACCACCGACGCAATACCGATAATAATTCCCAGCATGGTCAGTAAAGTACGCATTTTGTTAGCGGCCATCGCTAACCATGCCATCGCCAGCGCTTCGCGAAAGCTGCTGGCAAATTGACGCCAGCCGGACGCTGTATTAACCGCGGCAGCGGCAACGCCTTGTTCGCGTCCATTTTCCTGAGCGGGCGGGTTATGGACAATCTTGCCATCGTGAATTTCAATAACCCGCCCCGCCTGGGCGGCAACCAGCGGATCATGCGTGACAATGATCACCGTATGCCCGCGATCGCGCAGTTGGCGCAAAATCGCCATCACCTCTTCGCCGGAATGACTATCCAGCGCGCCGGTCGGTTCATCCGCCAGAATCACTTGTCCGCCGTTCATCAGCGCGCGGGCAATACTGACGCGCTGCTGCTGCCCGCCAGAAAGCTGCGAAGGATGGTAGTCGACGCGATCGCTTAGCCCCAACCGCTGAAGCAGTTCCCTGGCGCGCGCCTGTCGTTTTTTGCGTTCAATACCGGCGTAGACGGCTGGGACTTCAACGTTTTGCGCCGCCGTTAAATGCGACAACAAATGGTAGCGCTGAAAGATAAAACCAAAATGTTCACGCCGTAGCTGCGCCAGTGCGTCCGGGTCCAGCATCGAGACGTCCCGCCCCGCCACCCGATAAGTGCCGCTGGTTGGTTTATCCAGGCACCCGAGGATATTCATCAACGTTGATTTTCCGGAACCGGAAACGCCGACAATCGCCACCATCTCCCCGGCGTGGATTTGCAGGGAGATGTCTTTTAACACCTCCACCTGTTCTTCTCCGGAGGGGTAGCTGCGTCTAATATTGCGCAGTTCAAGCAATGCCGTCATGGCGTCGCTCCCGGCCGGCCCTCGCCGATGATCACCTCATCGCCCGCTTCCAGCCCTTTAACCACTTCCACGTCTGTATCGTTACGCTCGCCAATTACCACTTCGCGCTCACGTTTTTCGCCGTTACGCAGCAGCGCCACTTTATAACGATTGTTGTCCACCGGCTCGCCAAGCGCGGCGAGGGGAATAATCAGCACATTTTTTACATCCATGAGTTGAATATAAACCTGCGCCGTCATATCAAGACGCAAAATTCTTTTGGGGTTCGGTACTTCAAACCGGGCATAATAAAAAATAGCGTCGTTGACCTTTTCCGGCGTCGGCAGAATATCTTTTAAGACGCCTTCATAGCGCGTCTGCGGATCGCCTGGAATGGTGAACCACGCTTTCTGCCCTGGCCGAAGATGGATCACGTCCGCTTCCGAGACCTGCGCTTTTACCAGCATGGTGCTCATATCCGCCAGCGTCAGAATATTGGGCGCCTGCTGAGCCGCAATCACCGTTTGTCCTTGCAGAGTGGTAATTTGCGTCACTTCCCCCGCCATCGGCGCGACGATACGGGTATATTCCAGGTTGGTTTTCGCCGTATCTAAAGAGGCCTGATTACGCTTGATCTGGGCATCAATGGTGCCAATACGCGCCTGTTTGACCGCCAACTCCGTTGCGGCGGTATCCAGATCCTGTTGCGATACCGACTGCGTCTTAGCCAACTGCTGCCGGCGCGTCAGCGTGACCCGCGCCAGTTTCAACTCGGCGGCCGCCTGCTGACGCTCCGCGTTCAGCTCCATCAGGGTGGCCTCGACTTCTTTTATCTGGTTCTCCGCCTGCTCGGGATCAATCACGCCGAGCAACTGATCTTTTTTGACGTTATCGCCAATGGAGACCAACAACGTTTTCAACTGACCGCTAACCTGCGCGCCAACATCCACTTTGCGCAACGCGTCCAGTTTTCCCGTCGCCAGTACACTCTGTTCAAGATCGCCTGGCCGCACGATTAATGTCTGATAATTTGGCAGCGGCGCATTTAACATTCGCCAGATGGCCATTCCCCCTACCAAAAGAATTAAAATAATGACCAGATAACGCTTTTTAAATTTCTTTTCCTTAGCACGCATAGAAATCCCAACGGCAAAAATTTAACCATAAAGTAAACCAAATCTAAACAAAACTAACACAATAAAGATAGTGCGGACTGTATTGACGATTGGTTAATGTTTTCTGTGGTTCAATCTCGACAATCTTATGTCGCGGATTACGATCATGACACAGCTTACAGATAATACTTGGTATACTTCAGATTACGTCTCTCCTTTACAATTATTTATTCGTCTGACGCGCGGGCAATTACAGCCAGGAAAATTCTGGCGTAAAGCCAGCTTTCGCCGCAAGTTTTTAATCCGCTCATTAGTCATGCCGCGTGCGACCAGCCAATTACTGACGAATCTCACCCAATGGCCGGAGCTAAATACTTTACTTGCTCGTCAGCCACGTTTGCCTATTCGATTACATCGTCCTTATATGGCTGTGAATATTAAACGCGATTTCGCCTTAGATGCTCTGTGTTTTCATTATCAACAGATGCGCCAGCTTTTATCGCGAGAACAACAAGTTAGCTATTTAAGTCAGTATGGCCTGAATCTTGCTAAATTTGAAACTAAAAACGGGGAGTTGTTTCAACTTGATTTAGTCAGTTTGGTCTCACTGGATAAAGAAGGCGAAAGCACCATTGTTGTTCGCGACGCGCAGTTACGTATTCTGGCAGAGATCACATTTACCCTGTGTCGCTTTAACCAAAAACGCACACTATTTATCGGCGGATTACAGGGCGCGGCAAACGACGTTCCTCACGATGTTATCCAGCAGGCGACCAAAGCCTGCCATGGTCTTTTTCCAAAACGCATTGTGATGGAGGCTCTCTGTCAGTTTGCGCAAGCCTTACAGGCAAAGCAAATTATTGCCGTGAGTAACGATGCGCACGTTTACCGTAGCTGGCGATATATGGATAAAAAGACGCAAATGCATGCCGACTACGACGCGTTCTGGGAATCGTTAGGCGGTGAAAGGATTAAAGGGAATTACTATGCGCTACCGCTGACGATCGCCCGAAAAAGCGAAGCGGAGATCGCCAGTAAAAAACGGGCCGAGTATCGCCGTCGCTATGCTTTACTCGATAGCATCGTCGAACAGGTTCCGGCCACATTCATGCGCTAATCCGCCCGGCCCCGTGCCAGCCAAACCACGCGCGAAAACATCTTTCTGAACAGCGGGGGCACCGCGTCAATTCCTCGCCGTCCTGCTTCCATCGCGACTTCAATCGCCAAATCCGGCTTTGACGAGCGATGGATAGCTTTAGTGATAATTTTTCGGGTATTCATCGACACATTAGGCGGAAGCTGCGCAACCCGATAAAAAACATCGGCAAAGCCCTGACGATACATAAAATGTTCCATATCCAGCGCAGGCAGCGCGGTGAGATGTTCTCGCTCTTCTTCACGATCGTTATTGAGCAGGCTACGGACCGTCGCGGCATATTTTTTCCCCGCTTCGTCGCCGTCTACCAGTACATGCCACTCGATTCCCATACGGCGGGCGAACTTCACCAACGGTTTCAGGCCGGACTGAGCAAACTCAATCACTTTAATGCCTTCCGCATCAAAGTGATGTCCACACTGACGCGCCAGCTCATTAATAACCCAGGTCTCCGTCTCGCCTTCTACCAGTAGCCAGCAACGCGCAAACAGCGACGACGCGCGATTAAAGCGGATATGAAACGCGATACGCCGTCCATCTTCTGCGCTTAATCCGCCCGGCCCCAGACGCCAGGCTGCGACGCGGGAAGATTCGCGCACCAGGCGTACTACATGCTCCACCGGCGTCAGCGAGAGCAGTTCGCCTGAGTTGGTTGTCGCTATCCGCTGTAGCGGTAACAGATTGAGCAATTGCCAGGCGACCGAGAGCATAATGGGATGTAAACGGGTTTCCGGATCTTCTACCAGCAATAACGGTCGTGCGTCTTTATGTAACCGCAGCGTTCCTTTCGCCTGTAATAACGTTGAGAAAAGCCCTAGCAGAATCACCCGATGCGACCGGCTGCCCGGTTTGTCGATCATCCGATTAATAATATCCAGATAGCGCCAGCTACGCTGTTCGTTTTGCGAACGGCGGCGCATGAGTCGGTGACGCGCCTGCCCTGCGCCCTGCTCCGAAAAATAGTGCTCAAGTAGTTGCACCATCGCGGACAACCCCTGACGAATCTGCCCATCGGTTAAATTTTGTGGTCGGGTCGCCAGTTCACGCGCCAGAAAATCCAGTTGCCGGGCCGTGACTTCAACATCCGGAACATTGGGCATGGTACCGTTGCGAATACGTCGCATAAAACGCGCATCGCGCAAACGTAGCACTGGCATCAGGCGAACCAGGTGACGTACCTGCTCGTTAATATTTTCAACCGGCAACGGCTGCCCATCGCTATTGAGAAAACTGCGCAGCGTCATCACGCTGCCATCGGCGCTGCATTCCCCCTCAAGTCGGTAAAAAATACGATGAAAATGATCCTGGCAAGGTGACCAGCACGCCTCCAGCGCCCGATAACGACGTACCCGATGCCGCCCTGGCTGCGTTTCGCGAAAAGTCAGAATAATATGCAGGTGATGCTCGCGTCCTTTTATGTCGCCAGGTGGAAACCAGAAATCTTCACGCACAAAATGGTAGAGATCGAGTTCCGGCGACAGTAACAGAGTCAGCGCATCCAGCAGGCTAGATTTGCCCCAGGCGTTCTCCCCAATCAGCACGTTGTTTTGCTCCAGCATCAACGACAACCGATTGATACCGCGAAATCCCACTATTTCAACGCGTTCGAGAATCATGCTTCCTCCAGAAAAGCGTCACCACTCCAGTAAACTCACCGCAGTATAACGGTAAATGCTTCCGCCTGACGTGACTTTCCCCCGCCAGTCAGGGGCAACTGTCTGATAAATGTACAGATGGCGGTGTCACTTTACTGATAGTCTGGAATTCGGTAGTGTCATGGACGCTATTCAAACAATAAAAAAGGGCCCGGCTGTTCATGTTTTCAGGACTTTTAATCATACTGGTCCCACTGATTGTGGGTTATCTCATTCCACTGCGACATAAAGCCGCATTACAACTTATTAACCGGCTACTGAGCTGGATCGTGTACCTTATTCTCTTTTTTATGGGGATAAGCCTGGCGTTTTTGGATAACCTCGCCAGTAATCTGGTCGCCATTTTCCATTATTCCGCCGTCAGTATTACCATCATTTTATTGTGCAATATCGCCGCCTTATTCTGGCTGGAACGTACCCTACCGTGGCGCCACCATCATCAGCAAGAAAAACTACCCTCGCGTATTGCCATGGCGCTTGAGTCGCTGCAACTGTGCGGCGTGGTTGTATTGGGATTTGTTGTCGGTCTGAGCGGGCTCTCTTTTTTACAGCACGCCACGGAAGCCAGTGAATATACGCTGATATTTTTATTGTTCCTGGTGGGGATTCAGCTACGAAATAGCGGCATGACCTTAAAGCAAATTGTGCTTAACCGCCGGGGAATGATTGTCGCGGTTGTTGTTGTCGCAAGCTCATTACTGGGCGGTGTAATTAATGCGTTTATCCTGGACTTACCACTGAAAACCGCCCTGGCGATGGCGTCAGGTTTCGGCTGGTATTCTCTTTCCGGTATTTTGCTGACGGAGTCATTTGGGCCGGTTATCGGCAGCGCGGCATTCTTTAACGATCTGGCCCGCGAGCTATTGGCCATTATGCTTATTCCCGGTCTGGTACGCCGCAGCCGTTCTACGGCACTGGGCCTGTGCGGTGCGACCTCAATGGACTTTACGTTACCAGTATTACAGCGTTCCGGCGGCGTAGAGATTGTTCCGGCGGCTATCGTACATGGCTTTATCCTCAGCCTGTTGGTACCACTCTTAATGGCGTTCTTCTCGGCCTGATACCACTCTGGCGGTAGGCATCTGCCGCCAAAATTGCGCTAAATCAATCTCCCTGCAAGTTATGGCAGAAATCCCTTTTATCCCTTTGTTCACAGGCATAATCTTAAACATGTATATTAAATATAACTTTAAAGGGTGTGACCATGTTTTGTGTGCAATGTGAACAAACCATCCGTACGCCAGCCGGAAACGGCTGCTCCTACGCGCAGGGAATGTGCGGTAAAACGGCTGAAACGTCCGATCTGCAGGATCTGCTGATTGCGGCCTTGCAAGGTTTGTCTGCCTGGGCGGCGAAAGCCCGTGAATATGGCATCATTAATCACGACGTTGATAACTTTGCGCCGCGCGCGTTTTTCTCCACGCTAACCAACGTTAACTTCGACTCTCCGCGTATCGTCGGCTATGCCAGTGACGCTATCGCCATGCGTGAAGCGTTGAAAGCCCAGTGCCTGAGCGTGGATACCAATGCGCATTGCGACAATCCGATGGCCGAACTGCAACTGATTAGCGACGATCTTGGCGAGCTGCAACGGCAGGCGGCAGAATTTACCCCCAATAAAGACAAAGCGGCCATTGGCGAGAACATCCTCGGCCTGCGTCTGCTGTGCCTGTACGGTCTGAAAGGCGCGGCGGCCTATATGGAACACGCCCACGTTCTCGGCCAATACGATAACGACATCTACGCACAGTACCATAAAATCATGGCCTGGCTGGGTACCTGGCCTGCCGATATGAACGCATTGCTGGAGTGCGCGATGGAAATCGGCCAGATGAACTTCAAAGTGATGAGTATTCTGGATGCCGGTGAAACCAGCAAATACGGGCATCCAACGCCGACCCAGGTCAACGTCAAAGCGACTGAGGGTAAATGCATTCTGATCTCCGGTCACGACCTGAAAGATCTCTACAACCTGCTGGAACAGACCGAAGGCACCGGCGTTAATGTCTATACCCACGGCGAAATGCTGCCCGCGCACGGGTATCCACAACTGCGTAAATTCAGGCATCTGGTCGGTAACTACGGCAGCGGCTGGCAGAATCAGCAGGTCGAGTTCGCTCGCTTCCCAGGCCCGATTGTGATGACCTCGAACTGCATTATTGACCCAACCGTGGGCAGCTATGACGACCGTATCTGGACCCGCAGCATCGTCGGTTGGCCAGGCGTTAGCCATCTTGAAGGCGACGACTTCGGGCCGGTTATCGCCCAGGCGCAGCAGATGGCGGGCTTCCCGTACAGCGAAATCCCGCATCTCATCACCGTCGGTTTTGGCCGTCAGACCCTGCTCGGCGCAGCCGATACGCTAATCGATCTGGTCAGTCGTGAAAAACTGCGCCACATCTTCCTGGTCGGCGGCTGTGACGGCGCGCGCGGCGAGCGCAACTACTTTACCGATTTCGCCACCAGCGTACCGGATGACTGCCTGATCCTGACTCTGGCGTGCGGTAAATACCGTTTCAACAAACTGGAGTTCGGCGACATCGAAGGGCTGCCGCGTCTGGTCGATGCCGGTCAGTGTAACGATGCTTACTCCGCGATTATCCTGGCGGTGACGCTGGCGGAAAAACTGGGCTGCGGCGTAAACGATCTTCCGCTATCGCTGGTGCTCTCATGGTTTGAGCAGAAAGCGATTGTTATTCTGCTAACACTGCTGTCGTTAGGCGTGAAAAATATTGTCACCGGGCCGACCGCGCCAGGATTCTTCACTCCCGATTTGCTGGCCATTCTGAACGAGAAATTTGGTCTGCGGTCGATCACGACCGTTGAAGAAGATATGAAACAATTGCTGAGCGCGTAAGGAGGTCAATGATGACGATGCCAACCTCACAATGTCCCTGGCGAATGCAGGTTCACCATATCCACCAGGAGACGCCGGATGTATGGTCAATTGCGCTAATATGCCATGACTACTACCCTTACCGCGCTGGACAGTATGCGCTGGTAAGCGTGCGTAATTCAGCACAGACCCTGCGCGCCTACACCCTTTCTTCTACGCCGGGCGTCAGCGAATATATTACGCTGACCGTTCGTCGAATTGACGATGGCGCGGGTTCACAGTGGCTAACTCGCGACATCAAGCGCGGCGACTATATATGGCTGTCCGACGCGATGGGCGATTTTACCTGCGACGATAAAATAGAAGATAAGTTTCTGCTGCTCGCCGCCGGTTGTGGCGTGACGCCGATCATGTCAATGCGTCGCTGGCTGGCGAAACACCGCCCGCAGGCCGACGTGCAGGTCATTTTTAACATCCGCTCGCCGGAAGATGTGATTTTTGCCGATGAGTGGCGACAGTACCCGGTCACGCTGGTGGCGGAAAATCATGCCACTGAAGGTTTTGTCGCGGGCCGTCTGACCACGGAACTGTTACAGCGTGTACCGGATTTGGCATCGCGCACCATCATGACCTGCGGCCCGGCGCCCTATATGGATTTCGTCGAACAGCAAGTGAAAGCGCTTGGCGTAACGCGCTTCTTTAAAGAGAAATTCTTCACTCCGGTGGCGGAAACGGCAACCAGCGGCCTGAAGTTCACCAAACTGCAGCCTGCGCAGGAATTTTATTCCCCGGTCGGCACTACGCTGCTGGAGGCGCTGGAGAGTAATAAAGTACCGGTTGCCGCCGCCTGTCGGGCTGGCGTTTGCGGCTGCTGTAAAACCAAAATCGTTTCCGGCGACTATACGGTCAGCAGCACCATGACGCTGAGCGAGGCGGAGATCGCCGAAGGTTACGTACTGGCCTGTTCCTGCCATCCGCAGAGCGATCTTGTACTCGCATAATCTCTTTGCCGGATCCACTTATCCGGCATTTTTCCTGCCCTGCCTCCTTCAAAGAAAAACGTCATCGCCATCTTCAACTAAACTTGTAACCGTTATCACATTTAAGGAGATGGCAAACCATGAAACAAACCGTTGCCGCTTTTATCGCCAAAACGCTGGAACAGGCTGGCGTAAAACGAATCTGGGGCGTCACAGGCGACTCCCTGAACGGCCTGAGCGATAGTCTTAATCGTATGGGAAGCATTGAATGGATGCCAACCCGCCACGAAGAGGTCGCCGCTTTTGCCGCGGGCGCGGAAGCGCAGCTTACCGGCGAGCTGGCAGTGTGCGCCGGTTCATGCGGACCGGGCAACCTGCACCTGATCAATGGCCTGTTTGATTGCCACCGTAACCACGTCCCTGTTCTGGCGATCGCCGCGCACATTCCGTCCAGTGAAATCGGCAGCGGTTATTTCCAGGAGACCCACCCGCAGGAGTTGTTCCGTGAATGCAGCCACTATTGC
>JGI2924J29684_1076640_pt1 | contig 10454 bp, 11 predicted proteins | sample BenlonsequencITS_FD_29684 | JGI IMG/M metagenome (IMG submission 29684)
CCCAGCCTGCCATGAAGAACATTCTCGATGACCGATAACCTATCTACCAGATTGTAATGTTGGAAGATCATGCCGATCTTTGTTCTAAGCTTTCTCAGCTCTCTTTTCCTCAGTTTGGAGACAAGAACCCCATCAAAGGTTATTTCTCCGCTGGTTGCTTCAATCATTCGGTTTATGCAGCGGAGGAGCGTTGATTTCCCAGCGCCGGATGGACCTATCACCGAGATAAACTCTCCTTCTGCAACAGAAAAGCTGATGTCTTCCAAGGCAGGCGTGGTACCGTGATAATACTTGGTAACGTTCCTCAGTTCCAACAAAGGCATACTCAATTCCCGTTTTACACCTAATTCACGTTTCACTCATAATCCCCCTCTCCATTGATACACTGAGAGAGAGGCGTCAAAGGCAACGCCTCTCACACAATCCTTAAGGTTTCCGCATTCGCTGCACTGGGTTTCGTGAGCTTACTTTGAATAACCCAGGACTTTTCTCATGGGATCATACCAGGAATCATCAACTTTCAAAAAGCGGTGGGGCTGAACAAAGACAGAGCCTTGTGCGCCTTTCGGAGCAAAAATCTTGGTGTCTTTTGTAGTTTCGTCAGCAGTCAGGGCGTTCGTTATGGCATCAAGGGTCTTTTGACTTAAGACGGAACTGTTGGCCTCAAGAGGAGTGTTGAAAACCGGTATAGACTTAATAATTTCAAATTGAGAACCTGCAAGAGTGTTGAATGGAGCATCGGCCCCCTGCTTCACCGTATAGACTGCTCCTGCCTCGTTGTCTTTTCCTTGACTAAGGGTTACATACTGAGCAACATCAAGATCATCCACGGCTGAGACATCGGATTTGCCCGTAAGTACATTGACTAAAGACAACTGGTGGGACCCGGCAAAGAGAACTTGACTGAAGAATTTTCCGCTCCCGCCTTGAGCTAAGTTGTCTTTAGTTAGGTTTTTCCATTTATCCTGACTGGTGAATTTTCCCAAAATCGCAGCGGCAGGCATATTAAAACCTGATGTTGAGCTGGTGGAAACGAAGGACATTCTTTTTCCTGTTATGTTATCAATGTCAAAACTGTCACCGGATTTATATTGATCTTCATTGCCTTTTTTAACCAGAAAACGGCTGTGATAAAGAGCATCGTTCAAAGTCCCTGAATCTCCGCTTTCCACCACCAGAGGTATAACCTTGGGGTCTTTAGCATGTGAAACAATGTACTCATTAGGTCCGAAATATCCCAACTGAGCATCGCCGCTTTCCAGAGCTGAAATAGCAATCGCATAATCTGTGGTCAATTTGTTCTCAACCTTTTTACCAGTGGCTTTTTCGATAACCTTGTCGAATTCGTCACGGAAGGCTTTCTCATTATCTCCTGAATTATTGGGCAGCCAAGCAATAGTGATGGTTGACGGTTCTTTAACACTCGATCCTGAATTTGAATTTGCAGAATCTGCCGTAGTGGTCGTACCGCATCCGGCAAGTAAGGAGGACATCATAATGACTGCCATAACCGATAATGTGGTTTTTTTCACGTTGTATTCTCCTCTCAATATCTGAAGTATTATTTGGCGTTGAATAACCCATATCCGTATTGTACCTAAGAATAGTTATGCTCCTATTAAACTACTGTAATATTTAGGTTAAAATTCAATATCTTTCAACTTACCTTGACTCATTGTGTAAACTCGGCTGCAGAGGTTTTCCATAAACTCAAGATCATGAAAAATTCCCATCATGGTGGTGCCTTCTCGTTTTAATTGTTCGATCAGTTCCCGTACTTTTAATTTTGAGGCCTGGTCCAAACTGGCGGTAGGTTCATCCAATAACAATAGCCTAGGACGCTTTACCATGGCTCTGGCAATATTCAAGCGCAGCTTTTCACCGCCGGAAAAGGTTCCCGGATAGCAATCCCATAATTCTCTGTCCAATTCGAAATGCTCCAGCATTCGCTTGGCTTCCTGATCGGCATAGCCCTCTCCATGTCCCATTTCCCAAACAGCTTGTTTTACCAATTCCCGAGCGGTTGTCCGAGGCATGGTGTTTAAAAACTGCGAGACATAGCCGATCTCATGTTTTCTGAGATAAACCATTTGTCGTTCCGAAAGCTCGGCCAAATTGACTAAGCCATACTTTCTTGAGTTATACAAGATGCGTCCTTTCTGAGGTACATAGGTACGATAGATGCACTTAAAGACTGTTGATTTGCCACTGCCGCTTTTGCCAGTTATGCCGACAAACTCACCTCCTTTTAAATCAAGACAGATATCATGGAGTGCTTCAATATGCTTATCTAAATTGTGAATAACGAATGATTTTGTTAAATGCTCAATAGCCAGCATCTCTTCCATTTACACACCTGCTTTATCATACTTCTCGATAAATTCGTTAATCGGAAGGCAAAAGTCATTAAGCCTTTCTTTAATAACTTCATAGGGCCAGTCCCACCACTTAATCGTCTCCAGTTTTTCAATGATATCGTCCTTAAATCGTTTCTTAATCGGTTTGGCGGTGACCCCAACTACAACAGCGTAAGGCTCCACATCTTTTGTTACCACGGCACCGCTGCCTACCACAGCCCCATTGCCTATAGTCACACCGGGCATGACGATAGCTCCATGTCCGATCCAAGTATCATGACCAATATAGACTTTTTGCTCCTGCCGCCATTGAAAAAACATTTCATCATCAGTTTCCGCAAAACCATACTTCCTCCGGCGGTAGGTAAAGTGATGCAAAGTTGGCCTGCCCATAGGATGGTCCGTAGGCCCGATTCTCACCATAGCTGCAATGTTGACGAACTTGCCGATCTGGGCATTTTGGACAATACAAAATTGTCCTGTATAAGAAAAATCGTCAAGTTTAGAATTCTCAAGAACGTTATGAATCCCAATCTCTGTATATTGGCCTAAGTCGACATTATTCAACTGACAATTCTCATGAATACACGGTTCATTACCCAGCCTTGTGATCATGATTTACTCAACCGACCTTTCGCAATTTGCTATCTCTTCAGTCCATCATTGAAAGCCTAGAGAAGAACAAGAGTTTTCTTAGGTAATGAATACCCAATGGAGATTTTTTTTACGTATTAGCCATACTAAAATTCTTATAATTCGGAAACTTATTTATCTGCAGAATCATGTAAGACATAAGCAGAGTCCGCGGTTTGATAATATGTCTTTTGCTTTAATCTCCCATCAATCATTACCAAGGTAATAACAGGATAGTTTTCCTCAATCTTTTCAATAATCAATAGATCTGCTTTCTTACCTTCCCTGATTGAGCCAATTTCTTGATCAAGGGCCACCGCTTTGGCAGGATTAAGAGTTACTAGCTTAATGACATCAACGAGATTTAACTCATACTTCTCATGGAGCATAAATACAGCTTGCAGCAGCGCCGGCGGATAATAGTCACTGCATAAAATATCGATGTTATTAGACATGATTGCTTCTGCCGCGGACAAATTCCCACTGTGAGAGCCTCCTAAGAGAATGTTCGGGGCACCCGCCATAGTGAATAATCCCTTCTCCCTAGCTTTCCGGGCTATTTCCATAGTGATGGGAAATTCACTGATGGTCACACCGAAACTTTGTACCAAGTCCAGCTTTTCCACAGCATCATCATCATGAGAGGCAACAGCAATGCCATTGCTCAGAGCCAATTCTGCTATTTCCTTAATCCCCTCAATAGTTAGCTTTTCTTTGCTTTGATGCTTGGTGATAATTTGATCAATCAGCTCGTCATTCAAATCGTTATAGCTTTTGACCATTTTTCTATAAACCTGTAAATCCCGATATTGCCCCTGTCCCGGTGAATGGTCCATGAAGGAGACAAGATGAACTTTTTTCTCTGCCATATAACCTTTTAACGTTTCAACTTCCTTAAAGTTATCGATTTCGAAGCGAGCGTGGAATTTATGCCTTATCAAGTATCGGCCGGTTTTGGTCTTATCAACCAAATCTATAAATTTCCTGACATTATCAGGGTTACGGATTGGCTTGCTTTTATATTCTGTATCTTTAAAGAGTGACAGCGAGTGGAACATTGTGGTGATTCCGTGTGAGACTAATTGCCTTTCCGTTTCGCGAATACTCATTTGAAAGTCCATTAAACAAGTCGGTCTTGGAGCTGCCATCGTTTCAATGTAATCCGAGTGAATATCGATAAATCCGGGTGAAACATAACCTCCTGCCCCGTCAATGACGTCTATATCACCGGTTATTTCTGTCTCACCCCGGGGCACTATCCTGAAAATCCTATCATCTTTGATAAGCAAGTCATGCCCTGCTAAGACTGCTTCTTCGGTAATAATTTGAACGTTTGTGATCAAATACATGTACTTTTCTCCTTTGTTCACTATCAGAAAGTTTAACCTTCGGTTCTATACTTTCCTCTGCATAAGTACAGCTAATATCCCAGACATGACGATAAAGGACGAGCCTTTCGCGGCACTACAGCTCATTACAAATACTACTGTTGTGTATATTGACCAAGTATCTCTGCAACCATGGATAGCGAAGGTGATTATAACAAGGATTGCACTAACGTCTGTGTATAGCCATGCTGCGGATCTTCAAGAATCTGATCTGTTAAGCCCTGCTCGATCACCTGGCCATCCAACATAACGAGGGTTCTGTCAGCCAGCATTCTTATAACACCCAAATCATGAGATACGATAATCATAGAAATTTGCAGTTCCCGCTGGATTGTCTTAATTAAATCGAGGACACTGGCTTGAACGGATAAATCCAACCCTGTGGTGACTTCATCGAGGAGAAGAAGCGGGGGATTGTTCGAGAGAGCCTTAGCAATTTGCACCCTCTGCTGCATGCCGCCGGAAAAGTTTTTAGGAGCTTCTTTCATGCGATAAACGGGTATGTTTACATGCTCCAAAAGTTCTCTTCCTCTGGCTTCCATGGCCCCTACATTCCTATTCCCGGCGGAAATCAACTTCTCTGCAATATTACCAATGGAAGAGAAATTCATTTTCAAACTTAACAGTGGATTCTGATAGACCTTCCCCATCAGGTGATTCCGAATGTATCGTTTCTGCTGGGATGATTCCGTAAATAAGTTCTCTTTCCCGCTTTTGTAGAAATGGATAAAAGCCTCGCCGCTGCTGACCTCCCGGTCAAAATACAGACATTCCATCATCGTGGACTTGCCGCTGCCGCTTTCACCCACAACTCCTAATATCTCTCCCGCATAGACATCAAAGGTAATGTCCCTGCAGGCATACACCGTACCGCAAATGGGGCAGTAATTTTTCAGCAGACGCTCTGCACTCATCCCAGAGCAATTTGCACATCCCTGACCATATTGTTTATTGAGATGCCTGACCGATAAAACAGGCTGTTCAAAATCTTCCATATCGCAATCCCTCTCATCCTCTTGATTTTTCATTCAACCTTTGCAAACAATAGCTGGTATCATTGCATTGATAAGAGGCTTCCCCTGTTATATCATTGAGTATTTCGTCTAAAAATACGCCTTCAGCCCCACACAATCTGCAGCATTTATTGGCAAACGATTCAACCCTAAAGGGGTAGTCATCAAAATCGAGAGACACAACCTTTGTATAGGGAGGCACTGCGTAAACCTTTTTTTCGCGGCCTGCCCCCAGAAGGATCAAGGCTCTGGAATTATTCAGTTTGGGATTGTCGAATCGCGGAATGGGACTGGGTGCCATGACATACCTGCCGTGAACCATCACAGGATGATCGGCCCCCGTCGACATAGTTCGATAGTTCATAATCTGTTCAAACAGCATGAGCCAGGCACCGCTGTATTCAACTTCGGCGTGGAGTTTTTTCGTCTCATATTCACTGGGCTCATAATATCTCAAAGGTTCCGGCAAAGGCACTTGAAGAACCAAGATCTGGCCCTCTTGCAGGGGAACTTCTGGAATCCTATGTCTCGATTGGATAATAATGGCTTTCGCGGTTTCCTCCGTAACGGTAATACCCGTGGTCATTGCGATAAGCTTTTTTATGTTGACTGCGTTTACCGATTCGTCGGAGCCTTGGTCAATGACCTTCAGAATGTCCTCTTTTCCCACCAGGGAAAGTGTCAACTGCAGTCCTCCTGTTCCCCATCCTCTGGCGATGGGCATCTCCCTGGAAGCAAAAGGCACCTGGTATCCCGGGATGGCTACCGCCTTTAACGTTGCTCTTCTGATTTCTCGTTTAGAGCCTTCATCAAAAAAGGCAAAATTATAGTCGATTCTCATGAATTTTACTCCTCATTGTTTTCCTCGTTGTTTTTCTCGTTGTTTTCCTCTTTCTGCTTCGTTCTCTTCTTTTTTGAACTTCGCACACTGTCTAACTTGGACTGAAATGTCACGTAATGAGGCAGCTTAAGATGTGACATAAAACCTGAAGATTCCACGGCGTCAATATGGAGAAGAACAAACTCTTCGTTATAGATGGGATGCTCCGGTTTACCCTCTTCTAGACATCGGTCTAAAATGCTCATAGCAATGGCTTTCGTTTCGTTTTGTCCATAGCAAAGTCCATAACCCAGTTTGAATTCAATTTCTTTTTCTCCATTGGGTTTCTGAATATCTTCCGGAAAGAGTGTCTCGACTTCCGTGACTTTTATTTCGCCAATATAATAGGCATCATCTTCCGCATTTTCTTCATTAAAGGGATTATCCACAAAGAGGGGCAGATTTCCGATGCGAAGTTCACCCACTGTAGGATGGAGGGCGCCAAAACTTCGCAAGGCAACATAGCCAAGAGAACTGACAGCTCCCGTCTGTCCTCTGGTTAAAATCTGCAGCCGTTCACTTCTGCTGGCGGGAAACTGAAGACTCTCTTTAGTTACATCCTCCGGCTCATTGTCATCATTGTTACAAGTTGGAATCAATCCGCCCTCCCGTAAATAGTCCAGAACTTTAGGAAGATTAGTTAAGTCCGTCAGGTCGCTATCAGCTCCATTTTCCAGGGCGTAATCGCGTACCCAATTGCCAGCATCTTCATCCGTTTCCTCACACAAATTGAAATCAATGAGACGATGAGTATAATCATTGGCGGCCCCTAAAATCTGCCCGCCGGGAATATCTTTAAAGCTTGCCGATATTCTTCGTTCCACCATCATATCCGTAGGCTCAACGGTCCGAGAATAATGTCTGCGCGGCAAGGTTGAACGGTAGGCTCGCATTAAAAACACCGCTTCTTCAGGACTTCCTTCTGCTTGCTTAATTGCTATAGCTGCCAGATTTTCGTTATAGAGGCTGCTTTCCGACATCACTTGGTCAATTAAGCAGCGCATGCCGCTTTCAATTCTGTGACAATCCAAGACGACTCCCTTTTTTAACCGTTCATATTTCAGTCGTTTAATAGATTCTTCAATGGCACGAGTCCCGCCTTTTACTGCTACATACCCCATTTAGCCAACCACCTGTTTCCTTATTTGAGTTGTTCGCGGCAAACATAAAACATTGTCCTGACGATCTGTAAAGATCAAATCAATTCCCATAGGATACTCAGAGTTTTTTTCCTCTCGTATTTCAACCCATTGATTACTTAGCTTTACGTCAATATAGTTTTCCTTATAGATTCCCGGACCCGTTAAGGTGAGATTTCGATCATTGCTTAATAGGTCTGTTTCGATGATCAAGGTTGCCGCTTTATGAGGATCCAGTAAATCTCCCGGATAAGCCATATGTAATGCTTTCTCCAAGTCAGCCGGTTTGCAGTCATGCAAAACGAGAATATAATCCGCGCTCTCCAGTTCTGTGGCTTTGGCATAGGTCAGCTGATTAATAAGTTTCGCCATTTCCGCTTCATGCTCTGAACAGATCTTGAACTTAACTTCCGTATCTAAGAGCATCAACGTTAATACTAAGGTAGAATTAAAACACCAGATATCCATATCGATGGTACTTGCCTGTTCACGAATATTGTTAATTAAACCCGGCCGAGACATCGAATCCAACGTTTTACGGTAAGCTGCCTGTATATCATGAACCAAATCAAGTTTCATTTGCTTATACCCCTCTTATTAAACATCCATGGTGTCAAAATTGACTTTTGTCTTTAAAACTTTCTTCTTTAAGGCTTCATATTTTTCTTTGATGAGAACTTCCTCAAGCAATAAGACATCTGTCCATTCTTTGGTCTCAGGCAGCCCGGCATTATAGGCAGCATCAATGATTGCCAAGTTATAGGCTAAGGTTGGTTCATATCCTTTGACAATGCCAATTCCTAAGGATTCCGCGACCATTACCTTACATTCGGTAATAAGTACTTCACCCAAATAAAACAGGCTTTTTTGGGCACTTTCCCGAACCTTAACCATGACTAAGCTATTGTTGCTTTCTTCAATGGTCTTGACATCATAGGCCTTGACAATTTCTTGGGCTAATTTCGCAGAAACCTTAGCCGAGCCTTCAATTAAGGTCTTAGTTCTCCGTTTTCTAATCATAAAGCAGCCTTCCTTTTTGATAGTTATCTTTACGTCATCAGCATAACTTGTTGCCAAGTTCGGTGCGTTAAAGCTCGGTTGGGAATCCGTTAATTCTTTGTAAACAAAATTGCCGGGGAAACTTTCTCAGAAATGAAAATGGCAATTTCCAATATTCATTTGCACCAAGCAAATAACTATGGAAATTGCCATTCATTTTATAAATTGTAGTCAGGGTGAACTAGTCTAGTTAAAAGCCGACCTAGGACTCCGGTGGGGGTTCTACTCCACCAAAAAATCGAAGTAGTTACCCCACTTATAGAAGTGGGCTTAGATTAAGATAAACATTAGCAGATACAACTCAAATACTAACAGGTAAATTAATCTGACTGCTGCCGAGAGATTACGATTCGATCTTGCTCCTTAACATAGTTTCTATACGCTGTTGGAGTCTTTTCATTTTTTATAGCCGTCATTTCTCCGATTTTAACGATCTCCTTTAACTTTCCGTTAATAAAGGACAAAGGACTGAAAACAGGCCGGAACATGATCTTGATGATATCTATGTAAGGCAACACATTCCCTGCATCGTCCATGCCATTCACAAAGCACCTCGGTACATGTGCATTTAAGGTTTTCAGGATCGCCGGCAATCTTTCGGTTATTTAATACTAGCTGATAATATTCTTCTTTTGTTCTCATTAAGTCCCCTCCAACCTGTTATTGAATGACATAGGAAAAGCAATCGCTTCGATAATAAATCTTTAGATATTCCAAAACTTTACCTGTTTCCTTATCCATACATCCCGATTCCAAGACTAAGAGAGGAATTAGAAATGGGCAATTGAACAGTTTTCGTTGGGACTCAGTAGGAAAAGAAACACTTAAAATGCTGGGCTTTGAGATGAATTCGGTATACCCTTTACTGTGATAATATTGGAACATCGAAGTAATATCTTTTCCTACTTCATCAATATCATGGAAGACTGATTTTGCAACATAGGAGATATGAAGAGCAATGGGTTGGTGGTCAATATACCTCAGTCTCCCTACTTTGAAAATCTTATCTTCTTTAGCCGTTTCTAAGTAATTGTAAATTTTTTCGTTGTACTTGATTTCTTTGCAAAAGATAGTCTTCGATTGAAAGTTATACCCTTTCTCGGTCATTTTTTGGCTAAAGCTTACATCTCCAGTAAGAACAAGCTCAATTTGCTGATATCTGTCTTTAACATAGCTCCCTTTTCCGTGTTTTTTATAGATATATCCTAACTCTTCAAGTCTTTCATAGGCTTTCCGTGCCGTGATCCGGGGAACATTGTATTGATCGGCAATTTCATTTTCCGAGGGCAGCCTGTCATGAGCGTTGTATTTCCCTGAACCGATGGAAGACATTAACTTATTCACTATCTCCATTTCCTGGGACATTTTTACACCTCACTTTTAAGATTATTATACTAAAAGAACTGCCCGGCAAAGTTATGAGTATGTAAATTATTCTTTAAGAGCAACTTTCTGCTCCTGAAAACAGATAGAAGTGGAGGTCTTAAAAACCGGATAAACAGCATGAACTTCTTCAGTTCACGAGGTAAGGCAAAAACGTAAAAAAACAGGAAATAGCGCTCAAAACAGCGATATTTCCTGTTTAAATATACAGTAGCCTTTTAAGAGTTGTACGTTCTACTGGGAAGAGTTCCTAGTTAAAGCTAAACCTCTTATAAATTCTCATAAACAGTTTCACTATTTCACCAAAAACAATAATACTCAACGTAAAACCAATAATTCTCAGCCATAAATACCACTCAAGCGGGACAGTTTTAAATACCTGACCACCAAACTGGGTTACGATAATTTGGACCAAAAATGTCAAAAATACGATACCGACCATCACCATATTTCTGTGAATATTAGGGAAGATACTTTTCGTGCCAAATTCCCTGCAGTTAAAAGCATTCCATAATTGAAAGAGAACAAAGGCAGTAAACACGATAGTTGTTTGCTGTGCATCCCTTCCTCCAAGAATTTGAGTTTTCATGAGTAAAATCAAG
>JGI2924J29684_1076639_pt1 | contig 10453 bp, 11 predicted proteins | sample BenlonsequencITS_FD_29684 | JGI IMG/M metagenome (IMG submission 29684)
GTCGACCGTTCGATTATCGAGAAGGGGGCTGCCATGCTCGGTGTTGAGGTGAGTGATCTTATTACCGATACCATCGAGGGAATGCGGACGGTCGCAGAAGAGATCGGCTTAAAAGGTACGATTGGAGAAGACGAGTAAAAGAGCAGAAAGCTGAAAAAATGCAAATTTCTTCTTGGCGTTTGCCCGAAATATTTGTATCTTAGCTTCAGAAATAGCATTAGCTCTTCATTATTAAACACATTAATAACACTAATAGAGAAGCGAGGTTATGACGATGGCGAAACAGCTCAGTTTTAACGAAGAGGCCCGCAGATCACTGACCAGGGGCGTTGAGAAGATTTCCAACGCGGTAAAGGTTACCCTTGGGCCCAAGGGACGAAATGTTCTGATCGACAAGAAATTCGGTGCTCCTACAGTCACCAAAGACGGTGTTTCCGTCGCGAAAGAGGTTGAACTCGAAGATCCTTTTGAGAACATGGGTGCTCAGCTGCTGAAAGAGGTGGCGACCAAAACCAATGATGTTGCCGGTGACGGAACCACTACTGCGACGGTTCTTGCCTACTCCATTATCAAAGAGGGGATGAAGAGCGTTGCCGCCGGAATCAACCCCATGGGTATCAAGCGCGGAATCGACAAGGCTGTTGAAGATGCGATTGTGGAAATCAAGAAAAATGCAAAAGAGATCAAGGACAAGGAAGAGATTGCTCAGGTTGCAACCATTTCCGCCAACAACGATCGCGAGATTGGTGATGAGATCGCCAATGCGATGGAAAAGGTCGGAAAGGACGGTGTCATCACCGTTGAGGAGTCGAAGAACATCGACACTTCAACTGATTTCGTCGAGGGTATGCAGTTCGACCGCGGTTATCTTTCTCCCTATTTCGCAACCAACCGCGAAACCATGACCGCCGTTCTTGAAAGCCCTTATATTTTGATTCACGACAAAAAGATTTCCAACATGAAGGATCTCCTTCCCATTCTTGAGAAGGTTGCTCAGGCCAACAAGCCGATTCTTATCATTGCCGAGGATGTGGATGGTGAGGCTCTTGCCACCCTGGTTGTCAACAGCATCCGCGGAACCCTGAACGCCGTTGCGGTCAAGGCCCCGGGTTTTGGTGATCGCCGAAAGGCTATGCTCGAAGATATCGCCGTTCTTACCGGTGGGCAGGTGATCAGCGAAGAGCTCGGTATGAAGCTCGAAAGCACCGATCTTAGCCAGCTCGGTCAGGCAAAGACCGTCAAGGTTGAGAAAGAAAACACCACCATCATCAATGGTGAGGGTAAGGCTTCCGATCTTAAGGACCGAATTGCTCAGATCAAGGCTCAGATCGAGGATACCACCAGCGATTACGACCGCGAGAAGCTCCAGGAGCGACTTGCCAAATTGGCCGGCGGTGTCGCCGTGATCAATGTCGGTGCGGCAACCGAGGTTGAATTGAAGGAGAAGAAGCATCGGGTTGAGGATGCTCTTTCCGCCACCAGGGCAGCCATCGAAGAAGGGGTTATCCCCGGTGGTGGTCTTACCCTGATCCAGGCCGTACACGCCCTCGAGAAAAAGGATATTTCCTCCTTCGGTGATGAGGAGCAGGTAGGATACAGAATCGTTCGCCGTGCTCTGGAAGAGCCGATTCGTCAGATCGCCATCAATGCCGGTCTCGACGGTGCGATCATTGCCGACAAGGCAAAGCACGAGAAGAAGGGTATCGGTTTCGACGCTGGAAAGATGGAATGGACCGATATGCTCAAGGCTGGTATCATTGATCCTGCCAAGGTTACCCGCAGTGCTCTTCAGAATGCCGCTTCCATTGCAGCGCTTCTGCTTACCACCGAGTGCTCCATTACCGACCTGCCTGAGAAGGCTGAACCCGCTGCCGGTGCTCCTGGTGCCGGAATGGGAGGCATGGGCGGAATGGGAGGCATGGGCGGTATGATGTAACATCGCTTTTAGGCGATGGCAGCATACCGTTTCACGGTTTTCTGTCTTGACCATGTAGGGCCCCTGTGCCAAGGTGCGCGGGGGCCTTTTGTGTTTAATAGAGGGAACAGAGAACAATGAAAAGAGATGATTTTGTGTTTTCCATCGGATATCAGGGCGATACCGCTTTAATCGATTCCAGGACCGCCAGACACTATTCGAAGCTTTCCGCGGCCCAGCTTAGCGAACAGGGGTTGTTCCGTGCGGCTTTTCGCATGGCTCTGTATGACGATGACCGGGATTCGATGAAACTGGTCGTGGATGCTTATAACCGTGTCAGCGGGGCTCATCTTGAGGGTATCGATGATATGAAGCGCTTGCTCGGAGTCTTTTCGGTTCCGGAAGGGGTTACGAAGGTCTCAAGAATATGAGTTCTCGTAGGCCATTCTTGACTCAGCTGAGTATCCGTGGTACGTTTTTTCGAAATCAACATGAAAAGGTGCGTTTTCTATGATGGAGATGTTAGCTAATTTACCCATATTGATGGGAGCTCCGGAGGGTGCCGCAGCCAGCGGTGGTTCCGGACAGATGATGACGACATTCGTCACTTTTGGGCTCGTTATTCTGATTTTCTACTTTTTGATCATTCGTCCTCAGAATAAGAAGCAGAAAGATGCAAAACGGATGCTTGAGGCCTTAAAGAAGGGAGACCGGGTGGTCAGTATCGGCGGAATTCGCGGAACTGTTGTTTCCGTCAAGGATCAGACCGTTGTTTTGAAGGTGGACGATAATACCAAGCTCGAGTTTACCAAGAGTGCGATATCTACAGTAGTTGAACAGGGTAAGGAAGAGGCCTCTTCATCCAAGAAGGACGCCTAAGACCTTTCCCTGTCAAAAAGACAAATCCCTACCGGAGTTTAACGTATGAGCAAACGTTCACGTTTATTCATTGTGCTGCTGGTACTTGTCGTATGCGGGGTCTTTCTGTACCCCACGTTCGAGTGGTACTTTATGGTTCCGCAGGCGCAGAAAGAACTCGCAGCCGGAAGCAAGCAGCAGATTCAGGCTTATGCCAGAGGCCAGGCGGCAAAAGCTGTTGGAGAATTGAAATCCCTGGTCGCGGCGTCCGGTTCGGACGCTGTTCCCGAAAAATATGCTTATCTGATACCGATTGCTAAGGAGCACTACAAGCTCGACGGCAGGGACCTTCCGTCTAAATGGACAGTCTCAACCCTTTTGAAGGGGTTTAATACCGAAGAGGCGGCTTTCTCAGCAATCGAAGGATACTATCGGACCAAGTTGTTTGATCTGAAAGATGAGGGCGGGTCGGTCTTGCAACTCGGCCTCGACCTTTCCGGCGGTATGAGTATCCTGCTCGAAGCCGATCTCGACAGCCTTGAGAAGCGTCTCGGACATCCCCCAACGGTGGATGATCAAAACCAGGCTGTACAGCGGGCCATGGAGATCCTCAACAACCGAATCGACAAATTTGGTGTGACCGAGCCTCAGATTCGTCAGCAGGGAACGAACCAGATCAATATAGATATTCCCGGTGCGGCCGATCCCGAGCGAGTAAACTCGTTCCTCATGGGTAAGGGCTCCTTAAGTTTCCATATTGTCGATCAGGAACTGAGCCAGAAGGTCGTGCAGTACTTTCAGCAGAATCCCACAAAGGCCTACGATGATCAGGGGCATGTCATTACTCCCGATTTTGTTCCGGCCGGCTATATTGTTCGCGGATTCTATGAAAAAGATAGTTACGGTATCGATCAGCTAAGGCGCTGGGTTGTTGTTCGCGAAGAAGTCGGCCTTGACGGGAGTCACATCCAGAATGCGACCGTTGGAAATCATCCTGTTACAGGCAAGCCTGTCATCAATTTTACCCTTGATCAGGAGGGTGGCGAGATCTTCTTTCAGTTGACAAGCACAAACCAGAAAGGGACGCTTGCCATTTTAATGGATGACAAGGTCAAATCGATGGCGGTAATCAACGAGCCGATTCGTGAGCGTGTCCAGATGAGCGGCTTTGACCGAAAAGAGGCAAACGATCTCGCCCTGGTTCTGAGAACAGCGGCAATGCCGGTTGATTTGAAAATCAACAACCAGCAGGCCGTCGGCGCAAGTCTTGGTGAGGACTCGGTTCGTCAAGGTTTGAAGGCCATTACCTTGAGTTTTATCCTGGTCATTATTTTCATGCTTCTGTATTATCAGGTTGCCGGGATTGTTTCCGATATTGCCTTGATTTTGAACCTGGTCATCATGGTGTCGATCCTTTCGGCCTTTAACCTTACCCTTACCCTTACCAGTATCGCCGGTTTGATTCTGACGGTTGGTATGGCGGTCGACGCCAATGTTATTATCTTTGAGCGTATCAAAGAAGAGTATCGTCTTGGAAAGACGCCGGAGGCTTCGGCCAAAGCGGGTTTCAGAAAGGCGTTCTGGACCATCATGGATGCCAATATTACAACCTTTATCGCTGCATTGGTCCTCAGTCAGCTTGGTAGCGGGCCTGTTCAGGGTTTTGCAAACACCTTGGCTGTCGGTATTGTCAGTTCCATGTTTACCGCTTTGTTCGTCTCCAGACTCATCTTCGACTTCGGCATTGAGCAACTGAAGGTGAAAAAACTGAGTATCGGCTGGAGGATCAGATGACCAAAGTAGTACGATTTACCAAAATACGGTACCTCATGTTTGTAGTCTCCCTGTCCCTGATTCTTGCCGGTATTGTCGGCACGATTTCCTTGGGCGGTTTTAATCTTGGTATTGATTTTCAGGCGGGATTAAGCCAGCGGGTACAGATTGCTCCTGTGGGTTTTACGCTTTCGTATACCGGTTCCGGGGCGGCCACCCTCGATATCAACAGTGGTACCGCAGTTCTGGAGGTTCGTGGTGATGAGGGGGTCACAAAGCATCGGTTTCCTCTTGCCGATTATTCGACCATTCAGGCTCTTGCGGATGTGTTGAACGGCATAGACGGTATTACCGCCTCTGCACAGCGGCCTTCCGCCCGGCCCTCGACCATTGCTACGGGTCTTGATTTTCCCCTCTCGCTTTCGACTGAGGCGCAGGGAGTCAATGTTTCCCCGGATGGCACTGAGTCGGCCGTTGAAATAAATCAGATTCGAGATGCTTTAGCCACCTTTGATAATCCTCAGGTCCAGGTAGTCGGGGATCCTTCCCGTCAGGAATTCCTGCTGAGAATCGCCGATCCGGCGGGTGGAAATAAGGATGCCTACGAAAAGAAGATTGTTTTAGACCTCGAAAAGGCCTTTGGCGATGGTACTGCCGTGGTAAAGCAGTCCGATTATGTCGGCCCCCGGTTCAGCCAGGATCTTGCAAGCCAGTCTGTTAGTTTGACGATTCTTGCCCTGGTACTTATTCTCGTTTATATTTGGGTCAGGTTTCGGTTCGGATTCGCCATCTCGTCGATTACCGCCTTGGTCCATGATGTTCTGATCATGCTTGGCTTTATCGGTGTGTTCAGGCTGGAGGTCTCGACGACCACCATAGCGGCGGTTCTTACCATTGTCGGTTACTCTCTTAACGACACGATCGTCGTTTTCGACCGGATTCGTGAAAATATGGGCTTGATGAAGGACCGGCCCATGGATGTGATTATCGATACCAGTATTACACAGTCTTTGAGCAGAACCTTGATGACCAGTCTCACAACCTTGTTGGCTGTTCTCGCCCTTTACTTTTTCGGTACGGGTGCAATTAAGGATTTTGCCCTCAATTTGATTGTCGGTATTGTGGTCGGTACCTATTCTTCGATCTTTATCGCCAGTCCTGTGTTACTTGGAATCACCCGGGCTTCGGATAAGCGAAAGGCTAAAAAGCTTGGTTCTCATGCCCCGGCTTCCGGGACAAAGGGAGGCGCCGCACTGTCGGTCGAATCTTCGACTGCGGGTGAGGAATCGTCCGAACTTGTTTCCGGACCGGTTGAGATCCCAAAGGCCGATAGAAAGCTGAAAGGTAAACGACAGCAAAAACGGAAAAAATAGCGTAAATGATGGTCCGCTCCTGTCGGGGCGGGCTTTTTTTTGTATATTGAAAACGATGAATCGTAAGATTGTACTTTCAAAAACAATGGGTTTCTGTTTTGGTGTACGCCGCGCTCTCGATCTTGTTGAAAAGGCCCTTGCCGAGAAAGGGGATGGGCGTGTTGTTACCTTCGGTCCCATTATTCATAACTCCATCGTACTTGATTCCTTAGCAAGGCGCGGTGTCGTCGTTGTTCACAGCCTTGAGGAACTGCAGGACGGTGATCGGGTCGTCTTCCGGGCCCACGGTGTGCCAAAAAGTGTTTCCGACCAGGTGAGGCAAGCCGGATATGCAGTGTACGACGGTACCTGCCCCCGCGTCGGAAAATCCCAGAAGATCGTTCACGACTATTGTAAAAGAGGAGAAACGGTCTGTATGACCGGTGACCGGGAGCACGGGGAAGTGATTGCGGTAAGCAGCTATGGAGAGGGGGTTACGGTTCTCAACAACCGGATGGATGTGGAATCCTTTGAGCCCTCCGGACCTGTGCTTTTGATAAGCCAGACTACCTTTTCCCTGCCTCTTTTTGAAGAAATATCTTCTCTTCTTGAAAAGCGTTGTGATGAGCGAGGATTTTCCTTTGCTCGGTACAACACAATTTGTCCTGCTACTGCCACGCGACAAAAGGCTTTGGAGGAACTTGCCTCCGAGGTGGAGGCAATTGTGGTCGTCGGTGGAAAAAACAGTTCAAATACACGCCGATTATATGAGGCCGCCTTGCGACTTGTCTCTCGGGCATGGCATATTGAGGATGCTCGTGGGATCGTGTCAGAAATGGCGGATTACCGGAGCATCGGGATTACGGCCGGGGCTTCTACTCCGGATGATATTATTTTTGACGTAGAGGCTGCTTTAAAGGCGCTCTGAAGGATGGATATCATGGCAGAAATCGTTAGTGAAATTGAAAAGAGACGGGCGTTCCGTGCCATCGGTGAACAGGGCGTGCCCGAGGATGTGAAGCGACGGATTGCGAGGGCCGCACTTCTTGCCCCTTCCTGCGCCAATAAACAACCCTGGCGTTTTGTTATCGCTGATGAGGAGCCTGCACTATCTGTGGTGAGACAGTCCCTTTCCGGAGGAAACTACTGGGCAAAGAAGGCTCCCTTGTACCTTCTTGCTGTGACGGATCCCACCTTCGATTGCGATTTGGAAGATCGAAGAAGCTATGCGCTTTTTGATACGGGAATGGCTGTTATGAATCTTCAGCTTCAGGCTGTGGCCGAGGGGCTTGTGGCCCATCCCATAGCGGGTTTCTCCGACACCCAGCTGAAAAAGGGGCTCAAGATACCCGAATCGCACATTTTGATCACCATTGTGGTTGTGGGCTATCCCGGAGACGACAGCCATCTTTCGGAAAAACATCTTGTTTTGGAGTCAAGCAGACAGGAGCGAAGAGCCGTGGAAGATCTTGTTTCAAAAAACGGATGGTATTTCGATGAGTGACGAGGCGATTGATACGCTGCAGGATAGTCTTGAACGGATTCGGACCAAATCTGCCTTTATTTGTGATATGGATGGTGTTTTGTACCATGGGAATAGGCTTCTCGATGGAGCCGATCGCTTTATTACCTGGTTGCAACGGGAGAACAAACGCTTTCTTTTTCTTACCAATTCGAGTGAGCGTTCCCCCAAGGAGTTGCATCAGAAGCTTGCGAGGATGGGGGTTGATGTTGGTCCTGAGCATTTTTATACCAGCGCTCTGGCAACCGCAAGCTTTCTTGCCTCGCAGAAGCCCGAAGGTTCCGCTTATGTGATTGGAGAAGCAGGACTGATCAATGCGCTTTACGAGGTCGGTTATGCCATGAATGATATTAATCCCGATTATGTTGTCGTTGGCGAGAGCCGGAACTACAACACCGAGACACTGTTTCATGCGGTCTCTTTGGTGCGGGGTGGGGCTCGATTGATCGGCACAAATCCCGATTTGACCGGGCCTACCGAGCGGGGAATCGCGCCAGCCACAGGTGCCCTCATTACCCCCATTGCTCTTGCAGCCGAGGCTGAACCCTATTTTATCGGAAAGCCCAACCCCTTGATGATGCGCAGTGCGCTTAAACGGCTTGAATCGCGCAGGGAAGAGACGGTTATTATAGGGGACAGAATGGATACCGACATTAAATCGGGGCTTGAGAGCGAAATAGAGACGGTTCTCGTGCTTAGCGGAGTGACCGATCTTTCGAGAGCCGAAAGCTTTGCCTATCGCCCGCATCATATTTTGGAGGGGGTAGGAGCCATAGCTTCCTGATCTCTTCGTTTACCACCACGATTCCGGACACTATGTATACTAATAAGAGGCCTTGAGAAAGGGGCTGCTCTTTGCTCCTGCCGTCCTAATAAGCGCCCGCGCAAGGGAGCTTACCGGGTCCACCAGCATCACGTTTCGAAAAGGCCCTTCCCGGAGTGCAAGGGGAATTTCGGTACAACCGAGAATGATAGCATCGGCCCCTTTATTAATGAGGTATTCTGTCGCTTCCTGTAGCATTGCCTTTGCCTTCCCGGAGGCCGGACTTTTTGCCTTAAGACCCCAGCTGTGGTCGTAGATCGCCCCATGAACCTTCTCTGTCCACATCTGGTCGGTTTCGAGAGGAATAAAGCCGGCCTCTTGGATCGCATTTCTCCATACCCCGCTTTCCTTTGTCCCGATGGTCGAGAGAATGCCGACATGTGCCCCCGGGGCAAATCGCTGCCTAAGCTCTTCAACCGTCTGGTCGAGCATGTGAACTGGCTTGACGGCAGCGTGTAACTGCTCAAGTTGTTTTGTAAAGGCGTTCCAAACTAGTGGCGCATGAAAGGTATTGCAGGGAACCCCTGCTGCCAGAGACACAGGCATCTGATCCTCCGGACGCTGAAATGCTGTTACCGCAGATGCGACAAGTTCTGCCATGACCGTGCCGGGATTGGGCCCCTGAAGGTCGTGAAGAAACCGGGTACGGTCAGGAATGAGTCGTGATCGTGAGAGGTGGATCAGATCCAGATGGTCCTGGTCGCTTCCGTCAGTGATGGTGAAAGTGATGATCTTTTCGTGTAGCTTCACGCCGGCCATGGGACCGACTCCTCCCCCTATGATGATGGCTCCTCGTTTGTTTGCTGATCCTTCCTGCATGACGGCTCTCCTTTCCGTTTTTTTCTCTGGGAGGAAGAATATCGCCATCTGCAAAGCGATACAAGTGTCTCTCTTCCTTGACCCTGTGAACGATGAATCGTAGGATGAGGAGATGGATGGATTATATCTTGCAGAACGTTTGAGCCAACTTGGACTCTACGACTCTTTCAGACACCGATTGGAATATCGGCATCTTACCCAGGTGCTTCCTTCCGATGGTGAACTCCTCGCTGCTTCCGGTGGTGTATTCAGGGGAAAGCGTTGGCTTATCTTTCTTATGTCCGGTGGGTGGTTCTTTGTGAGTGCCAATCCGATTACCGGGCTTGAGCTGTTAAGCTTTTCCGATGATGCTGTCCTGCAGCTGGTGCCGAAAAAGGGGCTATTGTTTGGATCGCTTCTTCTTCGACTGGAGGAAAAGGAGGAACGGATCTCGAACATGAATCGTAATGCTCCCAATGCCTTTGCCGCTGTCTGGTCCCGAAAGGCTGGCAATTCGTGATCCTCTCTCATGTACAATATCCCTGTTCCGATTCTTCTTGTGCTCGCTGCTCTTTGATTATTGTGCACGGACTCTTTGGCGCGGGGATAAACTGGAGACGGATGGCAGAGCGGCTTTCTGATCTACGCGATGTCTATACCCTCGATCTCCGTAATCACGGAGAGAGCGGCCATGAAGAGGCCCTTGATTATCAGGTCATGGCCGCCGATGTTGCCGAAACCTGTAGGGCTCTGGGCATCGAACAGGCCATGTTTCTCGGCCACTCCATGGGGGGAAAGGTCGTTATGCAACTGGCCTTCGATTATCCCTCCCTCGTTCGTGGCCTTGTTGTCGCGGATATCGGCCCCGACGCTTACCAACACCGTTTTACCACCATTGTTGAGGCCCTGGGCTCTCTGGATCTTGGGGGCATACACGGCAGGGGAGAGGCTGATCAAAGGCTGGCCGCATCCATTGGGGACCGGCGGGTACGTACCTTTCTCCTTCAGAATCTGCGCCGGGACAAGGATGGGCATTTTTTCTGGCGTTTGAACCTTGCTTCGATCAGGACCCATCTCGATGATATCGCCGCTTCGGTAGGGGAGGGTGCGGCCCCCTCGTCCCTGCCTGTACTTTTTCTCGCCGGAGAGCGCTCTTCGTATCTGAACGACGGGCAGCGAAAAGCGGCCCTGTCACTGTTCCCCTCGGCTCGTTTTATCGAGGTCCCCAATGCCGGCCATTGGGTCCAGGTCGACAATCCCGATGCCTTTTTTCGCTTTGTAAGCCCCTTTCTCGCCTCCCTCGATCCTTCTTCTTGACAGTCGGCGGAGAAAACAGCATATTCTATACATAAGGCGTTGATGGAGACGAGTAGCGAAAGTGGCTTGACCTATAGAGAGGGGACCCTGTCGGG
>JGI2924J29684_1076635_pt1 | contig 10452 bp, 6 predicted proteins | sample BenlonsequencITS_FD_29684 | JGI IMG/M metagenome (IMG submission 29684)
GGAACGGGTAGGCTGATAGTACTTGGGTTTTAAACCGCGGGAGAGTAGGTCGTTGCCGGAATTAATTTTTAAAGGGGCTGTTGCATAACGAGCTAAATAGTTCGTAGTGCGTAGCCCTTTTTTTACTCTAAATACAAACTGCGGGTCCCGAAGAACCCGCAGCAGTAGTATAATTTAATTTAGGGTTGTTCAGTAGGCCCTAATTAATATTATGGTAATTTTATCAAAGAAACATTTACTTGAAGGGAGAGAAATTATGCAGCAACAAAGAGAATTATTTTCATCACGGTTAGGGTTTATTCTAATCTCTGCAGGCTGTGCCATTGGACTAGGTAATATTTGGCGCTTTCCATATATTACAGGTCTTTATGGAGGCGGTCTTTTCGTACTTACCTATATTTTGTTTCTCGTAATCCTTGGGTTGCCAATTCTTGTTATGGAGTTTTCCGTTGGCCGAGCAAGTCAAAAAAGCGTTGCCGCATCTTTTGATGCTTTAGAGCCCAAAGGCAGTAAATGGCACAAATATAAATGGTTTGCTATAGCGGGAAACTATTTATTAATGATGTTCTATACTACTATTGCAGGTTGGATGTTGGCCTATCTTTTCTTTATGCTAAAAGGTGATTTTGTTGGCAGTTCACCGGCAGAAGTAGAAGCAATTTTCGGTGGTCTTACATCTAGTGCCGGACTAAGTATACTTTTTATGGTTATAATTTGTATTTTAGGTTTTTCAGTATGTTCCCTAGGGCTGCAAAAAGGAGTTGAAAGAATAACCAAGACTATGATGTCTTTCCTTTTGATCATATTGATTGCCCTGGTGATTCGTTCTCTGACCCTGCCCAATGCAATAGAAGGACTTTCTTTTTATCTTTTACCAAATATTGATAGTATTGCGGAATATGGTCTTTGGACAATGATTTATGCAGCAATGGGGCAAGCTTTTTTCACCCTAAGTATTGGAATGGGAAGTATGGCGATATTTGGCAGCTATGTTTCCAGGGAACGAAGTTTGCTTGGAGAGGGCATAAACATCACAATTCTTGATACCTGGGTAGCTATTATGGCAGGGCTAATTATTTTTCCAGCATGTTTTGCCTTTGGTGTAAACCCCGGCACCGGTCCCGGCCTTGTTTTCGTTACCCTGCCTAATATTTTCAACTTTATGCCGGCTGGACTATTATGGGGTACCGCTTTTTATATATTTATGGTTTTTGCTGCTTTATCTACTGTTATTGCAGTATTTGAAAATATTATGTCCTTTGGTATTGACCTTTTTAATTGGTCAAGAAAAAAAGCGGCAATTATCAATTTTATAGCCATCACTATTTTATCACTACCGTGTGCACTTGGATTTAATGTTTGGAGTGGTTTTACTCCGTTGGGAGAGGGCACTAATATTCTAGATTTGGAAGACTTTATAGTAAGCAATAATATTCTGCTTTTAGGTTCTATTGTTTACGTTCTTTTCTGTGTTAGCCGGTATGGATGGGGCTGGAAAAACTTCATAAAAGAAGCCAATACAGGGGTAGGGATTAAGGTCCCGCACAAAACAAGATTTTATCTTACCTACATCCTGCCATTTATTATTTTGATTGTTTTTATCTTTGGATATATAGAAAGATTTGGTTTAATGTAAAACAATAATTCTGCTCCATGCGCTCCATGAGAGCTGCTTTGGGAATCTCTATTGTATTCTAGTCAATATATAAAGGTGCTATCTTATCAGTCCGGTCATGGCTGCGATTGTTATTTTTGGCAATTTCGCATGATAAAAGCGTGTTTAAGGGTTATTTTTTACGCCGGATGTTGTGCTGTCTGAGCTTCTTATACAAACAGGTCCGGCTGATGCCGAGCAACTGGGCGGCTTTGGTCCGGTTTCCCTCCGTCCTTTCAATGGCCTGTAGTATCATCTCTTTTTCCGCACTGGCCACGGTGGAAAACAAGTCTATATTATCTTTTTCTGTTGCTGCTTGCGTTTCAACGGTTTTTTCGTTAGAAGGACTTTGCAGGTATTGGGGAAGGTGAAGAGGTATTATTTTTCCTTTCTGGGTAATATTTAACGCCCGCTCGATTACATTCTCCAATTCTCTCACGTTTCCCCGCCAGTGATGCTTCCTTAAAAGCTGTATGGTTACAGCATCAAGGCCCGTAACCCTGGTGTTCAAGATACGGTTGTACTTGTCAATAAAATATGATGCCAGAGAGCGTATGTCATCTATTCTTTCACGTAAGGCAGGAATACGCACGGTAATCACGTTCAGCCGGTAGTAGAGGTCTTCCCGGAATTTTCCTTCTTTTATCAACTGCTCCAGGTCCCGGTTGGTGGCCGCAATGACCCTTACGTTGACTTTAATTGTTTTAGTGCCCCCGACCCTTTCAAACTCTCGCTCTTGCAGTACTCGTAAAATTTTGGCCTGCAGTAGGGGCGACATGTCACCTATTTCATCCAAAAGCAGTGTACCGCCGTCTGCGAGTTCGAATTTACCCGGTTTACCTTCCTTGCGTGCACCTGTGAAGGCTCCCCCCTCGTAGCCAAAGAACTCGGATTCAAGAAGGTTTTCTGGTAAAGCTGCGCAGTTAATTTTGATAAATGGACCCGGGCGCCGGGACTCATTATGAATAGCGCTGGCAAAAATGCCCTTGCCCGTACCGCTTTCCCCGATCAGCAGAACTGTAGAGATACTCTGGGCAGCCAGGCGGCACATATTTATAACCTGCTGGATTACAGGACTGTCACCCACAATATCATCCAGGTGTATATCATTACGGGAAACCCGGGACAGCTCATTGCGGTAGAAAGAAATCTGGTTCTCCAGTTTTTCCAGTCGGTTGACGAGATCCGGCAGGCGATGAAGGTCGCGAAAAGTCAGTTTTGCCACGGCGCCCATAACTTTTCCGTCGCGAATCATGGGTAACCTGTTAACGATACACCTTACTCCCCTGATACTCCGCACGTCACCCTGGTCCCTGAGGCCGGTCTGAATAATTTCTTCCAGCTCCAGTTCCGGTATTATTAACTGTACTTCTTTTCCCAGCAGATCTTCCTCTCTCAGTTGAAGGAATTCTAAAATAGCCTGGTTAACAGTGGTAACAACTCCATTCTGGTTAATTACCAGCAGGCCGTCATAAGCCATTTCCAATACCGTGGCAAAAGTCTGCTGCAGCTTTTTTACACTTTCCAGTTCCTGCGCCACCTGCTCGTACTCTCTCAGGTCATGCAGTACGGCAATGGCACCGTTGATAAGGCCGTGCCGGAATACGGGCAAATATCTGGCAACCAGCCCGGGAGAGCCGGCGATCTTTGTCCAGTTTTCCATCTTACCTGTAAACAGTATGTCGCTCAATTTAATTTCCGGAAGAACGGTGGTAATTTCCCGTCCCAGCATATTTTTGGACTCCACGCCCAGCATTTTTTCCGCTGCCGGGTTGAGTACCGTGATTATTTTTCGGCGGTTAATGGCCAGCACGCCATTTTCTAAGGCATTCAACAGAGAGGCCAATTCCCCGGCCATCCTTTCACTCCGGCTGTGTAATTTTTCTATTAAATTGAGTTTTGTTACCATACCAACCGGCCTATCCTTGTGTTTGGTAACCACAACCTGGCCGATCCTTCTTCTTACCATGGTCATGTACACTTTTTCAAAGGGGTCTTCCTCTTGTACCTTTATGGCCGGGCGGGTGTACAGATCGGCCAGCGGCACATCCAGGGACAAGTTATCTAACAGCGCTTTATAGAGGTTGTGCTTGGTCATGACCCCCAATACTTTATTTTCTTCATTGACCACGGGGATTGCATCCAGGCGCGCCCGGGAAAAGCTGACAATGGCCTCCTGTAGAGTGTCCTCAGGTTTCAAAAAAACCGTTAGATTGTTACAGATGGTTCCGGCATTGTCCATTGTATACCTCCTGCATGAATAGTTACAATATTCACACTTGATTTTATCTTAATACAATTGTAATCAAATGCGAACTAATTATTCTGTCAACAAATTGGAAAATCAACAGAAAGGCCTGTGATCCGGCGCTGGCATAAAAATTGTTATTTAGAAGAGCGATAGGTTTAATTGTTTGAAAAGGCACAATATTTTCAAAATTAAGTCATGAGGACCAGCCCCATGGCTCCTAAAAAAAGGAGGGTCTGCTTATGGATTTCAATTTAACTAAGGACCAGCAGATGATAAGGGATGTGGTACGGGATTTTGCCCAGAGTGAAATTGTTCCGCGTGCGGCCGAAATTGACAAGGCAGGGGAATTCCCCCTGGATATCGTGAAAAAACTGGCGGAGATGGACCTGATGGGATTGCCTTTCCCGGAAGAATACGGCGGCGCGGGCGCCGACTACATCAGTTACTCACTGGCGCTGGAAGAGATATCCCGTGCCTGCGGCTCCACAGGGCTAACCTATGAGGCTCACATTTCACTGGGATGTATGCCCATCTACCTTTACGGCACCGAAGAGCAGAAGAAAAAGTATTTAACCCCGCTGGCCCAGGGCGAGTGTATGGGTTCATTCGGTCTTACCGAGCCCAACGCCGGTTCCGATGCGGGAGGTACCCAGACCACTGCGGTCCTTGACGGGGATGAATGGGTTATCAACGGCACAAAGTGTTTTATTACCAATGCAAGTTTTGCCCGCTTCGTGACCACCACAGCTGTAACCGACAAGGGAAAAGGTACCAGCGGGATCAGTGCCATTATAGTCCCCACCGATGCCCCCGGGTTTACCGTGAATGCCAATTATGAAAAATTGGGGCTGCACGGCTCCAATACCACGGAATTATTCTTTGATAACGTCCGGGTTCCGAAAGAGAACCTTGTTGGCAAAAGGGGGGAGGGCTTTAAGCAGTTCCTGGTAGTTCTGGACGCCGGAAGAATTGGAATTGCGGCAATGTCCGTGGGCATCGCCCAGGCCTGCCTGGATGCCGCCCTGAAGTATGCGCAGGAGAGAAACCAGTTCGGTAAGCCCATCGGCAAGTTCCAGGCCATCCAGTTTAAGCTGGCTGATATGGCAGCGAACATAGAACTGGCCCGGCTGATGTACCTAAAGGCTGCCTGGCTCAAGGACCATAATCTACCGTACACCAAGGAAGCTGCAATTTCCAAGTTGTTTGCCTCCGAAATCGCCACCAAGGCGGCACTGGAAGCTATTCAGATTCACGGTGGGTACGGTTACATGAAGGAGTTTCCTGTGGAGCGTTACCTGAGGGACGCCAAGCTTTGTGAAATCGGTGAAGGTACATCCGAGGTCCAGCGCATAGTGATTGCCCGTCAATTACTGAGTCCTGAGTGCAGGTAGGATACAGCAGGGCCCTTGTAATTAATTAGCTGTTAAAGGTTTTATCTAAAGGAACCATCAACAAGGATTTTTATTAGATCATTGATAAAGGAGGCGAAACTTTGGAATCAAAAGTCGGCACGATTACGATAGGAGAGCTTATTGATGAGATGGCGGAGCGCTATCCCGAGAACGATGCGCTGGTTTACCCGTTCCGCAGCCTAAGATACAACTACCGCCAATTTAGAGACGTCTGCAACCAGGCTGCAAAAGGCTTGATGCGCCTGGGGGTTAATACAGGTGACCATATAGCCATGTGGGCCAATAACGTACCGGAATGGGTGATTACCCAGTTTGCCACCGGAAAGATGGGAGCCGTCCTTGTTACAGTGAATACCAACTACCGCAGCTTTGAGCTTGAATACCTGCTCAAACAGTCAGATTCTACCACTATTATACTGGTTGGTGGCGTTAGAGATTCGGATGAGTATGTGAACATTATGTATGAGCTGTGCCCGGAACTGAACCAGTGTAAGCCGGGTGAGCTCAAATCCCAGAGATTACCCAAGTTGAAAAATGTAATCTATATAGGTGAGGAAAATTACCCTGGGATGTTTAACTGGAACGATATCATGACCATGGCTGACCATGTAAGTGAGGAAGAGCTGGAAAAAAGGCAGGAGGACGCTAAGCCTGATGATGTGGTAAATATGCAGTATACATCAGGGACCACAGGTTTTCCCAAAGGAGTTATGCTTACTCATATAAATTTGATAGGCAATGCAGTGAGTATGGCAGAATGCCTAAATTTTTCTTCTGAAGATCGGTTATGTATACCCGTACCTTTCTTCCATTGTTTTGGTTGTGTGATTGGTACTCTGGTTTGTGCAGTTACAGGTGCTGCGATGGTTCCGGTGGAGAAATTTGACCCGGCTAAAGTACTGGAAACTGTTGAGGTTGAAAAATGTACTGCCGTTCACGGAGTTCCTACAATGTTTATAGCCGAGCTGGAGGAAATGAAAAATAAGAAATATAACACCGCCTCCCTTCGAACCGGTGTTATGGCCGGGGCACCTTGTCCCACTGAGGTTATGAAAGCGGTTGTTAACACCATGGGTGCCAGCGAAATATGTATCACTTACGGTCAAACGGAAGCCTCCCCCGGCATAACCATGACCAGGACGGACGATCCCATTGAATTGCGCGTAAGCAGCGTGGGGAGAGCTCTACCCAATGTGGAAGTGAAAGTAGTGGATCCTGATACGGGCCGGGAAGTGCCACCGGGGATACAGGGAGAGTTATGCACCAGGGGCTACCACGTGATGAAGGGATACTACAATATGCCCGAAGCTACCGAATCAGCCATAGATAAAGATAACTGGCTGCATACCGGCGACCTGGCAATTATGGACGAGAACGGCTACTGCAAGATCACCGGACGCCTCAAGGATATGATCATCCGCGGCGGCGAAAATATTTACCCGCGCGAAATTGAGGAGTTTTTATACACTCACACCAAGGTTAGGGACGTTCAAATTGTGGGTGTGCCCAGTCAAAAATATGGTGAAGAGGTGGCGGCATTTATCCAGCTGAAGGATGGGACTTCCGCCACGGTGGAAGAATTTAAGGAATTCTGTACCGGCAAAATTTCCCGCTTTAAAATACCGAAATTTTTTATCTTTGTTGACGAGTATCCCACCACAGCCAGTGGGAAAATCCAGAAATTCCGTCTTCGCGAACAAGCGTTAGAAGCGTTGGGAAGATGAATCAATTTAAAAGAATAAAGATGCCTGGAACCTCATAAACAAGGAGATGAATAACATGAACGAAAATGACCTCAAAAACCTGGAAAAAGAAATAAACGAAAAGGTGGAACAGATATATAAAGGTGGGCAATCCAAATACCATGAAAGCAACACAAAAAAAGGTAAGATGTTTGCCCGGGACCGGGTTAAAATGCTGCTTGACCACGAGAGTCACTACAGTGAGGATGGGCTTTGGGCCAACAATCTGGCCGGAGATCTTCCGGCGGACGGGGTGGTCACCTGCACCGGCAGAATTAACGGGCGTACCGTTTGTGTGATGGCCAATGACTCCACTGTAAAGGCAGGCTCCTGGGGCTGGCGCACGGTGGAGAAAATCATCCGCATCCAGGAGATAGCCATGGATATGAAAGTCCCCATGCTCTACCTGGTGGACTCGGCAGGGGCCAGGATCACCGACCAGGTGGAAATGTTTCCGGGCCGGCGTGGAGCCGGTAGGATCTTTTACAACCAGGTCAAAATGTCCGGCATGATACCTCAGGTTTGCTTGCTTTTCGGCCCTTCCGCCGCCGGCGGTGCGTATATCCCGGCCTTTTGTGATGTTGTTTTCATGGTGGATAAAAATGCCAGCATGTACCTGGGATCGCCGCGTATGGCCCAGATGGTGATCAGCGAAAAAGTAAGCCTGGAAGAAATGGGCGGGGCACGTATGCACTGCAGCGTCAGCGGCTGCGGTGACCTGCTGGCCAAAAACGAAGAAGAAGCCATCCAGGCCTGCCGTACCTACCTGGGCTATTTTCCCCAGAACTACCGGGGTACCCCACCTAGGGCCATTGCCCAGCAGCCGTATGACGGCCGGTCGATAGAAGAGATCATTCCCGGGCGAGCCAACGAGCCCTTCGACATGTACGAACTGATTGACCGGATTATAGATGCAGGAAGCTGGTTTGAGATAAAAAAACTTTTCGCTACAGAGTTAATTACCGGTCTCTGCCGCATTGACGGCCAGACGGTGGGTATCCTGGCCAACCAGTCCAGAGCAAAGGGAGGGGTCCTTTTCGTGGACTCCGCGGACAAAGCAGCCCGCTTTATGAACCTGTGCGATGCCTTTAACATCCCCCTGTTGTTCTTGATGGATGTCCCCGGTTTTATGATCGGGTCGGATGTGGAGCGCCAGGGCATCATTCGCCACGGGGCCAAAATGATCTCCGCTATGTCCGAGGCCACGGTACCCAAGATTTCCGTGGTAGTACGAAAGGCATACGGGGCAGGGTTGTACGCCATGTGCGGCCCCTCCTTCGAACCCGACTGCTGCATGGCTCTTCCCACCGCGCAAATAGCAGTAATGGGACCGGAGGCGGCGGTTAATGCTGTGTACGAGAATAAGATCAATGCGCTGCCGCCCGAAGAAAGACCTGACTTTATAAAACAGAAACGCGAGGAATACATGAAAAACATTGATATCTATAAACTGGCCTCGGAACTGGTTGTCGATCATATCGTCAGTGGGAAAGACCTGCGCCAGGAATTGATAAGCCGCTTTAAGCTTTATGAATCAAAGGACGTCAGGTTTGCCGAGCGCAGGCACCCTGTTTACCCGGTTTAATTGAAAGAGACAGCCTGTGACAATGTTAAAAGATAATATATTTTAAAGCTAAGGAAGTGATCCCCGTGCAGTACGAAACCATCGAAATAGCCCGGGAAGAGCATATAGCCATAGTAAAAATAAACCGGCCCCAGGCCATGAATGCACTCAGTACCCAGACCGCCCGGGAACTGCTGGCGGTGCTTGAGGAACTGGAACTGGATAACGAGGTGTTCGCGGCGGTCCTCACGGCAGCCGGCGACAGGGCTTTCTGTGTGGGCGCGGACCTCAAAGAAAGAAAAAACATGAATCGTGATCAAATGAAGAAACAGCGGGCGCTCTTTGTCAAAGCCTTTACCGCTGTGGCCCAGTTCCCCAAGCCGCTGGTGGCAGTGGTAAACGGGTTCGCCCTGGGCGGCGGGTGTGAGTTCGCCCTCTGCTGTGATTTCATTATAACCTCGGAAAAAGCGGCCTTCGGCCTGCCGGAAGTGGGATTGGCCATCATTCCGGGAGGCGGGGGCACCCAGCTGCTGCCGCGGGTGATCGGCCGGGCCCGGGCCAAGGAACTTATTTTCACCGGCCGCCGCATTCCGGCCCAGGAAGCTTACCGGCTGGGCCTGGCCAACCACGTAGTGCCGCCGGAAAAATTGATGGAAAAGACAATGGAAATAATGCGCGAGATTACCAAGAACGGTCCCATTGCTCTGCAGCAGGCCAAGCGTTCTATCAACCTGGGAGTGGAACTGGAACTAAATACAGCCCTGGCCCTGGAAGCAGAGTGCTACAATGTTTGCCTGGCCACGGAGGACAGGGACGAGGGGCTGAGGGCGTTTAACGAGAAACGAAAGCCGGTTTACCGGGCCAGGTAAGAAAACCTCTTCAGCTAAGAAATCCTGTGTTTTAAAAAAGTACTTTGCCAATTAGTAGTTGGAAAATTAATTAATTAAAAGGTGGGGATTTTTTGTTTTCACTGAATTATCCAAAAAAAGTGGTTATTGGAGATATCACCGTGCGGGACGGCTTTCAGCATGAAGAAAAATTTATTCCCACCCGGGCTAAGCTCTGGTGCCTGGAAGAGCTGATCCTGGCAGGGTTCAAGCGCATCGAGGTTTCAAACTTTGGCAACCCCAAGGGGATGCCCCAGTTCGCCGATGCCAACGAACTCTTCAAAGCTATCCACACCAGCAAGCGGGTAAAGGATAAACTGGACGATGTGGAAATGACCGCCATCACCATCCGGGAAAGAGCGGTGGACCGGGCTATCGAGGCCAAAAAGGAGGGCTACGGACCTAATCGCATTTTAATGATGGTATCCACATCGCCCTCTCACATGATCAAAAACTCCGGCCTGGATCATAAGGAATACTGGGCCGAAAGCGAACGCTGCATTAAAAAGGCCCATGATGCCGGAATAAAGGTCTGCGGCACGGTGAGCACTATCTGGGGCTGCCCCATCGAGGGTCCCACCGAACTGAAAAAGGCGGTGGAATTTACAAAGTATTACTTGGATATTGGCGCCGACGACATTGAGCACGCGGATCACGACGGCTCGGCGCCCCCTGACAAGGTTTATGAATACTTTTCCATGATTATGGATGCTCTCCCCACCCCCGAACTGCACGTGGCCCATTTCCACGTTACCCGGGGCTGGGGCCTGGCCAACGTCCTGGCGGCTCTGCAGGCCGGTATAACCCACTTTGAGGGCACTATGGGCGGAATAGGCGGCCAGCCCACCAACTTCATCGGCGGCTGCCCCGTGGCCGGTACGGGCGACTATTACTACCAGGATCCCAACATCGTCGGCCTGGTATCCACTGAGGACATGGTGG
>JGI2924J29684_1076636_pt1 | contig 10452 bp, 9 predicted proteins | sample BenlonsequencITS_FD_29684 | JGI IMG/M metagenome (IMG submission 29684)
CGCGACTCACCTCAATACGGCAAGGTCAGGCGAGTTCGACACTCGATGCCTGGGCACCCTTGGGCCCCTGGGTCACTTCGAACTTCACCCGCGCGCCTTCCTGCAAACTGCGGAAACCCTTGGCGCTGATTGCCGAGAAATGGACGAAGATGTCTTCGCCGCCATCCTCAGGCGCAATAAACCCAAAACCCTTGGCATCGTTGAACCATTTGACCGTACCAAAACGCATACGTTGAACCTCAAAAAGCGTGGAGTTGAAATCACCGGACCACAGGGCCGGACCACACTCGGCCCGGCTTCCGGTGGCCCAGTATCAACATGTTTGCAGGCAAAGCGCAATACGCAAAAAGCAAATGCACACCCGCCAGGGCAGATCAGACGGCAAGCGCCCCGACGGGTCTCACAATTGGGCCAGTACGGCCTTCAGCAACGGCGGAACTTGGGTGGTGGCCACCCGCAGATGTTCGAAGATCTCCTCGATGCTGATCTCCTCTTCATCCCCGCAGCCGGCCGCGAAATTGGCGACCAGCGCCAGACATGCGTAATCCAGTTCCAGCTCACGCGCCAGCGCGGCCTCGGGCATGCCGGTCATGCCGACCAGATCACAACCGTCACGACGCATGCGGGCAATCTCGGCGCGGGTTTCCAGTCGCGGCCCCTGGGTGGCGCCGTAGCAGCCACCATCCACGAGGGCGATGCCGCAGCTCTCGCCAGCCGCCAGCAAACGACGCCGCAAATCGGCGGTGTAGGGTTCGCTGAAGTCGATGTGCTTGACCTCGGCGCCCTCGACATCGCAGAAACTGGTGAAACGGCCATGGGTATAGTCGATCAACTGATCCGGCACGGCCAGCACCCGGGGCCCCATATCGTCGCGAATGCCGCCGACGGCATTGACGCCGATCACCCGGCGCGCTCCCAGACTGTGCAATGCCCACAGATTGGCACGGTAGTTGACCCGATGCGGCGGCAGGGTATGGCTTTCGCCGTGGCGGGCCAGGAAGGCGATGGAATGACCATTCCACTGGCCGCAGACCACATCACCGGAAGCCGGGCCGTAGGGGGTGTCGACGCTGTGCCGCTGGACGTTTTCGAGCCCGGGCAGCTGGTACAGGCCGCTGCCGCCGATGACGGCAAGATCGATGGTGCTGGAAGTCATGGAGTGTTCCTGAAACGGGGTGGGAGCAAGACCGGCGCTTACTTGAAGGCGTAGATCGCGGGCAGGTTGCGGCCCTGCTCCTTGTAGTCCATGCCGAAACCGTAGACATAACGATCCGGCAGATCCACGCCGTTGAAATCGGCCTGGATGCCCGGAGTGCGCCGGTCATGGATCTTGGTGCACAGGGTCACGATCAGCACGCGGCTGGCACCACGGGCCAGGCAGTTTTCGCGGATCGCCTTCAGGGTATGGCCCTCGTCGAGAATATCGTCGACCAGCAGCACGGTACGCCCCTTCATGTCGCATTGCGGTTCACGCAGCCAGTGCAGTTCGCTGCCGGTGGTGGCCCCGCGGTAACGGGTGGCATGTACGTAGTCGAACTCGATATCGGTCTTGATTTCCAGCGCCAGTTCGCCGGCAAAAATCAAGGCACCGTGCATCACGGTCAGATACAGGGCACGCTCGCCCTCGAGAGCGGCATCGATGTCGGCCGCGATGCGGCAGATCGCCTGATTGAGTTGATCACGATCGAACAGCACATCGGATTGGATCAGGGCTTCGGCCAGAGTGGCAGGATAGGTCATGAGTACCTCAGGATAGGGATTCGAGCGCAGTCACCCGCGCAATAAAACGTTGCCGCTGGGGGTTGTCCAGCAGACCGGCCCAGGTCGATGCCACGGCTCCGCGCAAGGGTGCCAGGCGCTCGGCTGACAAACATACGCGGTCGGCGACAGCCGCGATCGCGTCGGGCACCACTTCGGGAAAGCAGGCCAGCACCAGATCGCAGCCCGCATCCAGATGGGCACCGACACGCGCAGCGACATCACCTGCCTCGCCGGCCGCCGCCATGCTGATGTCATCGCTGAAGACGATGCCCTTGAAGCCCAGCTCGCCGCGCAGCACCTCGCCGATCCAGCGTCTTGAATAGCCGGCCGGCCGGCCATCGACGTCAGGATAGACCACATGGGCCATCATCACAGCCTCGGCCCGCATCATGATCGCCTCGGCGAAGGGGCGCAGGTCATCCCGCCGGATCAGCTCCAGCGGCCGCGGATCCACCGCCATCGCCACATGCGTATCGGCCTGCACCGAGCCATGGCCGGGAAAATGTTTGAGCACGGCAGCGGTACCGCCCAGATGCAGGCCGCGCATGTAGGCCTGGACCAGCTCGGCCGTCACTTCCGGATCGGCATGAAAGGCACGTCGACCGATGGCAGCATTGCCGCGCGCCAGATCAGCCACCGGCGCAAAACTGAAGTCGATGCCGCAGGCACGCAGTTCGCTGGCCATCAGCCAGGCATGCTCCTCGGCCAGCTGCACGGCCTCGCCCGGTGCGCGATCCCATGCGGCCCCCAGACTGGCCAGGGCCGGCAGCGCGGTAAAGCCCTCGCGGAAACGCTGGACCGGACCGCCCTCATGATCCACCGCGATCAGAAAATCTTCGCCGGCAATCTCGCGGATCGACTCCACCAGCGCCTGCAACTGCTCACGACTGGTGTAGTTGCGGGCGAACAGGATCACGCCGCTGACGCCATGCGCGGTCAGCCATGATCGCTCGACGGCGGCCAGCCCGGTGCCGGCCAGACCGATCATCAACATGCCTGTGCCCCGGCATCCTCAGCTGCACGCTCGGCCGCCGACCAGATCGCATAAGGATGATCGATCAGGCAGACGTTGTAATAGCGCTCCAGTTCACTGACCTCGGTTCCCAGCCACTCGGGGCGCGGAAAAGCCGCATCCTCGGAGCTCAGCTCGATTTCGGCCACGATCAGCCCCTGATTGCGGCCGGTGAACTCATCGACTTCGAACAGTGCGCCCTCATGCAACACATGATGACGCACCTTTTCGACCACGCCGTCACACAAGGTGTCCAGCATTTCACGGGCATCGGCCGCCGGCACCGGATATTCATATTCGGCACGCGAGACACCACGGGTCGCGGACTTGATGTTCAGCCAGGCCTGTTCTCCGCTCAGGCGGACCCGCACCGAAGACTTGGCCAGCCCCTGCACCAGCGCCTGCATGCCGACAAGATAGCCTTGGGCCATGACTTCGCTGTGCTGGATCCGGTCGCGCCACACATCGCTGCGCACCAGGAATTTGCGTTCAATTTCTACGGCCATGGCCGGCTATCCTCCAGATCAGAAACCGATGCTCGCGCGACGGACGTTTCCGCTTCAAGCGCGCTCGAACAAGGCAATGGATTCAACATGCGCGGTGTGAGGGAACATGTCCATCACACCGGCCTTGACCAGCCGAAAGCCGTGCTCATGCACCAGCAGTCCGGCATCCCGCGCCAGCGAACCCGGGTGGCAGGACACATAGACCAGTCGCCGGGTCTTCTTGCGCGGCAGATAGGCCAGCACCTTGTCCGCCCCGGCCCGCGGCGGATCGAGCAGGATGCTGTCCCAGTCCTCGCGCGCCCAGGCCGTATTGCGCTGGTCTTCGAACAGGTTCGCGACATGGAAGCCGGCATTGTCCAGGCCGTTGCGCGCAGCGTTTTGCGCCGCCCGCTCGACCAGACCATGCTCACCCTCGACGCCGACCACCCTGGCGGCGCGACGGGCAATCGGCAGACTGAAGTTGCCCAGCCCGCAGAACAGGTCCAGCACCTTGTCGGTCGGCTGCGGATCCAGCAGATCCAGCGCCTGCGCCATCATCTTGTGATTCATGCCGGCGTTGACCTGGACGAAGTCCAGCGGCCGGAACGCCAGGCTGACGTCGTCACCAGGCCGGCCACCGCCGATCGAAAAAGACAACTGCATGTCCTGCGGCCACAGCGGATGCACGCTGTCATTGCCACCGGGCTGCAGATAGATCGCCAGCTCATGCGCCTGCCCGAACCGGACCATCGCCGCCTGATCGGCATCCGACAACGGCTTGAGATGACGGAACACCAGGGCCATGCGGCCATCGCCGGCAGCAAACTCGACCTGGGCGATGTCCGCGCCGGCCTGGAGTCCGGAAATCATGTCGGCCAGGGCACCGATATGCGGCCCCAGCGCCGGATGCATCACTTCGCAGCGCTGGATGTCGGCCACGAAGCGGGGATTGCCTTCCTCGCGGAAGCCGACCAGCACCCGTCCTTTCTTGGCGACATGGCGTACCGACAGGCGGCCGCGACGACGATAGCCCCAGGGGCTGTCGGTCAGCGGCGGCAGCCAGCTTTCCGGACTGACCTTGCCTATCCGTTGGAAATTGTCGGCCAGCACCCGCTGCTTGGCCTCGATCTGGGCCGCAGGCGCCAGATGCTGCAGGCTGCAACCGCTGCATTGCTGATAATGCTGGCAGCGCGGCTCCACTCGATCCGGGGAGGCCGTCAGTACCTCCAGCAGCTCGGCCTCGTCATAGTGGCGATGCCGTTTGCGCATTCGCAAGCGTACCTGTTCGCCCGGCAGCGCGCCGGCCACGAAGACGACTTTGTCGCCCTGGCGGGCCACCCCGCGGCCATCATGGCCCAGGTCGACAATGGTGGTTTCAAACTCATTCATGGCATCAGTTCAGCCCGTCCGCGCATGAGCGGATCAGCTGTCCTCGGCTAGGGGTGGATATCCGCCGCCTCCGTGAAGACGACCGGACCAAACCGGCAATGATAACAGGCCATGCCGCCACCCGCAGCGCATCGGCGAGCCCTGTGCTCAGCGCGTCGACTGACGACCGCCACCGGCGGCGCGCAGCCGGCGCAAGGCCGTCACCCAGGGCAACCGGGTGTCATGCCCCGTCAGTCGCACAAACGGCAGACCGCGACCCTCGACCAGGGTATAGCCGTGATCGTCATGGTCCATGCCGTCCAGATACAGCACGCCGTCCGCCAGCCGGGCATCGATGCCCAGTCTCACATAGGGCGGCGAACGGAACACGTGCAACATCATGCCCTGCAGGCCACTGGATGCCCCGCTGCCGCTGAGTGCGGACAACGCCATCACCGCGCGCTGACTGAGGCGCCCGCCGCCATCGCTGCGCAGATTCAAATGGAAGGCCTGCACACCCCCTCCCTGCTGAAGGCGCAGGCCATCCACCCGTCCCTGCACGCGACCGGTGAGCGGACCAAGATCGGCAGAACTGCCGAGCGCCTGCAGATCAATCTGCTGAAATTGCAGGTCACCGGCCAGCTGCATCGGCTGCGTGAAATCCGGCCGGCTGAGTCGAATCCTGTCCGCCAGCAGCGGACCACCCCAGAGCTCGGCCTGCAAGGGCGTATCGAAGCTCCATTGCCGCAGATTGCCATGCATCGCCACCCCGCTCTGACTCCAGATCACCGGCAGGCCGGGCAAGCCCCACGCCCGCGCCGGCTGATCCAGATGCAGACCCTGCACGCTGGCCACCGCCGAGCCCTGCAGACTGCCGGACTGCGGGCTCAACGCCAGTGCATTGAAACGCAGCTGACCACCCCACAGCGACAAACTCAAAGGGGTCAGCAGCCGCCACTGGCCATCGCGACTTTGCGACTGCAACTGTCCTGCCGCCTGCACCGCTCCGCCCAGGGCCACTTGCTTCCAATCCAGTCGCGTCATCGGGCCGAGGCCATGCAGACGCCAGTCCAGCGTCCCCTGCAGCCCCTGCACACTCAAGGGCAGACCTTCCCCCTGAATGGCGACATCCCGGAAATGCAGTGCCAGCGCACGCCAGCCACTGGCCCGCCAGTCCAGAGCGCCATCGATCTGGCCGGATGCCTGCAGCGGCCCTGCCCAGGCTGTGCCATCCAGACTGCCGCCGTAATGCGCCCAGGCACTTGCCAGATCAACATTCAGATGGACCAGGCTCAATTCGCGCACCCTGCCCCTGGCGTCAAACTGGAGGCGGCCGTCGAATCGCAGCGCCTGCGGATCGATCCAGCGCAACCCCAGCGCCACACCTCCATGTTCGACCGCATCCGCATCCAGACCAAGATGAACCGCCGAACCATCCGACAACTGTGCCTGCCAGCCCTGAAGGTTCCAGTGACCGCGCTGCACCACCGCCTGCAACCGGGCTTGCTGCAGATGACCGCCAGCATCGAGCTGGGCATTCAATTGCGCGGTGCCGTCGAGTCCGACGCCGCTGAAGCCGATGCCGGGCAGATTCAGACTGATGTCCCGACCGTGAAATATCCCTGATTCGTGCAAGCCGTCATCGTTCAGATCCAGTGCCAGCTCACCGCTCAGCACCCCCTTGCCGAACAGGCTCTCCCGCCCGCCGCCTCCCCCAGGATGCAACCAGGCCGCCGGCAGCTGATCCATGCTTATCTGCCAGTGACTGGGCTGATCCAAGGGCAAGGCCGCGGAGAATCGGGATTGATCCTGCAGCAGATTGGCAAACAGGCTGTTAGCGAGGGTATCAACCACCAACACCAGTTGTGCATGATCCCAGGCACCACCCGGGGCACCGTGACAGGCCACGCCGCCCACGAAACGCCAGCGCCCGCCCGGCTCGCTGGTCAGGCGACCATTCATCTGGACACCGACGCCACGCCAGCCCAGCCGGTCGATGCTCAGCTGGGCAATCCGCATCACCAGGCCCGGCTGCCCGGCGTCGTCCCGGCCAAGACGGGCCTGCAGCCCCTGCACCTCGACACCGGGCCAATGAGCATGACGCAAGGAGACCACGGTATCCGCCCAGCCGGGCGAACACCACAGCAGCAAAAGCATGCACCACAGCCGGGGACTTGAAGACAACGACATAACCACGCATTGTGCCAAAACTTGCCGGACTCAAGGAGGGTCAGGCCGGATGATTTGCACTCAGCCACCGCGCCACGATGTCCGGGGCCGACGAATTCTGATCGCCGAAGACGATGCCTGCAGCCGCCTGCATCTGGTACATATCCTGCTGCAGATGGGCTTGCGTCCCCGCGCCGCCCGTACCGGTCGACATCTGCTGCGCCTGTTCGCCGAGGGCGGAGCTGCCGTCATTCTGCTGGATTACCATCTGCCCGACATGCCGGCACCCGCCTTGATCCAGCAATTGCGACAAGAGCGCATTCGGCAGGAGGTCCCGCCGATCATCGTGCTCTCCGCCGGCATCAGCCCCGGCCAAGGCCTCCAGCTGCAGCAAATGGCTGTCCGGCATATCCTCGACAAACCGATCGATACACAGGCATTGCAGGAACTCCTGACCGCTCTGCTGCCACCATGGCTATACGCCGAGGACGCCCTCCCGCCACATCGACCTGCCGCCCAGACAGCGCGTCTGCGCAGCCTGCTTGCCGACGAGCTCGGCGAATGGGAAAGGCGAATGCCTGAACTGGCTTGTCGACCGACTCAGTTGCTGGAATGGCTGCACCGTCTGCATGCCAGCTGCGCCCTGTGCGGCGCGCCGTCCCTGGGCCAGCAGGCCGCGGCAATGGAAACCAGATTGCGACGCGGAAAGCGTCTCTCCGATTCCGCGCTGCAGGCATTGCAGCACCAGATCCGGCAGACCCGGCAGGCCCTGACAGGCATACCGGGTCCGGTCACCAGCGACGGGATCAGTAACCGGCCGCCAGACCTGCAGGCCGACGCCGGTCGTTCGCGCCATCGAGCCCGCCCGAAGGATCAACCAGGATCGCCTCGTCGGCCCCCCAGGAATTGACGGTATGGAAACGGTAACCAGCCTGTTCCAGCTGCTGCTGGACCTGCGGCGTCAGCAAACCCGGCTCGACATTCACCTGGTCGGGGTACCACTGGTGATGCATCCGCGGCGCGTTCACGGCCTGCTGCACGTTCATACCGTACTGGGTAACGTTCAGAATGCTCTGCAGCACCGTCGAGATGATGGTCGAGCCCCCCGGACTGCCGGTGACCATGAAAACCTTGCCGTTTTTCAGCACCACCGTCGGCGTCATGGAACTCAGCGGACGCTTGCCCGGCTCGACCTGGTTGGCCTTGCCCTGGACCAGGCCGAAAGCATTGGGCACCCCCGGCTTGGAGGTGAAATCGTCCATCTCGTCATTCAGGAAGAAGCCGGTATCGCCTGCGATATGGCCAGTGCCGAACAGGAAATTGATCGTATAGGTGACGCCCACCGCGTTGCCCTTGGCATCCACCACCGAATAATGCGTGGTATTGGTGCCTTCCGAACCATCGAGATCACCCTTGATCTCGGAGGATGGTGTGGCCTTCACCGGCTGGATGGTCGACTGCAGTTTGGCGATATGGGCCGGGGACAGCAGTTCGGCGATCGGGTTGTGAACGAAAGCCGGATCACCCAGCACGCTGTTGCGGTCGGCAAAAGCACGACGTTCGGCCTCGACCTGGTAATGGATGGCCTGTGCCGAGGCATAACCCCACTTGGCCAGCGGATAGGGCTGCAGCTGCAGCAGAATTTCGCAGACGGTGACACCCCCCGAACTCGGCGGCGGCGCCGACACCAGATGGTAGCCGTGATAATCGCACTGCACCGGGCTGTCCCACTGCACCGTGTAATCGGCGAAGTCGCGCAGGCTCAGCAGGCCACCGTTGGCCTGGCTGGCCTTGACTACAGCCTGGGCGATCGGCCCATGATAGAACGCCTTGCTGCCGCCATCACGGATCGATTCCAGCGTCCTGGCCAGCTCCGGCTGACGCAGCGTCTCGCCAACCTGCCAGGGCTGGCCGTGATTCAGAAAGATCGCCGCCACGTTGGGTTCCTTGGCGAAATCCTTGACCCGTCGATTGAAGATGTTCACATCGCCCTGCTGCAGCACAAAGCCGTTGCGCGCAAGATCGATCGCCGGCTGGATCACCTGGGCCAGTTTCATGGTGCCGTAACGCTGGAGCGCCTCGTTCAGACCCATCACGGTACCCGGCACGCCGGTCCCCAGATAGCTCAGCGTGCTTCGATCAGGCATGACCCGACCTTGGCCGTCCTGGAACATGGTAGGCGTCGCTTTCAACGGCGCCTTCTCGCGAAAATCCAGGAACAGATTCCGGCCGTCTGCCATATGGGCCACCAGATAGCCACCTCCGCCGATATTGCCACAGCAGGGATTGACCACCGCTTGCGCATAGCCCACCGCCACCGCCGCATCAATGGCATTGCCACCGGCACGCAGAATCCTGACGCCGACCTCGGTCGCATAGTGCTGGTCACTGACCACCATCGCATGAGGTGCATGGACAGGGACATCCTTCGCCAGCTGCGCGAGCGTCGTCGGCGGCGCGGTGGAATCCAGGGCTCGGCCCGATACCTGCACATCCTTCGCCGCGGGCGCATCCGCCCAGGCCAGCGATCCCATACTCATCAGTCCCAGTGAACCCAGGGCAAGCCACGCACGCATCATTGGCGGTCAGTCTCCGTTTGCAAAAGTTCGGTTTCAGCCCGAGCATAGCACTCTTGACGGCCCTGTCCGCCACGCCCGTCCGAGCGGCCGGGCGCCGCAGGCCGGGCCGCCGGACCCATGCCGTCAATCTATACTCGGCGACATATCGGCAACCGCCTGGCGACGTCGACTGGCCGGCCACGCCCGGCGGTGGTAGAAGAGACGATCCATTCGCCGACGAGTCACACCATGCTGGACCTGCTGCTGCACCAGGCACGCCTGCCGGAAGGCCCGATCGTGGATATCGCGATCAGCGACGGACGGATCATCGGCATCGAACCCCGGATCGAGGCACCCGCCAGACAACGACTGGATCTGCAGGGCTGGCTGGTCTCGCCGCCATTCGTTGACGGCCATTTCCATCTGGACAGCGCGCTGACCGCCGGAAGACCTCGCCACAACCTGAGCGGCACCCTGCTTGAAGGTATCGCGATCTGGTCGGAACTGAAGCCGGAGCTTGACGAGGAATCGATCTACCGGCGTGCACGACGGCTTTGCGAAATGGCTATCGCCCAAGGCAATCTGGCCATCCGCAGTCATGTCGACACCAGCGACCCGAGACTGACGGCGGCACGCGCCCTGATCAAATTGCGTGATGACATGCGCCCTTGGCTGGACATCCAGCTGATCGCTTTTCCGCAAGATGGCTATCTGCGGCTGGCCGGCGGTCGTGAACAGTTGCGGCAGGCACTGACCCTGGGCCTGGACGGCATTGGCGGCATCCCGCATTTCGAACGCAGTCCGTCCGATGGCGCCAATTCAATCGCCGAGCTGTGCCGACTGGCCGCCGAGCATGACCTGCCCGTCGACATGCATTGCGATGAAACGGACGACCCGACCTCCCGTCACGTCGAGACTCTGGCGGCCGAAACGGTTCGCCACGGCCTGCGGGGCCGGGTCACCGGCTCGCATCTGACCTCGATGCATTCGATGGACAATGCCTATGCCGGCAAGTTGATCGGCCTGATGCAGGAGGCCGGCCTGCACGTGATGGCCAACCCCCTGATCAACATCACCCTGCAAGGGCGTTACGACACTT
>JGI2924J29684_1076634_pt1 | contig 10450 bp, 13 predicted proteins | sample BenlonsequencITS_FD_29684 | JGI IMG/M metagenome (IMG submission 29684)
CCTCGCCAATGGCTTCTATCACAGCTGAAAGCTGGCCTAAACCACCATCAATTAGCACCAAATCGGGCCAAGTGTCGGGTTTGGTTTCGCGCCCCGCTGCTTCTTTTTTAAGGCGCGCAAAACGGCGGCGCATCACTTCGCGCATCATGCCATAATCATCGCCGGGTTCTATCTCAGTGTCTTTGATATTGAACTTTCGATAGCTGGATTTATCAAAGCCTTCAGAATTGGCGACAATCATGCCGCCAACAGCATTGCTGCCCTGAATGTGAGAGTTATCATAAACCTCAATACGCTTGGGCGGCTCGTCTAAATCAAACACCTTTTGCACAGCGCTTAGAATTTTGCCTTGGCTCTGCGTTTGCGCCAATTTACGCGCAAGCGCTTCGCGGGCATTGGTGTGGGCTTGTTTAACAAAGCCAAGTTTTTCACCGCGCGAAGGTTTGTGGATATAGACTTTATAATCCGTGCGTAATTCCAGCGCCTCGGCAATAAATTTGGCTTGATCAAGCTCAACAGACGTTAGAATGAGCCTAGGGACGGGGCGATTATCGTAAAACTGTACAAGAAAAGCCGCGAGGATTTCTTCCGGCGTATCATCCACATCATGACGGGGATAATATGCGGTCGCACCCCAGTTTTGTCCCGCACGAAAGAAAAAAGCCTGCACACATGTCTGTCCGGCCTTGGTTTCAATGCCAAAAATGTCTGCTTCATTGAGATTTGCCGGATTAATACTCTGAGATGCCCGCACAGCCGCAAGCGCTCTTATCCTATCACGCAGGATAGCAGCTTTCTCAAATTCCATGTCTTGAGATGCCGCCTCCATTTCTTTGGCCATGTCTTCTTGTAGGGTGTTGACTTTGCCATTGAGAAATTGCGCGGCTTGATCGGCTAAATCATTGTAATCTTTCTTAGAAATTATATCAACGCAGGGGGCTGAACAGCGCTTAATCTGGTGCTGCATACACGCCCGCGAACGCCCTTCATACACGCTGTCGGAACAAGTGCGCAGCAAGAAAGCTTTTTGCAAGATATCCAACGTTTCATTGACCGCATAACCAGATGCAAACGGGCCAAAATACTCACCCTTGGTCTTTTTCGCCCCGCGATGCTTTAAAATTTGCGGCGCATCATGATCTCGGCGGATAAGTATGTAAGGAAAACTCTTATCATCGCGCAATAATATGTTGAAACGCGGTTTGAGTTTTTTAATCAGGCTTGCTTCAAGCAATAATGCTTCTGTTTCGCTTTCAGTGACGACAAATTCCATGCTGCGGGTGAGCGAAATCATGCGTGCAATGCGCTGGGTATGGCCGCCAAGCTTTGCATAATTGGCAACGCGGTTTTTCAAGCTTTTAGCTTTCCCCACATATAGAAGATCACCATCAATGCCATACATGCGATAAACACCGGATTTGCTAGGCAGATGTTTTAAATGGTTTTTTATGACATCTACGCCCGATATTCGCCCCTTCTCAAAAGGCTGCGATGCAGGCGATGGCGCATCAATTTTAACACCCGTTTTAGGGGGCGCATCTTTGGGTGCGGGTGTGTGAATTGGCTTTTCAGGCAATGAGTCGGTCATAAGAACAATATAGGGGCGGTGTTGGGTTTTATGTAAGTGAGAATATGCCAAGCGGCAGATAATTATAGTTAATAGCTTATTCCATCAATCCCATAGATTGGTTCAATCCTAAAAATCAGACCCTAATCATACTGTGCTTTAATAGGTGGAAATCTCCTTGGGTGAGACTTGGGTGAGAAGAGAGAATTGATAAGGGCAAGCGCATGAACCGTTTGGGAAACGTCAAAGTTTTGATTCTGGATGATCATAAGAATATGCGCAGTTTATGGCGTTCTATGCTTATGGGGTTTGGCATACGTTCAGTATATGAGGCGAAAGATGCGTATGAAGCTCTTGAAGTTTTGCGGAGTAATTTTATCGATATACTTATCGTCGATTTTCACCTCGATGGCCTCACCGGCGCTGAGTTTGTCGGCATGCTGCGCAGGGGCGCTGATAGCCCAGCCCCACACATCCCTGTAATTGCATGTTCTGGCGATTCCCGCCCTAAAGTATTGCGCAAATGGATTGATGCTGGAGTGGATGAAATACTCGCAAAACCAGTGTCTGCTGAACAAGCTTGGCAGAAAATGTGTATGCTTGTGAATCGTCGTCGTACATTTGTGAGGCTAGGGAAATATTCTGGTCCAGACCGCCGTCGTCGTGCTTCTCCTTATGTGGGTGATCAAGAGCGACGCGTATACATGCCTGACGACTGTCTTCTTGATTAGGCTTGTAACTTTAAATTGAGCGTGTTCTCTTTCCAAGATTGCGAATCTCAATTTTATTAAAAGAAATTTGCAGAGTCTGAATAAAGCGACATTTTTTATTAACATTAATCGGTTGCTATCTGATATGTTTAAAGAAAAGTGCACATTTTTTTGATATCGAGTCTATAACGTGGCGAATAAGCTAGCAAACATTTCTATTCTCGTTTTGGACGACCACCGCAACATGCGATTGTTGTGGCGGGGGATATTGCTGGCGTTTGGTATTCGTACCGTTCATGAAGCCGACAATGCCGAAGATGCTTTTAAGCAGGTTGGTGATAAAGATATTGATGCAATCATCGTGGATCATCATCTTGATGGTCTGACGGGGGCTGAATTTGCTGGTATGTTGCGGCGTGCGCCTGATAGTCCATCTCAGCATGTTCCGATTATTGCTTGTACGGCTGATACACGCCGCTCAGTGTTGAAATTGCTTGTTGATTCTGGTGTGGATGAGATCCTTGCAAAGCCTGTATCTGCCGATCAAGCTTGGAAGAAGTTAGCGGCTGTTGTGAATAACCGACGCCAGTTTGTGAAAACTGCATTTTATTATGGACCAGATCGTCGCCGTAAAGATGGTGGGCGTTGGACAGGTAAAGAACGGCGTAAAGAACAACCTGTGCAAACTGATCCTGAAGACATGTAAAATTCGTCAATGAATGCAAATTTACGTAGTTTGTTGCATTGAAGTCGAATTATACCCATTTTTTTAGATGAATTTTCCTAAATGTGACACCATTGCGTCTTTTCATCATGGGCTGGTTGTGGAATGGAGTAGTCTTAATTTCCAGACCGCATTTGGAGATATTTCTCTAAATTGTCCGTGAGCCGCGAAAGGATCACCTCTCATGTCGACTGCACCAATATCTGAAGCCCTAAAAGCCGTAAAACCGTCAGCAACAATTGCTGTGACGTCTAAAGCGCGCGAGCTTAAAGCAGCGGGCCATGATGTTATTGGTCTTGGTGCCGGAGAGCCTGATTTTGATACGCCAGACAATATTAAAGCAGCCGCAATTACAGCGATTAATGCTGGTCACACAAAATACACTGCCGTTGATGGTATCCCCGAGCTGAAAGAAGCGATTTGTGCAAAATTCAAGCGCGACAATGAGCTTGATTACACACCAGCACAAGTAAACGTGTCGCCCGGTGGTAAGCCTATTATCTATAACGCTTTTGTGGCGACGCTGAACCCTGGCGATGAAGTTGTGATCCCAACACCATATTGGGTTTCATACCCTGATATGGCGATCCTGTGCGGTGCAAAACCAGTATTTGCTGAAGCAAAAGCATCTGACAATTACAAATTAAAGCCAGAAGCGCTGGAAGCGGCGATCACACCCAAAACCAAATGGTTGGTGCTAAATTCACCATCAAACCCATCAGGAGCAGCTTACACAAAAGATGAGCTGATAGCTTTGGGTGAGGTTTTGTTGCGTCATCCACATGTGTGGATTTTGACAGATGATATGTATGAGCATCTCGTCTATGATGGCTTTAAATTCTACACGATCGCGCAAGTTTGTCCTGAGCTTTATGACCGTACATTGACTATGAATGGTGTGTCTAAATCATATGCAATGACTGGATGGCGTATCGGGTATGCTGCTGGGCCTGAAAGCCTGATTAAGAGCATGCGTAATGTGATGACACAGACAACATCCAACCCGTGTTCAATCTCTCAATATGCCTCTGTTGAAGCGCTTAATGGCCCGCAAGACTTTATCGCCGAGCGCAATGCAGTCTTTGTTGAGCGTCGTGACATGATGGTGGCTTTGCTAAATGATTGTTCTGGTATTTTGAAATGCCCGACACCAGAAGGTGCTTTCTATGTATATCCAAGCTGTGAAGCAGCTATGGGTAAGACATCCGCTGGCGGCAAGCTTATCCAATCTGATCAGGATTTTGCTGGTGCTTTGCTCGAAGAAGAAATGGTCGCTGTGGTGCACGGAGAAGCCTTTGGTCTCTCACCAGCTTTCCGTATCTCTTACGCGACATCAACTGAAGCATTGCAAGAAGCTGGTAAGCGTATTCAACGTTTCTGTGCTGGTTTGAAATAACTCTCAGTTATCATTATCGAAAATAAGAAAGCCGCCTCAGTAATGGGGCGGCTTTTTAATGTGTAGGGTGTCGTGGTAAATATTTTTCTTCAGATGAAATTCTACGCTAAATCTTCTTCACGAACTGAGTTTTGAGTTGCATTGGCCCGATACCATCAATTTTACAATCAATGTCATGATCGCCATCTATGAGCCGGATAGATTTCACCTTGGTGCCGACCTTTACAACAAGAGATGAGCCTTTGACTTTTAGGTCTTTGATCACTGTGACCGCATCGCCGTCCTGAAGGATGGTGCCATTGGCATCTTTATAGACTTTTTCGGCGGTATCTTCAGCGGTTTCAGCTGCGGACCATTCATGCGCACATTCTGGGCAGATGAGGAGTGCACCGTCTTCATATGTGTAAATTGATTCACATTTTGGGCAGGGTGGTAATTCGCTCATCGGGGGACCTTTTTTAGGAGAAGTTAAGCGTGTTCAATGGCAGGCTGGCTTAAGTGCGTCAATCTGCGGGGCGATAGATGGGCTAATCTGCCGCTAGGGCATGATGGACGTGACGTCTAGAATAGGCCAAATATCAAGACATCGTGCATGACAGGGAGCCAGATTATGGACAAAACCAATTTATTTGATTTTCAGGTAACATGGCGTGACCTTGATGCGAATGGGCATATGGCCAACACAGCCTATATGGATTTTGCGACATACAGCCGGATTGTTTATTTTGAGCAATATGGGTTTGGTGCCAAAGCGATGAAGGAGCTTGAAGTCGGGCCGGTCGCGCTCAATGATAATTTATCGTATCGGCGCGAAATGCACATGCTTGATAAGTTTAAAATCGAGCTCATGTGGGCTGGTGTAAATTCTAAAGATACGCGCTATGTGATCGTCAATCGCTTTAGTGCGCTCGATGGCACGATAACGGCTGAAGTACGCTCAATGGTCGTTTGGATGGATTTAAATACGCGCAAGGTTATTGTACCGCCGCAAATGTTGTTGGATGCTGTCAATGCACTCCCCAAAACAGATGATTTTGCGCCGCTTTGACAATCCATCTTTCTTAGGTGTAGGCAGTGGTTTTCTCACCATGTTGGAGCGTTGTAAGTGTCATTAGAAACGTGGCTTGTATTTGCCTTTTTGTGTTTTATGGCCGGTGTAAGTCCTGGGCCAGCAGTCTTTCTTACAATTTCTAACGTGATCCGTTTTGGTCGTCGTGCTGCGATTATTTCTGGTAGTGCGAATGCCATTGGGTTGGTCGTTTTGGGACTTTGCATCGGGTATGGGCTAGGTGGATTAATGCAGGCTTCTGCGTTTGCGTTTACAATGGTCAAAATCGTCGGTGGGGCTTATCTGGTTTGGCTTGGTATTAAATCCTGGCGTGCAACTGGCAATTTTATTGCTGCAGAAGGCGGTGAGATTGCTCCCGATGAGGTGAGCTTGTTTCGCACATCTTTTATTCTCAGTATTACTAATCCCAAAGCTATCGTAATTATGGGGGCGATGTTTCCAGCTTTTATGCAGGCTGAGTCTAGCTTGTGGCTTCAATCTGCTATTATGGCGACGACCTATGCTTTTATGTGTTTCATTGTGCATTATGCTATCGCGTATATGGGAGAATATATCCGTCCATTTTTCCAAAGTTCGCAGCGTTTGAAATATCTACGCCGTGTGATTGGCAGCCTGTTTGTGGGTTTTGGTCTGACATTAGTGGCGACAAGATAAAGCGATATGGTTTGAAACCGTAAAATTTATTTTGCAGTTATTTTTTCTTCTATGTCGATTTGGGCATTTGCCGTTCGTCTAGTGTATGTAAGGTTTTGATGACCTTGCGTCATTTTATGGAGAACGACATGCAGTTTCTATGTTTGATTTATGGAACAGAAGGTAAAGACCCTCAGCCTGGTACACCTGAGTTTGGTGCTTATATGCAGGATTATGAAACATTTAGCGCTCTTTGCGCGCAGAATGGTGTTTTGGTCAACGCAAACGCATTGGAGCCAGTGGCAACAGCTAGCACTGTCACAATGGAGAATGGTAAAGCTGAAATAATGGATGGTCCATTTGCCGAAACCAAAGAGCAATTGGGTGGTTATTATCTGCTCGAATGTAAGGATTTGGATGAAGCATTGGAATATGCTGCCAAAATTCCAACAGCGCGATATGGCCGTGTAGAAGTGCGACCAATTATGGTGTTTGAATAGAATTCTGCATTTAATAAAAAACGGAAACGTTTCATATGCTGCCTCCTTATACTCTGGATCAGACCATCGAAAAGATCGTGAAAGAGGAATGGGGGCGCATACTTTCCTGCGTGACAAAAAACGTGGGAGATATCCAATTAGCTGAAGACAGCTTGCAAGATGCTGTAGAAGCTGCATTGAAGCACTGGAAGAAGAACGGGATACCGAAATCGCCCGCAGCGTGGTTGATTTCGGTTTCACACCGCAAAGCAATAGATCGACTAAGGCGTCTCAAGACATTTGAAAACAAGCAAGCGGACTTGCAATATCTCACTCAGATGACCTTGTTGGATCAGGCAATTTCAAGCACATCAATCATTCCCGACGAACGGTTGGAAATGATCTTCACTTGCTGCCATCCAGCGCTAGAAGAAAAAACGCGAGTGGCGCTCACATTGCGCACAATTGGCGGGTTAAAAACCGAAGAAATTGCACGCGCATTTTTAGATACGCCCACAGCGATGGCGCAGCGACTGGTAAGGGCGAAGAAAAAGATCAAATTGGCCGGTATTCCATACAGGATACCTGATCAACAGATGATGCCATCGCGATTGCGAGGGGTGCTGGCCGTCATTTATCTGATTTTCAATGAAGGTTATGCGGCTAGTTCTGGTGATGCGCTGACACGGGTCGATTTGATTGATGAAGCAATTCGTCTTGCCCGTATTTTAATGCAGTTATTGCCAGAAGAGGCTGAAGTTGCGGGTCTGTATGCTTTGTTGCTTTTGCATGATGCGCGCCGGTTTGCGAGGATTGATAAGCAGGGCCATATGGTGGCTTTGGAATTTCAAGACCGTAAACTTTGGGACAAATCCAAATTTGAAGAAGGCCGCCATGTATTAAAGCAAGCTTTGGCTTTGCAAACCATTGGTCCTTATCAATTACAGGCATGTATTAGCGCGCTTCATGGCGAGGCGGTCGACTGGGAAAGCACGGATTGGCAACAGATCGCAGCGCTGTATGCGCTGCTTTATAAATTGCAGCCGAATTCGGTTGTGAAAATAAATCACGCCTTAGCAGTGTCTTATGCGTATTCTGTCGCGGCGGCTTTGGAAATGCTGACGGAGTTAGATTTCAATAGCGACATGCAAAACCATATCTCATTCCTTCTGGCTAAAGCTGATTTGTTTTATCGTTCTGGTCGGCGAGAAGAGGCATCACAATTGTTGGAAAAAGCAGTGCCATTTACAAAAAATCAGATTGAAAAAGACTTCATTCAACGCAAACTTCAACTTTGGCTGAAACCAGAATGAGTGAATGAGCATTTATATGCTTTACTCGCCATGAATAGCCTTCTTCAAATTTGTTTGTTGTGGTAAATGTTGGCTAGATCAAATCATAAACAAAAGCGGATATAACATGAACATAGATTATATTGAATTTGTCGCGAGCGATTTTTCCAGTGTCATGGCATTTTATGGATCTGTTTTCGGATGGGAATTTGAAGAATGGGGGGAGGAATATCTCGCTTTTTCGAATGCTGGCCTTGAGGGTGGATTTCGCAAGTCTAAAGATAAGCCAGTGCGGGGCGGGACGCTTGTTATACTTCTCGCTAAAGACATGGAGGCATTAGAGGCGACTGAGAAATCAGTTTTGGAAGCTGGTGGCACCGTAACTGAACATCATGAATTTCCGGGCGGAAAGCGGTTTCATTTTCTTGACCCTGTGGGCAATGAACTTGCTGTATGGACAAAACGCCCAATAGAAGAATAGCGCCGATTAATCTATGAATGATACTTGAATATGTAGAATATCGCACTAATTTAGAATAGTTCTAAATAAAATTATTATAGGTGGATTGAAAATGGATATCGGAATCTCAAAAGACGACCGGACAGCAATCGCGGATGCCTTAAGTCAGGTGCTTGCAGATACATATGCGTTGTACATGAAAACGCACAATTATCACTGGAATGTAGAAGGGCCTCAATTCTCTGCCTATCACGCCATGTTTGAGCTTCAATATACTGAATTATGGGCTGCGCTGGATGAGATTGCAGAACGAATTCGTTCACTTGGATTGTACGCACCAGCAGTCAGTGAAATATATGAGCGCTCTGGCATCAAACAAGATACAGCAATTCCATCTGCAAATGACATGATTGCCAATCTGGTGGCAGACAATGAGACTGTCGTACGCGCAGCGCGTGATGCACTGAAACTTGCCGGTGATAAAGATGATGATGCAACAGCTGATCTCATGACACAGCGAGCAGCCGCAAGCGAGAAAGCAGCATGGATGCTGCGCTCACACATCGCTTAAGGTTTATTCACGGTCGATAAGATCACCCGGTTTGCAATCGAGTATCTCACAAATCTTATCTAGCGTTTCAAAGCGAACACCTTTGACCTTTCCCTGCCTGAGTAGGGAGAGGTTTTGTTCGGAAATACCTATTTCTTGAGCTAATTCTTTTGATTTCATTTTCCGCAATGCGAGCATGACATCTAGTCTTACTATGATGGTCATCAAACAAACTGCCGGTTTTCATCAGCAATATGAGATGCTTGCAGCATAATTTTTCCAAGTATTCTAATTACAATTCCAATAAATAGCATTGATATCGCACCAGCTGATAATTGGATTGTCAGCACATGCATTTGCGGCGGGTTATCATATGTTATCGCGAGAGCCATCAATGTCGGCGCGATTATGTTCAATAGCGAGGCGATGATTATCGCCAACCCCATAAATGACAATGCTTTTGAAATGTCTATGGAAAATGGGCCGTGCTTTACGAGCGAGTTGAAGATACGCCAAATCGCAAAAGCGAGTAGATACATTCCAATAAAGTCTAAGCTGGCGAGAGCAAAAACGGCAATTTTTTTGGGGTTGGAATAAGTGGTATTCTCTCGAATTTCTAGCGAAAGCATATTCCAATGCTTGTTTACAATTTCATCCAGACCATTGCCGAAAATAAGTTGAAGCCCGAGCGCTAGGGCACCCACTATTGTTAGCCATTTACAGACTGTACAGATATTGCGTGAGGAGTTTGGCAGTATGTGTATCTGACTCATTTAACTTTCAATTTATAAAAATTCATGTTTTACGATAATTTATTATCATATAAATATGGATTTGTGTCTATGAAAAATTACCTCAAAATACTAAAATTCGCGTGCTTAATCTCTGTGATTTCAGCTTGTTCCACAATTCCGATTACTAATTTTCCCAAGTTAGCAGCATTGAACCCTCAGACATTTGATTTTTCAAAAGCAAAAATTGCCGTTCGAATAGAGGAGGGGTTTCGAGTTGAGGATGGCGATGTAAAGCTGGTGGCCAATCTTTATAATGGACGAACTCAAGAGAATATCTCTGAAACATTTGATATGGTTGTTACTTCCAAGCCAGTCTCCCCATTTCTACATGGGCAAATGCTATCTGGTTTTGATGTTTACGGATTATCTTTTGCGGAGAAAGATAATGATCGCGTGTTGGCGTTTAGAGATGCGTTTTCCAATATTGTCGAGCAGGACAGGAATGCGAACGATAAGGTGAGTTCACAGCAAGAAAAAAATAGTTTTAGTCTAAGTGTGACAACGCAGGGGTGTTTGGAGGTTGGTTCAAACCCATTCCAAAAAATGGCGGTGAAAATCTATTTAAAACCATCAGAGGAAAAAGATTACTTCACCTTTGTTAAGGAGCAGAAGATTGATCTTGCAGCGCTCAATAACGGCAAGATGCCAAGTTGTGGCGACTAATGAAAAAATAACAGCAAAAAAAAGCCGCGCTAAAAAGCGCGGCTATAAAAGGTGTGCCTCGGGGGGAGGAAACGCCCAAAAGCGACTAGCGCTTCAAATTGGGTAGCAAGGGA
>JGI2924J29684_1076633_pt1 | contig 10440 bp, 10 predicted proteins | sample BenlonsequencITS_FD_29684 | JGI IMG/M metagenome (IMG submission 29684)
GGGATTTAAGATTTTAAGGCAATAAGTCAAGAAGAGAGACTATAGATGTCCGTTGGAGGGTTATAATGTGGGCTTTAGGATCGAAAAGGATGCTATCGGGGAACGGGAGATCCCGGAAAATCAATATTTTGGGATCAACACTAAGCGCGCCCAAGAGAACTTTAAGTTAGGTGTTAAGAGCGTCAATTTAAAACTAATCCATGAAATCGCTCTGATCAAAAAGGCCTCAGCACTAGTCAACCAACGGTTAAAGAAATTGCCTGCGGACAAAGCCAAGGCTATTATCAAGGCTTGTGATGAGGTCATTGACGGGAAACTTGATCAGGAATTTGACCTGAGTGCCTTTCAAGGAGGAGCAGGTACCTCAACAAATATGAATGTCAATGAGGTCGTTGCCAATAGGGCCATCGAGATTCTTGGCGGCAAAAAGGGAAATTATGAGCTTGTCCATCCACTTAATGATGTAAATATGTCCCAATCCACCAATGACGTTTATCCTACGGCTTTAAGAATCGCTGCTATTCATTTACTTCGGGCACTCAGCTATTCCCTGGCAGACCTTCAGGAGGCTTTGCAACTAAAGGAAAACGAATTCAGCGATGTTCTGAAGCTCGGCAGAACCGAATTAATGGATGCCCTCCCAATGATGATGGGACAGGAATTTGGGGCCTATGCCAAGAGTATAGAGCGTGACCGCTGGAGAGTTTATAAGGGAGAAGAACGGTTAAGGCAGATCAATCTGGGGGGAACCGCTATTGGCACGGGCCTCAATGCTTCTTGGGACTATATTTTCGGGATTACCGATACCATTCAGGAATTAACCGGCTTAGGGCTGGCCCGTTCTGACTTTCCTATGGATATAACCCAAAATAATGATGTCTTTGTCGAAGTGTCAGGGCTTCTTAAAGCCTGCAGCACAAATTTATTAAAAATCTCCAATGACCTGAGACTGTTAGCCTCGGGACCTAAAGGCGGCTTGGGGGAAATAGAACTCCCCCAAATGCAGGCCGGTTCTACTTTAATGCCGGGAAAAGTGAACCCAGTCATAGCGGAAATGATCGGTCAAGTGGCAATGAGAGTGATGGCTAATGATTATGCCATTACCATGGCTGCTTCAGCCGGACAATTAGAACTTAATTCCTTTATGCCTCTGATCGCAGAATGTTTGCTGGAATCCCTGGAACTTCTGAATCAGGGAGTCATTATCTTCCGGGAAAAATGTATCCTGGGTATAAAAGCAAACAAGGATAAATGTCGGGAAACCCTTGAAACGTCTGCCGTTATGGCTGCAGCCCTTGTGCATCATATTGGTTACGATCAAGCCGCTTGCTTTGCCGGTAAAGCCTTAAGAGAGAATAAATCCATACGTGAAGTCATGCAGGAAGAGACCACCTTTCCGAATTCCAGAATTGATGAGATTCTAAATCCATTAGGAATTACCAAACCTGGCATACCTGGAAAGCAAGGATTATGATAACGGGGGTATTGGTATGAGTTTAAATGATGCACCGAGGGGAGTCAGAGCGCACTTGGCGCTCTTTGGAAAAAGAAACGCAGGAAAATCCAGTGTAATCAATGCCCTGACAGGTCAGGAAACCGCCATTGTCTCCGAAGTGGAAGGGACGACAACGGACCCTGTGTTCAAAGGGATGGAGATTTTACCATTAGGTCCTTGTGTCATCATCGATACAGCCGGACTGGATGATGTGGGAGAATTAGGAGAGCTTAGGATTAAGAAGACCTTAGAGGTTCTTGATAAAACCGATATTGCCCTCCTCGTGGTTGATATTAATAAGGGGATCGGGGAAGAGGATCGCTTGATCCTCAAAAAATTTAAGGACAAGAAAAAGCCTATTATTGTTGTACTCAATAAGTTGGATACCCTGGAAAACAAAGACCCTGTTAAGTTATCAACTCAGCTTAACGAAGAGTTAAATACCCCGGTGGTTGCTGTATCCGCTCTGCAAAAACAAGGAATCAAAGACTTAATAAGTGCCATTACTTCGATGATCCCTGAAAACGAAGATACCTTTAAACTGGTTGGGGATTTGATCAATCCCGGTGATTTCGTTGTGTTGGTAACTCCTATTGATAAGGCGGCTCCCAAGGGGAGACTGATTCTTCCGCAGCAGCAGACAATTCGTGACATCTTGGAAAGTGATGCCATGGCCATCGTCACCAAAGAATACGAACTGAGAGAGACCTTAAACGGTTTGGCTAAAAAGCCCAAGCTCGTCATTACCGATTCTCAGGTATTTTTAAAGGTAGGAGCAGATACGCCTAAGGATATCTTAATGACCTCCTTTTCCATCTTGTTTGCCCGCCAAAAAGGAGATTTAACAGAATTTATCCGAGGGGCAAAGGCTATTGACCTTCTGAAGGATGGGGATAGGGTTCTGATCGCTGAAGGATGTACTCATCACAGACAATCCGATGATATCGGCAGCGTGAAGATACCCCGCTGGATACGTCAAAGAACGGGCAAACAAATCGAATTTGAATTCTCTTCCGGAGCGACCTTTACGGAGGATGTCAAAAAATATGCCCTTATCGTTCATTGCGGGGCTTGTATGATGAACAGAACCGGCATGCTCAGCCGAGTAGCCAGCGCTAAAGCTTTGGGCGTACCCATTGTCAATTATGGTATCCTGATCGCTTATGTGCAGGGATTACTGACGAGAGCCTTGGAACCATTCCCCCTTGCGAAAATGGCCTTAGAAGAAGAGTATGGGGAAATGTCCGGAGTTGAATGAGTAATTTTGGATTATAAAGTTCTATCATGAAGATAGTTACTTTTCAATTATTTATAAGCCGTTCTAAACAGAGCAGGTCTAGAGTTTCAAAATTACGGGCTATTCTGGTTGAAGGAAGTGACATTGTGAATAAGAAGCAGGATTTACTGGAAAAAGCCTATCAAATGAATGATTTGACTAAAGAAGAAATTATTGCTCTTCTAGAAAGTATAACCCCGGAGGATAGAGAAAACCTTTTTAGCAAGGCCTTAAAAACAAAAGAAAAATATTATGGCGATAAGGTATATTTAAGAGGCCTGATCGAGTTTTCAAATATTTGCCGGCAAGATTGTCTGTACTGCGGTATCCGGGCCTCTAATACTAAAGTGGAGCGTTACCGGTTAACTCCGCAGGATATCTTGGCTTGCTGCGATCAAGGATATGAACTAGGCTACCGTACCTTTGTACTACAGAGCGGCGAGGACCTATGGTATACAGAGGAGATCCTGACTGACTTGATTCGCCAGATTAAGAACCGGTATGACCAAGAGATTGCAGTTACCTTATCCATTGGTCAGCGGGACGCAGAAATCTATCGAAGTCTTTTTGCCTCGGGGGCCGATCGCTTTTTAATGCGTCACGAAACGGCTTCGGAGGCATTGTATGAAAGGCTGCATCCGACCATGCGCTTTGAGGAACGTCGGGCTTGCTTGGATACGTTAAAAGAGATTGGCTACCAGGTGGGAGCCGGGTTTATGGTGGGGCTGCCAGGACAGACCTCCGCTGACTTGGCCGAAGACCTCCTATATTTAAAGAAACTTCATCCGGACATGATTGGGATCGGCCCCTTTATTCCCCATAGCGAAACCCCATTAGGAACGGAGAAGGGTGGAACTGTGGAAGACACTTTAGTCATGGTGGCTTTGGCGCGCTTACTGATTCCCGATAGTCTTATTCCGGCCACAACGGCTTTGGGTACTCTGCATCCGTTGGGCAGGGAGATGGCCTTGCAGGCGGGAGCTAATGTAGTGATGCCGATTATAACCCCGACTTCTGTAAGAAAAAAGTACGCACTTTATGAAAACAAGATTTGCGGGGATGATCATCCTGAGGATTGCCGCTATTGTATTGAACGCAGAATTCAGGCAGTCGGTCAAAAAGTGGACTTGGGCAGAGGGGATAGCTGGAAGTTCATCGCAAAGGGTGATGCTATCAACGCGATTTCTGATTTGATTCTGCCAGGATAAATCAACTTTATCTCAGATAAGTCAATAGTCAGTTTAGCCGCAGCTTTTTGTCTGAATATATATGCCCTAATATGGTGATTAAGTAAAAAGGAGAGATCTCTGTACATAAACAGAAATCTCTCCTTTTTTACACTATCAGACTTCCATGCCGCTTAGCGGCATCACTAGTGAATGGAATATTTTTTTCCAGGGCGGAAAGTGTAACCTTCGGTTGTATCCTGCAAGAAGGGGCTAATACGTGCGAAGCGCCGGCTATGTTTCTTTACTTAACTTTTTGTGTGGTTTGATTTTCTTTGAGTGCAACCGGAAGGACAATGGAAATCCTGGTGCCTATGTCGAGTCTGCTTAACACTTCCATGTGTCCACCGTGGCGTTCGGTTATCCATTTAGCAATAGCTAACCCCAGCCCTGTTCCTCCTGTGGCCCGGGCACGGGATTCATCAGCCCTGAAGAAGCGGTCAAAGATTTTAGGAACTGCCTCAGGGGCGATGCCAATGCCCTCATCTTGGACGGTAAGCCGGGCCAAACCGTCTGCACTAGAAACTGAAAGCGTGATATGTTTACCCGTGGGAGTATATTTCATAGCATTATCAATTAGTATACGCATGGCTTGCTTGATAAGGCTTTTGTCAGCGTTAATAAATACCGCCGAAATTTTGGAACCATAATCGTGATTTTCGTCGATCATCCGAGTTTCCCGCAGTACTTCTTCCGCCAGAGCAGAGAGTTCAAAATGTTCTATCTGCAGAGCCATGGAGTTGTTGTCTCCTCGAGCCAAAAACAAAAGCTGTTCTACCAAGCTCTTCATATTCTCTGTTTCATCTTTGATGGCATCGATAGATTCCTGCAGCGTCTTTTCATCGTTTTTCCCCCATCGATCTAACAAATTGACATACCCTTGAATAACGGAAATCGGTGTCCTTAACTCATGGGAGGCATCGGATACAAAGCGTATTTGAGACCGATAGGAGGCGTTGATTCTGTCCAGCATTCCGTTGATGGCTGAAGCCAGGGTCTTTAATTCACTTTGCGTTTCGCCCACTGAGATTCTCGTGTCTAAACGAGTGGCATTGATATCGTCCAATTTACCGGCGAGTACTTCTAATTGTTCAGGAGAAAAAACACCTTCAGTACTTAAGCCTCGTGCTGTTTCAGCCAATTCCTGAATCGGGCGAAGAGTTGTGCGGATTATCCTGGCACCTGTAAAAATGCTGCGCAACAGCATTAAAAATTCCAGAACTAATACTATGGCTGATATGCCGATAAAGATCTGCAGGGTTTCTTGAGGATGGAAGGAAATTAGATAAGAACGATTGCCGGCATCGATGGTCACATTATAAGTAATTCCTAAAAACCGTCCTAATCCGTTTAATCCTTTAGAATTGGGCAAGCTGATGCTCCTTAGACCGGAAACAGTTTGCTTGGAGAAGTAGGTTCGCAGAGGTTCGGGTATTGGAATCCCTTTAGATTCTCCGGTTGGCAGATTTATACTGCAATCGTTGAGGGCGAGCCACTGCTCCGCCTCCGGAGCAGGCAAACCTGATTCGGTGAGGAGTTTAGCTGCTCCTGTCACAGTTTGTTCGGCTCGAATGATCCAGCCGGCAGTTGTCAGCAGGCATAAAAACAGATCAAGGATTAAAAGGAGTCCAAGCATACGGAAGAATAATTTTATGTTGAGTTTCCAGACAATAGAAAACCGTATTCTGGAACTTAGACTTTTAGAGTCAGAGGCATTTGACGAATTTGAGGATTTGTTTAGGGGATCACTTTTCATCCTTAATCACATATCCCACTCCCCTTACGGTATGTATCAATTTGATATCGAACACCTCGTCAATTTTACCGCGCAGAAAACGCACGTAGACATCGACGGCGTTGGTTTCGCCTGTGAAATCGAAGCCCCAGACATTTTCGATCATCGCTTCCCGCGAAACGACAATGCCTTTATTTTTAAGCAGATAGTGCAAAAGGTCAAATTCGCGTTTGGTCAGATCAATAGGTTTACCCATCATAGTAACCGTATGACGACCGGTGTCCAGCAATAGTCCGGAGGCAGACAACACTTCTGTATCTTCGGTCATTGTTTTCCTGAGGGCTGTACGGATTCTAGCCAGAAGCTCTTCAATGGCAAAGGGTTTGGTGATGTAATCACTCGCTCCGCTGTCAAGGCCGAAAACCTTATCCATGACGCTGTCCCGAGCAGTCAGAAGAATGACAGGAATTGAGGAGGTGCGTCGAATTCTCCGCAGCACTTCCATACCGCTTAACTTAGGCAGCATGACATCCAACAAAACGAGGTCAAACTCGCCGGATTCGGCGAGTTCAAGCCCTGTTCTGCCATCAAAAGCTTTAGTGGTTAGATACCCTTCGTAACCAAGTTCCAGCTCGATAAAGCGAGCAATTTTTTCTTCATCCTCTATAATCAATATTTTAGAACCCATGAGAAAGTCCCGCCATTTCCGCATTCATTTCCGCATTTTTTTAGTCGAAATCGATGGATTTTTTAAGATGTTCTGCTGCTTCCGCTGCACTTTTCATGACCTTATTCACAGTATCGCTGCCTAAATCGGATCCTTTGAAGCGATAACGCAGACCGAAGAAAAGCCCGATGATGATCAGCGGAATAGTAACCCAGAAGGCGAAGATTAACAGCAAGGCCAGAACCGTGACCGGAAAAGAGGCTTTAATTTCGTCGCCCTTAAGCACTTCAACGAAATTGGTATTGCCTTTGCGGATCATTTTAAAGCAAAATTCCCCGATTTTTTTCAGAACTGAGAAAAAGCCTTTGCCGCCGTGGCAATGATGATGATGATGGTGGTGCTTATCCCAATAATTGTCTTGAGTGTCTTCGGCATTGGGATCAATGGTCTTTTTGCTGCTGTAATAACCGTCTCCGGTAGGTGCAGTAATTTTTCCTTGCTTTTCGAGATAGATAATAGCTTCCAGTAAATCTCCATTGGCTGCATCGAGGGCGGCTTTGGCCTCTTCGTAGCTTATATTAGCCATGGTACATAGTTTTTCTACTTGCTCTAGGGTAGTCATTGGAAAATTCCTCCTTGTTTTCAGTTAGAATACTTTTTGGCAAAAACTTTTGGTGAAATGCCTTAGCGCTGCAACGACTATGTTTGTATTCTAACTTTAAAAACTTCAAGGACAATTTGACTTAAATTAAAATTAGATTAAAAAATAGAACTAAAATTAAAGAGGCTTAATGAGAGGAGTAAATCTATAGGAAAATCTCCTATTAAAATAGTATCAACAAAGTCCGCTTTGTCAACTTAGTCCATGAGTGACATATAGAATTACTTTTGCATATAGCCTATATAGAGGCAATGGTTTTTGTTTAAGATTAAGTTTTGCCTTTAGCCTATATTATTAAAGTTCAAAAAGAAAGGAAAGAAAAATGAATGGAATTGATTGTGTTGCAAGGTTAGATACGACAGGGGTGCAAAACTTAAAAAAATTAGGGAACTTAGCCATTGGGCGATACTTGGGTTATACACTAGGCTGGCCAAAATCGCTTACTCCTGATGAGGTTAAAGTAGTCCATGATGCCGGATTAGCGATCTTTCTTATTTGGGAGTCTAATCCGACCAGTGCCGGCTATTTTAGCTATGACAAGGGAGTTGCTGATGCTAAACAAGCCATTACTGAGGCCGGATTTCTCAATGTCCCCAGTGGAACAGCTATTTATTTTACCGTGGATTTCGATGCTCAAGCCGGAGATATGGCGGTTATTCAAGACTATTTCAGGGGTGTGCGGGACGGATTAAGCGGGCAATATCTTACGGGGATCTATGGGTCCTTTTCGGTGATGAAGACGATTCAGGCTGACAGGTATTTTCAAACCTATGCATGGTCTGCCGGTCAAGTAGCCCCAAACCACATTTATCAATATAATAATAATGTCTCTTTGGCAGGGATATTAGTGGATCAAGATTACGTCAATAACGATGCGGGTTTATGGAAAGGGAGTGCAGACATGGGATTAAACGTAGCGGTGTTATTGTATACGAAAGAAGATTTTTGGTCAGGTTACGATGTTGCTGTTAAGAACGGAAATTGTGCTTTATTCGTAAGACCGGATGATCACTCCGTTCCTAAGGATGCCATGAGTGCTGCACAGTTGATTGTTGTGGGAGGATCTACCACGGGGCACCCCAATGAAGTTCTCCTGTCGGGTACTGATAAATACGGTACCGCTGCGGCTGTGAAAAAATATTTAGGCTGAATAAGGTATAAAATAGGGTTTCTAATTTTTAGAAGGAAAAACTTTCTTTGCTTAATAGATATTTTACACAACCTTTATGGTGAGCTAACATTGATGACGTATTATAAGTTTAACAACACACGAGCTATCTTACCCCTCGTAAATGAGGGGGCTTTTTTTGAAATAATTTTCGATATCTCTTAAGTTTAACAAATTGTTTAATTAAAGTTCACAAAACTATAACAAAAGTGATTTATGATAAAGGTAATGAATCATTACGAGGTAATAATTCAACGGTTAGCCGCTAAGCGGTTGACATACTTACTTTTCTTCCGTCGTCCTTCCTTTACGCCCCTCCTAGTGAGGGGCATTTTTTTGCTCGTTTCTCTATTTAATGCTTAAGCGTAATATTATTTTTAAAATGTTAATGTCAGATTGTTTTATTATTATTAACGGTCTGACGTTTTTGCACTATCAGATCTCCGTGCCGCTGAGGGGCATCACTGATGGGAAAAATAGATGGAGCGAAAATTCGTATCCATCTTTGTAATAGATAGGTATTTATCTGCTAAAGCTAAAGCTGAAGGAAATCTATGCTGAGATTTGAGCGGGGAGGGTAACTGCCGTGAGTGTTATCGAAATTAATATTTTACTGTCTGAGGAGTAGTAGTGTAGAGCGGGTATAACCAGCTTAACTATTAAGCAATTTGGACTTCACCCAATTTAAAACGTTGTTGGATGTGTCACAGACCCCGGCAGATCCAAACCCAATCAACAAGCCTTGAAGAACAAGCTGCTCAAAATTGCCCTGCAGAAATAAAAAGCTGCTCATAAGCCCAAGTGGGATAGCAAGGAGATGTACTGTTTTTTGGTTCATCCCGAATTTCTCAAGGGTCTCAACAATACTGTAAATGATGACTATAAGCACGCCGATGTCTAGCATAATATCCTCACCTTATTATAAATATCTAGACTATCATATGCCTAAGAGGATCAATGTGTGGACTACCTATTAGAAAATTGAAATGAGTGGCAGCAAATAATTATAATTAGCGCAAATTATTCGAAAGCGGGATCACTAATGACCGGCTATAGTGCCATAACTATTGCTGAATTATTTAGCGAGTAAGGAGCTTCGTTAAGGATGGATTTACAGGAACTGAGGAAAATACCGCTCTTAAGAGCCCTGAACCTTTTTGATTTAAGGCCGAAGTTTGTTCGGAAAGCGGAAAAGATCAAGGAAAAAATTGATTCGCCGCTTCGTAAATAGCATTAATCCAGGGGATGCACCAAAAACTTGTTGGCCTCCTCATTGAATCCCTGCTTTAGCTTGCCTAATCATTAAATAAAGGCGTTATCACTCCGCTTTAGTGATAACGCCTTTGGCTATTTGAACCCACTTTCGTTTTTGAGTAAAGTTTTTCACAGTTCCTGTATTCAGAAAGTATAATAAACCTTCGATTGTATACTTTCCTCTAGTAAATTTTATATCCAATCGTGAGACCCCCACGTCTTGTAAGAGGGAGTGGTTCCCGTTCACTAGACATGAACCGTTTGCTTCCTGGGAGTAAGAGTTGTCTTAGGCTGAAGATTTTTGGAAGCTACGTGGTTCAGATAAAGAGAAAGCAGGAAGGCACAAGTCACAAAACCTAGAATCAAATTTATTACTCCACCCCAGCCTAATGTTTGCCAGAAGGTGCCGCCGACGGTTCCTCCGGTACTCGAACCGGCATAATAGAAGAAGAGATAGAGTGATGAGGCTTGGGCCTTGTCTTGAAGTGCTTGGCGACCAACCCAGCTGCTGGCAATAGAATGACTGCCGAAAAAGCCAAAGGTAAGAAGGGCAATTCCTAAGATCTTAATGAACAGAGATGATTGCAGTGTCAGATAAGCCCCTAAAGCCATTAAAAGTAAACCAATCCAGAGCATTTTGTTCCGACCGTGTATATCTGCTTGACGGCCCATCCAAGTGGAGCTGAAGGTGCCGACGATATACAAAACGAAAATGAAGCCGACGATTGTTTGACTCAAGGAATAGGGGGGAGCCATTAATTGAAAGCCAATATAGTTATAGAGTGTCACAAAACTTCCTAGAATAAAAAAGGCAATTCCATATAAGCAAAGAAGGCTGGGGTCTTTCAAATGATTGATCATCGATATTGTTAAGTTTTTAATTTCCAGCGGGCGGGGTTGAAAATGTTCTGAAGGAGGTAAGAGGTAGGCAAAGAGCAGACTTGCCAGAACACTTAAA
>JGI2924J29684_1076632_pt1 | contig 10439 bp, 5 predicted proteins | sample BenlonsequencITS_FD_29684 | JGI IMG/M metagenome (IMG submission 29684)
GGAGACCATAATGGAACTAAAGAAAGATCTAGAAAACTAAAGCGAGAAGTGAGTTTGGCCTTTACCCCTGATAAAACGGGTAAGGGCATGTTGCATTCTCAGGGAAAAGTGCTCGGGATGGTTTTGGCCTGCGCTATGATGGTAAGTATTTACTCTTAACCAACTCAAAACTTTCCGCTGACCAGGTAGCCTTGGCTATAAAGACCTCTGGAAGGTATATATACTTATGTAAAATTAAAACCTTAGTTTTACTGGATTATAAAGTACTATAACAATCAATGATAAACATGTGACACAACCCGAAAATTGGCGCCCCTGACCGCGCTCGATAAGCGACGCAGGGGCTATTTTATTAGGTGAAACTATTATCTATGCTTATTTTTAATCAAAAATTAACTTTATTTCCTAGGGCTAAGTTCCACGACTTTGTAGCAAATCCGGGTGTCGCCTCAGATTTTCCAGGAAAGCTGAGGATCAAATGTCTCATAATTCAATATATTTTTTTGTTCATCTAATACTTAACTTCGAGCTGGTTTTTTACTGTTTCAGTGCGATGAAGCGTGCCACTTTGGAACGTTACTTTTTTAAGTTACACCTTTCGTAGACAATACGTTCAAAACAACCAAGGGAAGTTTTTTAATTGTTCCACGCCGGCAGTCAGCAAGATCTCAGGGCAAGAAAACAGCCTATGGTAAAGGGAAAAAATGCTTTGCTATAAATATTAGAAAATATGCAATTGCAATGCTAACATGGAAGGATAAATAAGTATCAAGACAAATATTATTAGGTAAGAAATTGGTAAAATGTGCATGTGCCAACTGCAGTTAGATAAGGCTTGACGAATCACCAGTGCTAAACAGGGATGGTTCTGCTGTTTATTGTTATAAACAGATTGCTGAACTTTGTTTTTACATTAAAGTTTTTTTATTTGAGAGTCATCGTTGATTAAGATTATGAGCAAAATGGCCGTTAATAGAGGTGTTAAATATGTATGAAAAACAACAACACCAGACAACAAATGATATAGAATTTCACTGTAACTTAGAATTTAATGAAGATCCACCCAAAGACATAGAAGACCTTATCAAGGTTATACTTTCTTTTTTAAAAACAAAAGCCGATGTAACTGTCTTTGTACTGTTGACGGAAAATAAAATTGGCCGGGCGTATATGGTCAAAAAGAATTTTGAACCAGAGCAGTTCAAAACTATAGCCATTCCCTCGGAAAAAAACTCACAGTTATATAACATCCTCAGTCAAAATAACGGTAAAACAAATTCTATAAAGGCCGAACTTATGCTGGATCTCTTTAGTGAAAGCGGCCATTATCCGGTAGTATTGTTGCACATGTTGCTAGCTGTAGAGCATATAGCGGCGGTAGCCCTAGCCGGTCATAAGGCAAGTCTTGTGTGGAATTTTACCGACCAAAGCATACTGGACATGCTAGGCAAGAACTTTGAGTTAAGCAAGACACAAAAGGAAAAAAGACTACTGTCCCACGCTCTGGAAAGCCTTTCTGATGTAAACAAGATTATCCTGGAAAACGGAAGTTTTGAATCAGCTCTGGCCAGTGTTTTTAATGGCGTAAACAACATTTTGGGGGCAGAGGGGGCCGGTTTTCTTTTTTATGACGAGGAAACAAAAAGTCTTACCCTGCAAAAGCCTGCTTTCGGGTCATATGATGACCAATTGATTAACCTTTATAAGGTTACGATCGAGGACGGAGGAAACGCAGTAAAGGTTTTTCAGAGTCAAGAACCTTATCTATCAAACAATGTGCCTGAGGACCCTCGCATAATTCAAAGTTTGGCAAGACTTTTTAATGTGCGAAACATTGTCAGCACGCCAGTTAAGGTAAGTAATAAGTGTATTGGGGTGTTTCACGTAATAAATAAGCCAGGTGGGTTTTCCAGTGGGGATCTAGGGATCATCAAGATGTTTGTTTCCCAACTGGCCATAGCACTTGAAAACGCATATCTCTATGATCGGGAAAAGAAAATGGCCAAGAGACTTCAGCGATTTATTGAATTAAACGAACGGCTTCTGCGTCTGGTTTTGAAAAGTGCTGGTATCCAGGCTATAACTAATACAATAGCCCTCTATTTAACTGCCGGGGTTATATTCTGCGACAACAGGCTAGTAAAAAGAGCCTGGTCGCCGCAGGATACCAATGAACTGAAAGACTTTGACCCTTCACAGTTACTAGATATGAAAGGAAGGACTTTTAAGCCTGGCAGCGGCGGATGGGTTCCTTTTAAACTACGGTATAAGGAGGACTTGTCCAGAGAAGTGGTCGCAGCCTCGATTGACGTTGACGGGAACCTACTAGGATATCTTTTTGTGATAATGGAGCCTGCCAAATATAACGAGGACTATCTTTCGGTCATCCAGCGGACAATACCGGTCTATGCTTTGGAACTGCTCAAGGAGCAAGTTGCCCGGGAGGTTATGCAAAATATCGAGGGTGACTTTGTAAGTGCCCTTTTAGATGGCAAGTATGTCGAAGAACAGATTTTCCGTCAGGCCTCAGGGCTGGGCTACGACATATCCATACCCCGCGTAGTAGTGGTTGCGGAATTAGACTCCAATGTTTGTCAGGGACAAAATATCCTAGTATCATTTTGGAGGCCTTCTCTTTATGAAATAAACCTTTACCTGAAGCATCACTACCCCCAAAGCTTTGCTGTGGCATTAAAGGAGCAATTGATTATTCTGCTGTCGTACAGCCCCTCACAGAAGTCAAGGGAACAGAATAGCCTGCTGAACACCGCGCAAATAATATGGAAGGAGCTTGAAAGAATAACTGGTAGGAAAGTGTACATAGGCATCGGACGTGTCGCTCAGGGAATAAAAGACCTAGAAGGTTCCTACAAAGATGCATTATTCAGTATTAAGTACATAAGGCAGACAAAACAGAAGAACCAGGTAGTTGCTTTCAGGGATCTGGGATTGTATCAAGCGCTAGTAGATGAAAACGCAGCCGGACATCTTTATAATCTTATGCAAGAGCTGTTAGGGCCGCTGTTGGAGTCAGACAAAAACAAGGGCACTACCTATCTGAAAACTCTAGACGAATACTTTACAGCAGGCTGTTGCATCAAGACAGCCGCGGAAATACTTTTTTGCCACGTCAACACCGTCCGCTACCGTTTGGGCCGCGCTAAAAAACTTTCCCGGATGAATGTAGACGATATTGAGCGTAGGTTTGACATGCAAATGTCATTACAAATAGCTAAGTTTTACTATCCTAATCTATTTGAGCATTCAAGTAGAAATGAATAAATTTAGATATAATAACTAAAGTTAACGGTTGCAAGTGTTTACTTTCCTTGATAAACATTGTGCCGTTATTTTCTTTATGGTTTTGAATTTACTATTGCCCTGCACATGAACTAAGCCCGAAATTAGCGGCTTTCAAAGAGTAATAATACCGAGTTTTAAGTATAAAGTTTTGTATTCCGCTTACAAAAGCACAGCATTAACTTTGTGATTTGAGCACCTACTAATATAACTAACTAGCGTTTATAATCTATTCATAAATATTTGAAAATTCAATTATTTAAGAACAGTAATTATTTACTAGACTTAGGTTTGAGTAAACATTTAAATTATTTTAATTCAAATTACTGTCAGGGCTTATATCTTTTTTTAAAAGGAGGCGAGATTAAATAGGATCCAGCTTGTTAAACGGAGCTAGCTGTGAAGTTAAAGGTAATACAAATGTGAGGAGGTTGCTGTATGAAAAATGAAGATACACACGTGAGAAAGTATTTTTTTCCAAGTATTGGTGTTGATACGGGCGGCACTTTTACTGACGTTGTAATAGTTGACGTAAATGGAAACGTAGCTATTGGAAAATCCGCAACAACACCGAAAAAATTGGAAGACGGTGTTTTGAACGCGCTAAAAGACGCCTGTGAGAAATCAAATTTTACGTTAGATAATGTTCTTCCCCGCGCGATGTCCTTTAAGCAGGGGACAACCATCGGCACCAACATCATGATTAACCGAAACGGGGCAAAAACCGGTTTAATTACCACTAAGGGTTTTGAAGATACGCTTCACTTTCAAAGAGGCGGCGGTAGAGTTGCAGGATTACAGGAGAGTGAAATCAGGCATCAGGCTGTCTGTCGTAAACCGGAACCTTTAGTCCCTAAATCTCTTATTTATGGTGTAACAGAAAGAGTCGATTGTTTTGCCAAGGTTATTATACCGCTTAATGAAGAAGAAGTCGTTGCCGCTGTTAAGGAGCTGGTCGGTAAAGGCGTGGAAGCTATTGCAGTATGCCTTTTGTGGTCTTTTGCCAACCCCGTTCACGAGAAAAGAATAAGACAAATAATAAAAGAAATAGCCCCGGAGGTATATGTCCAGATTTCCTCAGAAGTTGCCCCTGTCATTAAGGAGTACGGCCGGATGAACACTGTAGCCATTGATACGTATGTAGGTCCACCAATGATCAAATGGTACGAAATTCTGGCTAAAGAAATAAAATCAAGAGGTCATGATCATGAACTCTTAACCATGCAGGCGTGGGGCGGCGTCATGCCCTATAGTGAAATGAGTCCGATCGGAACTATCAACTCCGGTCCGGCCGGCGGTGTTTTGGCGACTAAGTTCCTTGCAGAAAATCTAGGTTTTAAGAACGTCGTTGCAACAGATGTGGGCGGCACCAGCTTTGAAGCGAGCGTTATTGCCGAGTGGCGGCCAGTTTTCCACCACGAGCCACTCATTATGAGATATCGGGTTGAAACACCCATGGTTGAAATAAGGTCAATTGGCGCCGGTGGCGGTACAATTGCCTGGGCGGACGACAGTGGCAGGTTAAGGGTCGGCCCGGTCAGTGCGGGCGCGGACCCGGGTCCCGTTTGTTATCAGATTGGCGGGACGCAACCTACAGTAACTGATGCCGATTTACTGTTAGGATACCTTAATGACGATTACTTTTTAGGCGGCAAGATGAGATTGGATAAAGCTGCGGCTCTGGAAGCATACAAAGAGCTGGGGACAAAAGTTGGCATGGATCCCATTGAAGCAGCAGCAGGTGTTTTTGATATCCAAAATGCCCATATGTCAGACATGTTAAGGGGGGTTGTGACTCAAAGAGGACATGACCCTAAAGATTTCGTTGTCTTCTGTTTTGGCGGCGGGGGGCCGCTGCATGGTTCATCATATGGTAAAGAGCTTGGGTTCAGTAAGATTTACATGTTTCAGCAATCTTCCGTTTTTTCCGCATACGGGATCGCTTTAACTGATATTGAGAGCTATGTTAATTACTTTGAACACCATCAAATGCCCATTGATCCGGAAGTGCTTTCATCCATTTATAAAGAATTAGAGGAAAAAGCGTATGCAAAAATGGCAAAAATGGGCTATGACAGGGATATGGTAGATATTAACCGGGAAATTTGCATGAAATTTGGCCGCCAGGTGCACATTGAAACAATTCCTATAGATAAAAAAGATCATTATACAATAAAAGACGTTGAAAAAATCTACAATGATTTCCTTGAACATTATCAGAAAGTATACGGAGAAGGAGCCGGATTTGTTGAAGCGGGTGTGGAAGTGCTTTCTTATGTGGTCAGGCCTTCCATTACTTCGGTAAAACCGATGTTGCCAAAGCACGCTTTGGGGACAAAGAGCTCCAAAGGAGCGTTGAAGGGAAAAAGGCCGGTTTATTTCAGTGAATATGGTGAATTCAGGGAAACAAATATTTATGACTATGACAAGCTAACAGCAGGAAATGTTATTGAGGGTGCGGGTATTATTGAGACATCGACTACTACCATGCTAATCCTCCCTAGTCAGGTTGCTACCGTGGATGAATATCTAAACGTGGTTATTGAAGGATAAATTCTAATAAGGAGGAGGTCTAACGATATGGGGAAGTTAAGCCCAGTTGAATTTGAAATACTGTCACACAGAATATATTCAATTATGAACGAAGCCAGGCAAGGTGTGATGAGGGTTTCCGGTTCACCCGTTGTTTGCGAGGCCGGCGAGTGTCTGTTTGCAGCTTACACGGCAGAAGGATATACATCAGTTACTGCCTGCGGGCTTATGCTGCATACGGTCGGTTCTCAGGGATTTGTTCAAAAAATTATTGAGGAAGAAAAGGAGTTTCCGGGTATCCATGATGGAGACATGTTTTACTATAACGATCCTGCCGTAGGTGGGATTCACGCGGCGGACCAGGCTATTTTGATGCCGTTATTTTATAAGGGAGAATTATATGGGTGGCTGGGTTCACTGACCCACACTCCTGAAACCGGTGCCATAGAACCAGGCGGGATGCCTCCAAGTTCCCGCAGCCTCGTGCATGAGGGTTTTCGTCTCCAGGGAGTGCGAATCGGTATTAACGGAAAGCTAGTTCCATCTGTTGTCAACACGATAAAAAGATCGGTACGCGACCCTGGTTATGTTATGCTTGATCAGCATGCTAAAGTTGCCGGGTTAAATATTGGCAAGGCCCGTATGACTGAAATGGTTGAAAGATATGGAATTGATACGGTAAAAGAAGTCCTTCAAGGTATGATCGACCAGTCGGAAGAATTAGCCCGGGCTAAACTAAGAGAGTTGCAAGACGGGACATGGAGGATTGTAATGCACGGTGATCATGACGCTGTGGATTATAAACATTGGAAAATTCAAATAGCTGTAACCAAAAAAGACGATGAACTAATTCTTGACTTTACAGGAACATCACCGGAAAATACTGGACCGATCAACTGTATGTTACCGGGTTTAATTGGTAGTTGCTTTGTGGCTATTGCCAGTCAGTTATTCTATGAACCCATGTTGAATTATGGTCTCATGAAGCCGATAAAAATTATTGCACCGGAAGGTTCCATGGTAAATGTTGGCTCGCTATCTCCCTGCTGTATGTGCCCGCCTTACCCGGGCTGCAGCGTTTCCACCGGTTTAACTGAATTGTTTGCCAAAATGTTTTATACCAGAAGGAAATACCATCAAGATATAAATTCCGGCTGGTCAACTAACATGATCCTACCTTTCTTCGGCGGTGTTAATCAATATGGTATTTCAACTGGAAGCATGTTTTTTGATTGTTTTGCCGGAGGTACGGGAGCCGGAATCGATCGTGACGGGGTAAACACAGGAGCTGCTGAAATGAACCTGGAATCCAACGTAGCTGACGTTGAAACAAATGAAATGGTTAACCCTATGATGTACTTATGGCGAAGAGAAGCGAAGGATTCCGGCGGTCCCGGCATGTACAGGGGCGGCGCAGGGTTATCTTACTGTCAGGTTGCGCATAACACCCCGGCACTGGTTGTAGGAAATATCGGCCAGGGCAGTCAGGTTTCAACGACTCCTTCCATGTGTGGTGCATACCCAGCTTGCAGTACGAAAACTATTACTGCCCGTAATATAAATTCTTTTGAGAGATTTGCCAAGGGCGAAGTGCCTTACACCCTGGAAGATGTATATAATATATTCCCTGATGCCGTCCAGGAGCAGCCCCCGCAAAGTCCGTGTGCGCCGCACCCCGACGGCAGCATCTGGGCAGTGGACGGCCAGGTTGCTGGAGGCGGGATTGGTGATCCACTCGATCGTGATCCCGAGCTGGTAAAAATCGATTTGGAAGATGGCTATATATCCGATAGGGCTGCGCTGGAAATATATTGTGTTGTTTTGGATCCGAAATCCAATAAAGTAGATTATGAAGCCACCAAAGCTGCACGAAGGAAAGCGAAAGAAAAGCGTAAAACCCTGGCCACGTTATAGAAGGAGGAGAAATAATGCGGATTCATCAATATTTAGAAATAAATGATAACAAGAAAATAAAATGCTTAAAATGTGGTCATGTTTTGTGTGACGCAAAAGAAAATTACAAAGATTATGCACCCAGAGCTGAAAAAGATCCGGCAAGTCTGCCAGGGATAAGACCAACGATGGGGATGCATGTTTATTATGAGTATTATTGCCCCAATTGCTATACGATGCTCGATGTTGAAGTTGCTGAAAAAGGTGCTCCGCCATTGTGGGACATTCAAATTAATATGGAAAATTATGTGGAGGATACAACAGCATCAGTATCAGATAAATCTTAAATTTTGAACTTTACTGAATTGTTATCCTTTTGGGAGGAGATAATGTGGCACAATACTGGAACCCGGAATTTGAAACAATGGTATGGCCTGAAATACAGTCATACTGGTTGAATGAAGTAAAAAAGTTGATTGAGTATGTTAAAAACAACTCTGAATTTTACAGGGATCGTCTTAAATTAGTTAATTCGGAAGATATTAAAACCATTGACTCTTTGTTGAAAATACCCCTGTTGACCAAAGACGATTTACGGTCTGCTCAAGAAAACTCAGACAGAAATAATCCACTGGGTCTTTTTCAAGTAGCCCCAACTGAAAATATTGTCCAGGTGGTTTCGTCTTCAGGCACCTCCGGACGCCCTGTTTATTACGGGGTCACGCGAGATGATCTCGATAACTGGAGGGATTCAATTGCAACCTTTTTCTTTACGGCCGGGATACGTAAGGAAGATGTTGTAGGACACGTTGTGGGTACCCCCATATTCGCCGGCGGAAGCCCTTACTTTGAAGGTATCAGGCATATCGGTGCCACCGGGGTTTGGGCCGGAGGCCAGGGTAGTACCCCCAGAACGATAAAAACTTTGAAGCACCTTCATTGCACTGCTTTGGTAGGAACTACGTCTTTTGACCGTTTTCTTGGAGAACACTTCCAAGAAGTAACGGGCCTTGAGGCAAAGGAACTAGGGGTGCTTAAAGTGTTGGGTGGAGGTGAGCCGGGGCTTGGTGAAGAATCAATCCGCCGTAAGGTTAAGGAGATCTGGAATGCAGCAACGGTACGCGAAATAATGGGTTTATCAGATGTTTTGCCCGGTATGTGGGCCGAGTGTGAAGAAGAGTCGGGTATGCATTTTACTGCTCAGAAGTACGTTATGGTTGAATTAATTGACCCTACAACAGGGAACCATCTGCCGTGGGAACCGGGAGTATGCGGGGAGGCGGTTTATACCACCATCCGGAGGGAAGCGACACCTGTTTTGAGGTACCGGTCCGCAGATTTAATTCGTGTTGAAGGGGTAACCTGTAATTGTGGAAGGACTTCTCCTAGGATCCGTTGTATTGGGCGGGTTGACGATATGTTGGTATATAAGGCAATGAATGTATTTCCTTCAGCAATTCGTGATGTGGTACTTAAGCACTTTGAGCCTTTTCTTACCGGGCATCTACAAATTGTCAAAGAAAACGCTCATCAAGTCCGATTTGATACAGCAATACCTGTAGATATTGAAGTAATAAGCTTAGAAGAAAATTTACCAGCTTTAAAGCAAGAAATAGAACAAAAAGTCAGGGAATTATTGAGTGCAAGGATTGAAGTAAATCTTGTTGCACCTGACTCCCTACCGAAAACAGAATACAAGACGCCTCTTATACGAGTGCGTGGCTAGAAGTTTGTCAGATTAAAATCTACAAAGCAGAGCAAGAACTCAAGCGTCCCTAATGACCCATTGCTACCCAAATGAGAACCAATCATATAGTTATTCTCTTTCTGTGCTCACCGAAGAATGCTAAAGTAGTAATAATTCAAATTATAGTGCATAAAATAGTCGCGTCGGAAGCTTTGAGCCTTTTTAATTATATCTATGCAACGGAAATATAGTCATCAACACCAATGGTAATGAGTTCGGTTATAATTTTGTCGGTTAAGGTGAGTACCGATATGCAAGCAGGCCAAGTGATTGCCGAGATAAAATTTTTTACTATATTGAGCAGAATTATAATTATATTCTACTTTTCCATACGGGCCGCTAACCAGCAATATTTCCTGGGGCTAAGTTCCACGGCTTTATAACAAAACCGGGTGCTTCCTCCATATTTTTCCAGGAAAGCTGAGGAACAATATCCTCGGCTTTTTTGTTTTTTTATTGCTCTATAAATGATTTAGATGATGTGGCAAAAACACCTAAAACTACATCCAGCTAGAACTGTATTCTCCAATCCCCTGTTGACCCGGTTAATCCCATGATATAATACCAGTAAGGAAGTGAACAAATTGCCAGACCGAGGAAAAGTGGCACAAAACCCGCCCCATCACCCCCACGACAAAGGATACAGGCAGCTACTGACTAACAAAAAGACCTTCCTGGAACTGCTACAGACCTTCGTGGTAGAGGGCTGGGTGCGTGAAATAAAAGAGGGTGACCTGACGCTGGTCAACAAGTCCTTCGTATCGCAGGACTTTAGCGACAAAGAGGCTGACATAGTGTACAGAATGCGGCTGGGCGGAACCGATATAATCTTCTACATACTCTTAGAACTGCAGTCAACCGTAGACCATACCATGCCCTTTCGTTTGCTGCAATACATGGTTGAGATATGGCGGGACATCTACAAAAATACCTCGGAAAAGGAACGGAGACGCAAGAATTTCAAACT
>JGI2924J29684_1076631_pt1 | contig 10430 bp, 8 predicted proteins | sample BenlonsequencITS_FD_29684 | JGI IMG/M metagenome (IMG submission 29684)
GGCTTCTGCTGCGCGAAACCCGCCGCCAATACCGCACCGGCACCATCCGATAGTTCTTTTAAGGATCCCTCATGAATAACCGCCTGACCATGGAAGACGTCACCATGGCGTATGACAACCGCGTCATCGCCGAACACCTCAACGTCACCATCCCCGACAACACCTTCACCGCCATCATCGGCCCCAACGGCTGCGGCAAATCCACCCTGCTCCGCGGTTTCTCCCGCGTGCTCAATCCGCAGCACGGCAAAGTGCTTCTCGACGGTCGGCAACTCGATTCATTCAAGCCTAAAGAGATCGCCCGAGAACTAGGCCTGCTGCCACAGACCTCCATCGCCCCAGAAGGCATCCGGGTTTACGATCTCATCGCGCGCGGGCGCGCTCCCTACCAAAGCCTCATACAACAATGGCGCACCTCCGACGAAGACGCCGTCGCGCAAGCGCTCGCCTCCACGAATCTCACCGAACTTGCAGCTCGCCTCGTCGATGAACTCTCCGGTGGCCAGCGCCAACGAGTGTGGGTGGCCATGTTGCTCGCCCAGCAAACACCGATCATGCTTCTCGACGAGCCCACCACCTTCCTCGACATCGCCCACCAATACGAACTCTTGGAATTGCTGCGCGCATTCAACGAGGCCGGGAAAACTGTGGTCACTGTGCTTCACGATCTCAACCAAGCCGCCCGCTACGCCGACCACCTCATCGTGATGAAAGATGGGCACGTACATGCCACGGGCACACCGGAGGAAGTCTTAACTGCCGAGATGGTTCAAGGAGTTTTTGGCCTGCCCTGCATCATCTCCCCAGACCCCGTCACAGGAACCCCCACCGTCGTTCCCCTCAGTCGGTCTCGCGCAGGAGCTTAAGTAGCTACCCCTCCAACGGAATGATCTTCTCTAACACCCCAAGCTCAAGGATTTTCCCACTGCCGGTTTCCTTCAGCTTCAAAAGTTGTCCCGGAGTAGCAGTAATGAGTTGATCCCATTTCACACTGTGCTGCTCCAAGGTGCGCCTAGACGCCTGGTAGATCTCTAAACCATGATTCAACAAAGCAGTATCCCCGCTCTCAAAGTGCAAGTAAAACACCTTGTCCCCCACTTCACGGCGTCGGACCTTGTCTAGGCTTTTCGTCGTTGGAGCAGGAGAATCATTCAGCAGCGTAATCCGAACAACCACACCCAGCCGATGATCAATGCCCTCCACATCAGTAATCAACAAAGGCTCACCTGACCGACACCGACGAATCTCCTGAAACTCCCACACCCCAGGTTGCAAAGGTCGGTGCGGACCCTTGGCGATTCTCCGTACACTGATCCGAAACGGATCCACTGTAATCCGATAAGCCGGAGATTCAGTCTCCACAAGAAAACGCCCCGGAACTTCCCTTTGAGGATCTGCAAGTCTAGAACCCCCACGAATCTCGCCCGGGTTCTCCGTATACATCGTGTTTAGCGCCTCGACCAGATCCTCATCAGTACTTCCCCACCCAATGCCACGGTTACCCAAAATCCCCAAAAGTGTCGGCAACGCTAAATCTGGCTGAGCCTCCCACACTTTCTGTAACTGAGCCACAACTGGGGGAATTCTAGATGGATCTTTCATAACTCCTGATTGTAGTTCCGGAGTGATGGGATGCAGATTCGGAGGTGGTTTGGTAGAAGTCGATTTCCTAAGGGCGACTTCTCATCACACGAGTTCCCACGCTCAACTTCACGTGGTCGACTTCAGTCGGCGATGTCAGGATTTCCTAGTGAAGTCGTGGGATGAGAAGTTGAGCATGAGATGTCAGCATACGCGAAGTCGAACTGTAGAACTTATACAGTCATATCTCGGAGGAGGTCCCCCTTCTTAATCTCAAGACCACTAGGAAGACCACCAAAAAATGACTGAGATCGCCCCTAACAAATTGAGCGCAAGGTACCGAAACCGTGAAATCGAACCTAAGACGCCGACTAGACAAACCAACTCCGAAACCAACCCTAGAAACGACAAAACAGCGACCCCAGAGGATATTTCCTCTGGGATCGCTGTCAGTTAGTCAAAGTCTAAAAGACCTCAACAGTTAGAGCATCAAATTACTTGATGATCTTGGTGACACGACCAGCGCCAACGGTGCGGGAGCCTTCGCGGATAGCGAAACGCAGGCCCTCGTCCATAGCGACAGGCTGGATCAGGGTGACGGACATGTCGACGTTGTCGCCAGGCATGACCATCTCGGTGCCCTCTGGAAGCTTCACAACACCGGTAACGTCGGTGGTGCGGAAGTAGAACTGAGGACGGTAGTTGTCGAAGAATGGGGTGTGGCGGCCACCTTCATCCTTGGACAGAACGTAGACAGAGCCCTCGAACTCGGTGTGAGGGGTGTAAGCGCCTGGCTTAACGATAACCTGGCCACGCTCAACATCTTCGCGCTTGATACCACGGAGAAGCAGACCACAGTTGTCGCCAGCCTCAGCGGAGTCAAGAAGCTTACGGAACATCTCGATACCGGTAACGGTGGTGGAGGTGGACTTCTCCTTGATGCCGATGATGTCAACATCATCGTTCACGTTCAGGGTACCGCGCTCAACACGACCGGTAACAACGGTGCCACGACCGGTGATGGTGAAGATGTCCTCGATAGGCATGAGGAATGGCTTGTCGGTCTCACGAACTGGGTCAGGGATGTTGTCATCGCAAGCCTGCATGAGCTCAAGGATCTGCTTGCCCCACTTCTCGTCGCCCTCAAGAGCCTTCAGAGCGGAGATGTGAACAATTGGAGCCTCTTCGTCGTAGTCCTGCTCAGCAAGAAGTTCACGAACTTCCATCTCGACGAGCTCGATGATTTCCTCATCCTCAACCATGTCGCACTTGTTAAGAGCAACGAGGATGTAAGGAACGCCAACCTGGCGAGCAAGAAGAACGTGCTCACGGGTCTGAGGCATTGGGCCGTCGGTAGCAGCAACAACGAGGATTGCGCCGTCCATCTGAGCAGCGCCGGTAATCATGTTCTTGATGTAGTCGGCGTGGCCTGGAGCGTCAACGTGTGCGTAGTGGCGCTTTTCAGTCTGGTACTCAACGTGGGAGATGTTGATCGTGATGCCACGCTCCTTCTCCTCAGGAGCCTTATCGATGGAGTCGAAGGCGAAAGCCTCGTTGAGCTCAGGGTAAGTGTCAGCCAGAACCTTGGTGATAGCCGCGGTGGTGGTGGTCTTACCGTGGTCAACGTGACCGATGGTGCCGATGTTTACGTGGGGCTTGGTACGCTCGAACTTCGCCTTTGCCACTGTATGTCCTCCTGGACTTCGTGGTGGCTACGACTTTCGCAGCCACGAATTGGTTTTGCTTTCACTGTGATAAGCAGCCTGGAAGACTGAGCACACAGATCTAGCGCATTACAAAATGTGCCAGTTACTGAATCCTAAGGGCAACGGCGTTGATTTTCAAACTACCAGCTACCCTGTGGACATTCGCAGGGTAACGGCCAGCTAAATACATCGAAATCAATGCTGTTGAAAGCCGATTTCAAGATATCTAACAAGCCGCTACCCCACTTACCCTACGCGCCTACTGACACGCTAAAACGCGCGGGGTGGGGCGTCGAAAAGCAAATTGCTTTTCGACGTTTTCCTTCGGATCTAAACGATCTTTAGGAAGCGGTGCCGTTGCGCTCAGCAATAACATCTGCGGCAACGTTGGCTGGGACCTCAGCGTAGGAATCGAAGACCATGGAGTAGTTTGCACGACCCTGGGTCTTAGAGCGAAGGTCACCGACGTAACCGAACATCTGAGACAGTGGAACCTTAGCCTTAACCAGCTTGGCGCCTGCACGGTCATCCATGGAAGCGATCTGGCCACGGCGGGAGTTCACGTCACCGATGACTTCACCCATGTACTCCTCAGGAGTGGTGATTTCAACGGACATGATTGGCTCGAGGAGGACTGGCTTTGCCTTTGCAACAGCTTCCTTGAACGCCTGGGAACCGGCGAGCTTGAAGGCCATTTCAGAGGAGTCAACGTCGTGGTAAGCGCCATCTTCAAGGGTTGCCTTGACGTTAACCAGTGGGTAGCCAGCCAGGAAGCCGTACTGCATTGCGTCCTGGATACCAGCGTCAACGGATGGGATGTATTCACGTGGAACACGACCACCGGTGACAGCGTTCTCGAACTTGTAGATTGCGGACTCGCCCTCTTCAAGCTCGTCTGCCTCAGGTGCGTAAGGCTCAATGGTGATGATGACCTTAGCGAACTGACCGGAACCACCAGTCTGCTTCTTGTGGGTGTAGCTGAGGGACTCAACAGGCTTACGGATGGTCTCACGGTAAGCAACCTGTGGGTCACCGATGTTTGCCTCAACCTTGAACTCGCGCTTCATGCGGTCAACAAGAACATCGAGGTGCAGCTCGCCCATGCCGCCAATGACGGTCTGGCCGGACTCATCGTCCAAGTGAACGGTGAAGGTTGGGTCTTCTTCAGCAAGCTTCTGGATAGCTACGCCGAGCTTCTCCTGGTCAGACTTGGTCTTAGGCTCAATAGCAACCTGGATAACTGGATCCGGGAAGTCCATGGACTCAAGAATGATTGGAGCGTTTGCGTCACAGAGGGTGTCACCGGTGGTGGTGTCCTTCAGGCCGATGAACGCGTAGATGTTACCAGCGTGTGCAACCTCAACAGGGTTTTCCTTGTTGGCGTGCATCTGGAACAGCTTACCAATGCGTTCCTTCTTGTTCTTGGTGGAGTTAAGAACCTGCTCGCCTGGCTCAACCTTGCCGGAGTACAGACGAACGAAGGTCAGCTTACCGAAGAATGGGTGAGCTGCAATCTTGAATGCAAGTGCAGACAGTGGCTCTTCGTCGGAAGGCTTACGGGTCAGAACCTTCTCAGGATCCTTAACGTCAGTGCCCTTGGTCTCGCCGAGATCCAGTGGGGAAGGCAGGAAGTCAACGACTGCGTCGAGCAGTGGCTGGATGCCCTTGTTCTTGTAGGCGGTGCCACAGTAAACAGGGTAGATCTCAGAGTTAACAACCATCTTACGGATAGCTGCCTTGATCTCAGCGATGCTGAGCTCTTCGCCACCGAAGTACTTCTCCATGAGCTCTTCGTCGGACTCTGCAACGGTCTCGAGAAGCTTCTCACGGTACTCAGCTGCGCGGTCTGCGAGCTCTGCTGGGATCTCCTCAACGGTAGCTTCGGTACCAATTGGGGTAACTCCACGCCAGGTCAGTGCCTTCATTTCAAGAAGGTCGATGACGCCGTCGAAGTTGTCCTCAGCACCGATTGGGAGCTGCATAACCAATGGCTTTGCACCCAGGCGGTCCTCGATGGTGCCAACGGTGAAGTAGAAGTCAGCACCGAGCTTGTCCATCTTGTTCACGAAGCAGATACGTGGAACGTCGTACTTGGTAGCCTGACGCCAAACCTGCTCAGACTGTGGCTCAACGCCTTCCTTGCCGTCGAACACAGCAACTGCGCCGTCAAGCACGCGGAGGGAACGCTCAACCTCAACGGTGAAGTCAACGTGGCCAGGGGTGTCAATGATGTTGACCTGGTTGTTATCCCAGAAACAGGTAACCGCGGCGGAGGTAATGGTGATGCCGCGTTCCTTCTCCTGCTCCATCCAGTCGGTGGTTGCGCCACCGTCGTGGGTCTCACCGACCTTACGGTTGATGCCGGTGTAGAAGAGGATGCGTTCGGTGGTCGTGGTCTTACCAGCATCGATGTGCGCCATGATGCCGATGTTGCGGACCTTGTTTAGATCCTTAAGCACTTCTTGTGCCACAGTGGTACCCCAACTTGTTGGTTACGGTAATTCACTTATTTATTACCGGGGTATCCATGACAGATACCCAAGTATTAAAAAGTTTGTCACCTACGGATAATTCTCTTGTTACATTTTGCCACTAACTTGCGATTCAAGCAGCACGCTCGAGGCAAGTGACATGGATTTTTTAGTAACACACTGCCGAAACAGTGTTTCTATTTAGCTATCTTACAGCGGTGAACTGCATTAATGAGACTAAAAGCCCAGTCGCCTTGAAGAAACGCAGGCTGCCAGCTTATTCAAATGTGAAGGGCGCCGGCAGGCGTTGATCTTAAAGGTGATTGGGCTTTCATGTCTTGGCAGTACTACCAGCGGTAGTGAGCGAAGGCGCGGTTGGCCTCTGCCATCTTGTGGGTGTCTTCGCGACGCTTCACGGAAGCGCCAAGGCCGTTGGCTGCATCCAGAAGTTCGTTTGCAAGACGCTCGATCATGGTGTTCTCACGACGCTGACGGGTGAAGGTTACCAACCAACGCAGTGCGAGGGTGTTTGCGCGCTCTGGGCGAACATCCACTGGCACCTGGTAGGTAGCGCCACCAACACGGCGGGAACGAACTTCGAGGTCTGGACGCACGTTGCCGAGAGCCTTCTCGAGGGTTCCTACTGGATCGGTGCCGGTCTTCTCACGGCAGATCTCGAGTGCACCGTAGACGATGCGCTCTGCGGTGGACTTCTTGCCACCGATGAGGATCTTGTTTACGAGCTGGGTAACGAGCTCGGACTTGTATACAGGGTCCTGAACTACTGGACGCTTAGGAGCTGCTGATTTACGCATTTTTAATTATCCCCTCTTCGCGCCGTAGCGGGAACGAGCCTGCTTGCGGTCCTTAACACCCTGGGTATCCAGTGCGCCACGGACGATCTTGTAACGGACACCTGGGAGGTCCTTAACACGACCACCGCGAACGAGCACCATGGAGTGCTCCTGCAGGTTGTGGCCCTCACCAGGGATGTAAGCGGAAACCTCGATGCCGGAGGTAAGGCGCACACGAGCGACCTTACGAAGAGCAGAGTTAGGCTTCTTAGGGGTGGTGGTGTACACACGGGTGCATACGCCACGACGCTGAGGGGAACCCTTCAGTGCCGCGGTAGCCACCTTGGCGGACTTATCGTGGCGGCCCTTACGGACCAGCTGCTGAATAGTTGGCATGAACCATCCTTATTTCGGAGTTGTTCTTTAACTGCTGACGTGACGCCCGGGGGACGAACACGAAGGCTGAGCTTGTCGATGGCGAAGGATTTGAAAAAGTGTCCAGACACGCAAAAAAGGGGGCTCTTTTTGGGGCCCGACCAAACATGTCACGGACAACCTCATCAAATGCAAACATGCGCCACCGCGTCCCGGAAAACCAGGGGCGATACCGCGCTTGAGTGCGAGGTGCCGTCAATTCCCAACTACAAGAGTGGGACTCAGCCGTTCACATTATCAGCTAGCCGCAGAAAACACCAAATCCCTTGTTAGAATGGTTCCCATGACTGTTCCTCAAGGAAACGAACCAGCAAAGAAGCTCGCCACTGACCTTAACCGAAACCAAGTCGTGGATGAACTTTCTGCAGCTGTTTCCCGAGGTCAACTCACTTTGGAGGAATTTGAAGATCGCTCCTCCAAAGCATGGAATGCCCGCCACTTAGACACTCTTGTAGAGCTGATCTCTGATGTGAACGACAATCCCTACACTCTGCTTGGTCAGCAATTTCCCGGCGCCTCCTATGCGCCGGCGGCCTACGAGACCACTCCCCCAGCGATGCCCAATGTGTCAGATCCTGTAAATATTGTCCGCAACAGGATTACCGGCAACCCGAATGGCTCCAAAATGTCGGTCTCGTTTATGGGTGGCACCGTGCGCAAAGGTGGATGGCATGTGCCTAATGTTCACACATCCTTCGCCATGATGGGCGGCAATCAGATCGATTTGCGCGACGCCTTCCTGGAAAGCGACCGCATTCAGATCAACGCCTACACATTCATGGGTGGCATCGAGATTATTGTTCCCGAGGGTGTTTTTGTCATTTGTGATGGCATGGGCATTTTCGGCGGCTTCGAACAGTCTGTGGACAAGGCCGGTGCACTCAATCCCGCGCGCCTGCCAAGCAACGCGCCCACGGTCCACATCAAAGGCCTGGCGTTCATGGGCGGAGTCAGCGTAGTCACCAAGAAAAACATTTAAAAAGCTTGTCGACGCGCCCCTCCACCACCTAAAAGTAAATGCTCAACACATACCCCGGTGCACTATTGAGATTAAACGTCTCGTATTCATAGACCCGCTCCCCCAGTGTTGGGTGCCTGAAACGTTTGATGCCAGAGCCGAATGACAAAACATCAGCAGACGCCCAATTATCGCGGAAAACAGAACTTTTCTGATGGAGCTCGTCGATAAGCTCCTTTAAACCTGGCACGCTGGGGCGCCGGGCGTACTCGAGGCGTAGTTTGGCAGCGAACTCCGCACTGAACTGATCCCGGTCCACCCAGAACTCGGAGGCTGTTGCGCCGATAAAGCAATGCCGCGCAGTGTTGGGCCGATCGGGCAGATCCTTGAAAATCGGGGCGTAAAGTTCCGCGCAGAGCCGATTTGTAGCCAAAATATCCATCTGCTCGTTGCGGATCCACGCCGGTTTATCTGTGACCGCATCAACGATGTCCTGGAGGGGTGCCGTTGGGGTCTCTGCACTAGGTAGGTTGCGCGGATGGTCGGCGCGATAAGCCAAATTGTGAAGGTGTTCGCGCTCAATTGGGCTCAGTTGGAGAGCCTTAGCCAACGATTGCAATATTTCAGGCGATGCACCCTTGAGATTTCCGCGCTCAAACCGGATGTAATACTCCAAAGAAATGCCCGCCAGATCCGCGACTTCTTCCCGCCGAAGCCCCGGCACCCGACGATCACTCCACGGCTGCGTTTCTAGTCCCGCAGCGGCCGGCGTAATCCGTGCACGCCTGGTGGTGAGGAAATCCTTGACTTCCTGTTTGAGCAGCTCATCCATACCCTGCCATCTTAGAGTGGGCTTTTTGTATTTCCTACCGCTGCCCACCAAATGACCCAGAACCACACCGCAAACGACGCGAACGTTCCGACCCATCCTGCGATCGAGATGACGGTGTCTTCAAAGTGGGTTCCCCACAGACCTAAACCGAACAAGATGGCACCAACTGCGATGCCAATAGATAGTTTCCACATAGTTATAAAACTAGGTCTGATCTGGGGATTTGCCTAAGAATCTGGGGTTAAGGGTTTTATTCCCCACGTCTGTGTACAAAAAGAAAGGAGACCCTGGTTCTACTTTTTCAAGTAGATCCAGGGCCTCAACTTCTCAGCGACCAATTAGCTGTGCTGGATTTAAGGTTTCCTTGCTCTAGAAAGCCTCATCCAATGGGACGGATGCGCCGGTGAACTCACCGAATCCATCGTCACCGTAAATCGACTCACCATAAGTTGGGATCGAGTATGCGGCGTTGCGAGCAGCCTCGGTTGGCTTGATGGAGATGTTGCGGTAACGGGAAATACCAGTACCAGCTGGGATCAGCTTACCGATGATCACGTTCTCCTTCAGGCCGATGAGCTTATCGGAGCGCTTGTTGATAGCAGCATCAGTCAGGACACGAGTGGTCTCCTGGAAGGACGCTGCAGACAGCCAAGACTCAGTTGCGAGAGAGGCCTTGGTGATACCCATGATCTCAGAACGCAGCTCTGCAGGCTGACCGCCCGCACCGATTGCCTCAGAGTTAGCCAGCTTCGCCTCAGAGAGGTCAACCAAAGAACCAGGAAGGAACTCGGTGGAACCGGACTCAATGACGGTACCGCGACGCAGCATCTGACGAATGATGATTTCGATGTGCTTGTCGTGGATGGCCACACCCTGTGCACGGTAAACAGCCTGCACCTCATCGATGAGGTGCTGCTCCACACCACGGCGACCGAGGATCTCGAGCACGTCGTGTGGATCAGCTGCACCACGGAGCAGACGCTGACCAACGGTGACGCGGTCACCTTCGGTCAAGGTGCGCTCAATGAACGCACCAGCGTTGGACTCCATAGCCACGCGAGTGGATGCAAGACCCTGTCGCTTGGACAGCTTCTCGTAGACAACGTTGTCGGAGCCATCGTCAGGAACGATGGTCAGAGTGTAGAAGTTGCCTTCATCCTCAAGGTGGATAACACCTTCAACAGAAGCAATTGGTGCACAGTTCTTAGGAACACGTGCCTCAAACAGCTCCTGAACACGAGGCAGACCGCCGGTAATATCGCCACCGACACCACCCTGGTGGAAGGTACGCATGGTCAGCTGGGTACCAGGCTCACCAATGGACTGTGCAGCAACAATACCGACAGCCTCTCCGATATCAACCTGCTGGCCGGAAGCCATGGACTTGCCGTAGCACTTAGCACAAACACCGGTTGGGGTCTGGCAGGTAAGTACGGAACGAACCTTGACGTCCTTGATGCCAGCCTCGACCAGAAGGTCAATGTTGAGCTCGGTCAGGTCGGTACCAGCAGCAAGCACAACCTCGCCTGCAGCGTTGGTTGCATCGCCAGCCAGAACACGACCGGAGACAGAAGTCTCGATCAGGTCATGGCGGGTGTAGCCGGTGACAGCACCAGTTGCATCCAGAACCTCAGCAGCGACAGGAACGCGAAC
>JGI2924J29684_1076630_pt1 | contig 10424 bp, 10 predicted proteins | sample BenlonsequencITS_FD_29684 | JGI IMG/M metagenome (IMG submission 29684)
AAATACATGAATACCGCCGAAGCCATCCGCGTAAATATGCTTTCCGCTTATCTTGGACAGCAGGGTGGCGATTTTGTCGATGCCGACGGCACCCCTACTTTAGATACGGAAAAGATGTATAAGGCAATCGCTATCCAGAAAAGGATGCTGGACGAAGGCATTTCAATGGTTTCTCCTGGCGGAAAGCCCGATACAGAAGAATGCTACGGATGGATCGACCGTGGTGAAGTGGCGGCCTTTGCCTTTCCCCTGTGGTTTATGTCCCGTTTCGTCGACTATATGCCTTCTGTAGCTAACAAGATTGCCATTGCTCCGATTCCGGCATTTGAGATCGGCGGCGATCGTTCGGCAGGCGTCGGCGGTACCGGAACTATCGTTACAAAAAGCGCCAAACATAAAGAATTAGCAAAAGAATGGCTGGCTTGGGCTAAACTCTCCGAAGAAGGCGGAATCAAGGTCTGGGAGATCCTTGGATTCGATCCTGTCAATACTCGTGTCTGGGAGAATGAGCACGTTATCAACAACACAGACAACAAGTATCTGAAGTATTTTACGACCAATCCATTCGACGTTCTTCTTCAAATCAAGGACGAGATAAACCTGATCAGATCCGTTGCCGCTACTCCTGCCATAGTATCTGTTTTCAATAATCATGTGTTGCTCGATATCTATGAAAGCGGAAAAGATATTCGCCAAACTCTTGCTGCAGCTCAGCAAGAAGTCGAAAATACATTGCATTAAGCAATTTACAGTTTAGATTACGCAGCCGCCGGTCCCGATCGGCGACTGCTGTCAGTACAGGAGTATTTCACATGACCAGAAGGTTGGAGATTTTGTACTCACAAAAAGTAGCGCCATACGTATTCATACTACCGTTCATTCTGCTTTTTATTGTCTTTTTCATCTATCCGATCATCAGTACGATTGTGATGAGTTTCCAAAGCATCCTGCCCGGGCAGGTAGAGTTCATCGGGTTGAAGAATTATCGCAAGTTACTATTCGATCCGACCTTCTGGGCTTCAGTCAGAAACAGTGTAGTATATATGGTCCTTACCCTCATAGTTCTGGTCCCTATTCCGATGGTCCTCGCCTGTCTGCTCGACTCTAAGCTTGTCATCGGGAAAGAGCTGTTCAGAGGGGTATTTTTTGTTCCGGTCCTCACGAGCGTGGTTGTGTCAGGCACCATTTTTCGCCTTTTGTTTGGAGAATTACCCGGCTCGCTTATGAACAGAGTCATTCAAATATTCGGACATGAGCCGATAAAATGGCTTTTTCATTATCCCACCGGATATTTTGCTCTTATATTGTTAGCGCTCTGGCGCTGGACAGGAATGAATATTGTCTATTTTTTTGCCGGACTCAAAATTATCCCCGAAGAACTTTATGAGGCTGCCGATATAGACGGGGCCTCGGGCTTTCAAAGCTTCATACGCATAACCGTTCCAATGCTTCGGCCTTCTATAACATATGTTATAACCATCAGTATTTTTGCTGGACTTCGCATGTTTACCGAAAGCTATATGCTGTGGAATGGAAACAATTCCCCGTACGACATCGGCCTTACCATGGTCGGCTATCTGTATCGACAGGGTATAGAGCAGAATGCCATGGGATATGCCTCTGCAGTGGGCCTGCTGCTTCTCGCCCTGGCTATGACTCTGAACCTTTCCCAGTTGAAAGCGTCTGGATTTTTCAAGAAGGAGCATAAGAATGATTAACGCACGTGCAAAGAAAATTCGCTTGACGCATAATATCTTTGTTGCTGCTGTAACGCTTGGATTTGTCGTTCTGGCGGCTATATATCTCATTCCCTTTCTTTCCATTATTCTCTCTTCATTCAAGCCCGGACGAGAGATCATCCGACAGGGAATGAACCTGCAGTTCCAGCCTGAATTATTGACTCTGTCAAACTGGCACATGCTGTTTAGCGGAACAACCCAGTATTTTACCTGGTTCTTCAACAGCATCGGACTTACCATAGTCCAGGTATTGTCCATTCTTATCGTGTGCATGTTTGTCGCCTACGGATTTGCGATGTATGAGTTTAAATTCAAAAACTTCTTCTTTTTTCTCGTACTTCTGATCATGATGATTCCCTTTGAAATCCTCATTCTTCCGCTATACAAGCAGGCAATACTGTTTCGATTAATCAATACATGGTCAGGAATTATTTTTCCCTTCATCATCAATGCATCCACGATATTTTTCTTCAAGCAATATTATGAAGGCCTTCCTAAATCCCTGCTCGATGCCGGCCGCGTCGACGGTGTCACTGAATACGGGATATTCTTCAGAATAATTCTTCCGCTTGCACAACCGGCATTTGCAGCAATGAGCATCGCCAATGGCATGAGAAGCTGGAACAACTTTCTTTGGCCTCTCATGGTACTGAGAGAGTCGCGTAAGTTTACACTCCCAATTGGACTGAACACGTTACTTACGCCCTATGGTAACAATTATGATCTGCTTATCGTCGGATCATGCTTTTCGATTGTTCCAATTCTCCTTCTGTATTTGGCTTTTCAGAAGAATTTTATTTCCGGAATGACCGCGGGAAGCATAAAAGGATGATTCATATGCGTTTGGCCTGCACTTGACTACAGGAAAAGAAATTGAGCTGCTTTAACCACCAGGATTCGGAACAGTACATACTATTTCATTATGCTCTACTTTGAAGATAAAAAAAGCGGGCGAGGGGAATTGAACCCCCAATTGAAGCTTGGGAAGCTTCCGTGATACCACTTCACCACGCCCGCAAAAAGTAGCCATACATTACCAAAGAGCGGGACCTCTGTCAACGGATATCGATAGAGGTCTACTCTTTCAAATCAATCTTTTCCCTGGACCCGCTGACGAAGAACCTCCTCGCCGTTGACATTTACCACGATGGTTGTGTCATCGGGAACCTCGTAGGGTATGGAAAGGAGTCCTCCCGAGTGTCGCAACGAAACAATCTCCTCTCTGGTTCCATTGGGGAGTATAGCCTCCACCTGGACCGGCACGGGAACCGGATAATCGGGAAGGCTCCGTTCCACCATGCCGAATTGATACCCATCCGCAACGTTATCGGGTTCAAGGATAATCAATTGACGAATCGTATCTACGGGAACCTCTGCACCTGCAGCGGGATTCTGGCCGACAACGGTACCGGGGCGCCCTTCTGCATCATTCTGAAGGGTAAAGACAAAGGGCAAGCCAGATCCTGCAATGATATCACGGGCCCGTTCCCAGTCTATTCCTATATAATCACCAACGGTAATGAGTTCTCCCTCTGCCCCTTTACTGACAACCAGTTCAAGGTCGGTTAGGGCGGAAAGCTCGGTCCCTGGTTCAGGCTTCTGTTCAAGAATGGTTCCAGCAGGTTCTTCGCTGAAGACCCTTACAAAGGGTTTCTTGAGTCTCAAAAGGGGGCCATATACTGTTTCAAGACTTTTGAGATGACTTTCAAGCTCAGAGATGTTCCATCCAACATAGTTGTCGAGCTTCTCAACGGCTTTTCCCTTGCTGACACGCAGCACAACCCGGGTTCCCGCCTTCACAAAGGTTCCGGGACCGGGATCCTGGCCGAGGATCATCCCCTTATCGGAAAGGGCATTTGAATAGCGCAGCTGAATACCGGCATTCAATGCCTTCTCCTGGAGGGAAAGCATGGCATTCTCCAGAGGCATACCGACCAGATCGGGCACCATGGTTTCCTCTTTTGCATCCAAAGTCAACATAAAAGTGACGGCGGTAATGATAAGCATCAAAACAACGGCGGCAAGGCCAAAAAAGAGGAGGAACCTGAGATATCGCTGCTCCGGATCTGTTTGGTTCTCGCCGTGCTCCTTCTTTCTTTTTCGAAAACCAAAAACGCTCATTCCTGTCCTCCCAACCGTTTTCCCGCTATATCACGATTGCCGTTATAGAAGCTGGCAAAATCAAGGGGTTTCTTTGTTTTAAGCTGCAGCCGAACAACGGCCAGCAAACCATCTCCTGTTTGTACCAGAATTCCCCGTTTCCTGTCTACTCCCGCTATCGTACCGGGAGCTGATGGGCTTTTTTCGGCCGGCAAAGGGCAGCTATCCAAAATCAGCAACTCCTTCCCTTCCAGGCTAGTCCGGGTTCTGGGCCAGGGATTAAATGCTCTTACCATTCTATCGATCTGCACCGCAGGGAGGTTCCAATCGATCAAAGAATCATCAGCATCGATCTTCTCCGAATAGGAGGCGAAAACCTCATCCTGCTCTTCCTCGGTAAGCTCCCCACGTTCCAAAGCGTCGAGGGTCGAAACCAGCAGCCTTGCTCCCTCTTCCGCCGCCCAGGCACTGAGAGAGGCGGTGGTTTCACGACCGTTAAGATCGCGGACGAGACGGGAAAGAACGGCACCTTTATCCATTTCCCGAGCAAGGCGCTGAATCGTTATACCACTCTTCTCATCACCAGAGAGGATTGCGGCTGGAATAGGGGATGGACCGCGATGGCGAGGAAGGAGGGAAGGATGCACATTGATTCCCCCTTGAGAAAAGAGGGCCAGGAATTTCGGTCCGAATATGCGACCAAAGGCAAACACTGCAAGCACATCCGGTTTTAAAGCGGCAACAGCCTCCCGAGCTTCCCCTTTGAGGTGCTCAAATTGGAGAAGCGGGATGGGCTTTCCGCTGTCAAGCAGGGCCTGCTTCACAGGCGACGGAGAGGGGGCACGCCCCCTGCCCCTAGGCCGATCAGGATTGGTCAAGACTCCGCACAGCTGATGGTTTGAGAAAAGCAGGGCCTTAAGAGAGGGAACAGCGATTTCAGGAGTACCGGCGAAAAGAACCCGCATTACCCTCGCCACCGCTTTTCGTAGAGCTTCAGCAGGCGCCGTCTCTTACGCTCTTCGAGGTGGTCGATGAACAATACACCCTTAAGATGATCCATTTCATGCTGGATAACCCGGGCGAGCAGGCCCTCGGCGGCAAGTTTAAAGGCCTTTCCATTCTCATCGATTGCTTGGACCTGGATTGATTCCGGGCGCAGCACATCGGCATAGATTCCGGGAATACTGAGACAGCCCTCTTCATAGCGCACCTGTTCCTGGCTTGTGCCGATGATCTCGGGATTGATGAATACCCGAGGAACATCACCTCGGACGTGGCAGACGAAAAGACGCTTAAGTACCCCAATCTGAGGGGCCGCCAAGCCAACGCCGTCGTCTTCATGCATTGTTACTATCATATCATCGGCAAGGCGGCGGATAGATTCGTCGACCTCCGCAACCGTTGCAGTACGCTCCCGCAGGAGCTCATTACCTAATGTCAATATCTTCATCGTTTCATAATAGTATAAAAAAGAGATAGGTACCGTCAATCGCCCAGTCAAAGAAGTGAAACAGGATCGACATCGTACTCAACGTAAAGGCCTTTCCCCCTTTTTTGCCGCCGATACCCTGTGACAGCCGGTAACAGCATGGAAAGTTTCCGGGCACGCAGGATCAACTGAAATCGATAGTTCTTCGCAATAATGGCGATCGGACACTCGGCGGGACCAAGAATTTCAGAACCTCGGGGAAGCTGCGATCGCAAAAAGGAAGCGGCCCGCTCACAGGCAGCTTCAGCCTCCTTTGCATCACGGCTGCGAAAAACGAGACGAAGCAGCCGAGAGGCAGGGGGAAAGCCAAGCGCTCTGCGGCTCTCCAGCTCCTGACGATAAAATTCCTCCACCCTTCCCTCGGAAGCCAAGGCTATGGCAGGATCCTCCGGGGTAAAGGTTTGAATCACCACACGTCCATCGCTGTCGTAGCGTCCAGCCCTTCCCGCAACCTGGGTAATCAGGGCAAAGGTTCGTTCACGGGAACGAAAATCGGGCAGATGAAGCGAACTATCGGCTTGAACAATGCCGACGAGAGAGACTCCGGGAAAATTGAGCCCCTTGGCAACCATTTGGGTTCCAAGGAGAACATCGGTCTGTCCTTTTTTAAAGTGGTCGAGGATACGCTTAAGACTCCCCTTCTTTTTAACCGCATCGGTATCAGCCCGCTCGAGACGGAAATCGGGGAAATGGTTTCGCACATCCTCTTCTATCTTTTCCGTTCCGAAGCCGGAATAACCGACATCAAGGGAACCGCATTCCGGGCAGACCTCCAAGGGAGGGCGACTCCACCCACAATAGTGGCACACCATGCGTCCGCTGCTCTTATGAAAGGTAAGGGCCACCGAACAGCGTTTGCATGTCATCTGATAGCCGCAGCTTCGGCAGTGAAAAAAGTAGCTGAACCCCCGCCGGTTCAAAAAGAGAATCGACTGGCGACCGGCCTCTTTCGCCGAACGCATCCTGGCGATGAGCTCATCGGAAAGGGTTCCGTTCTTGCCCCTCATATCGACGACCTCAACGGAGGGAAGCACGCCTCCTGCAATCCGCTCGGTAAGGGAGAGACGCTGAATGCTCCCCTCTTCCATAAAGGCGTAGGCCTCCACCGATGGGGTTGCACTGCCCATGACAAGCCGGGCTCCTGAAAGGGCCGCCCGTCGCATGGCAACCTGCCGGGCATGATATCTGGGAGAAGTGCCCGACTTGTAGCTGGCCTCATGCTCTTCATCGATGATGATCATGCCGAGTTTCTTGATCGGAGCGAAGACGGCACTGCGGGCCCCCACGGCAAGCAGGGCCTGGCCCCCGCGCAACTTCTTCCATTCGGCAAGACGCTGGCTCGGAGTAAGGGCAGAGTGGAGAAGAGCAACCTGGTCGGTAAAACGGCCTCGTATTGCATCGACAAGCTGGTGCGTAAGGGAGATTTCGGGCACAAGATAGATCACACCTTTGCCAGCGGCAATCGTCGCCTCCGCAGCCCTGAGGAAGACCTCGGTCTTTCCGGATCCGGTGACCCCGTAAAGGTACTTTGCCCGTTGATCATTGCCGAGGATTGCCTCGAGGGCGGACGACTGCTGCGAGGACAGCGAGTGAGGCTTGATCGCAGCTATCTCCTCCTCCACGCTAAAGGAGGGGACCGAACTCTCTCGCCTTCCACCGGGAAGCATCGCGGCAAGGGCCTCTCCCGTGCTTGCCAGGTACATCGACGCCATCCAGGAGGCAAGTTCCAGCTCCTGATCGCCGAAAAGCGGTTCATCATCGATGCATCGAGTCACCCTGCGAATGGTAAAATCGCCTTTCGGGGGATGATCGCTAACGTCAACCACAAAGCCGGTGACGGACCTGCGGCCGAAAGGGGCTATTACCCTTCTGCCTCTCCACCGGGCTGCAAAAGCTTCCAGAGAAGGGGGCTCCTCTTGTGCTTCATCAAGAGGAGGAAGATAGGTAAAGCTATCATCAAGAGGAAGATTAAACAGAAGTTGAAGAAAGTAGTCGTTCAACCCAACTCCTCGAGCAGACTCCGCAGGGCTTTAAGATCCTTCCAGACAGGGGCGCGGTATTCCGGATTACGAAGCACTCCGCTTGGGTGATAGGTGGGGACAAGAGGAATACCGCGATACTCAAAGCGTTTGCCGTGACGCCGTCCGATTCCATCGGTGGTATCGAGCAAAAGCTGCATGGCTATCCGTCCCACCGTCAGAATGGCCTTCGGACGTAGGATATCGATTTGCCGGTCAAGGAAGGGACGGCAGGCCGCCGCCTCGTCGGGAAGAGGATCACGGTTGCCTGGGGGCCTGCACTTGATGACGTTCCCTATAAAGAGATGCTCCGACCGTGAAAGGCCGATAGCCTTCATCCATTTGTCGAGATATTGCCCGGCAGGACCGACGAAAGGCCTTCCGCTGGCATCCTCCTGGGCCCCAGGTCCCTCACCGATGATTAGAACCATGGGATGGACCACACCCTCACCGGGAACCGCGTGATGCCGCCCTTCGTGAAGCCTGCAGGCTGTACAGGAGGAGACCTCCTGAGCAATCTCCTTTAAAAGCAGGGCCGGATCCGTATCCCTTGCAGGGACGGACCGAAGAGCCGGAGAGGCTTTGAGCCCCGTGAATCCCGCATCCCGGAGGCTGGGATGTCTCCTTTTCCTGCCACAGCGCAGATAATCATCCCCAAGATTCAATAGGTTCCAATAGCTTTCAAGAAGCTTTTCATCCATAAAGCTGCTCCATGGTGTAATGAACCCGCCAGAAAAAAAGCCCCCTCGCCGGGGCAGTCGTACCGGCGAGGCTCCGATCCTTCTCATCAAGAATGAGCCTCATGGCTCGAGCAGGCTCCTCGGCAGAAGCCACCTCAAGGGCGGTTCCGACAATCGAACGAACCATACGCCACAGGAAGGCGTTTCCCGTTATTCTAAACTCTATCATACCCCTATGCTGCAGGAAAACCGCCTGATAGATCACCCTGACCTTTGAGGGCGAGGGATCACCTGATGCGGAAAAGCTAGAAAAATCATGGCTGCCCAATAAAGGAGAGACAGCCCTGTTGAGGGCCCCAATGGACGGCAGGGACCTACGGGCATAGCAATAGGGGCGCAGGAGCGGGGAAACGCAAACTCCCGGGTAAAGGAAATAGCGATAACTTCGAGCCTTCGCAGAGTAGCGGGCATGAAAATCATCGGGAACGGCATAGGAGCCGACAATACGGACGTCGGCAGGCAGGATGGCGTTCAAAGCAGGAGCGAATTTATCCGCTTCAATTGAGGAAAGGCTCGTATCGAAATGGACGACCTGGCCCCGGGCGTGGACCCCCGAATCGGTACGGCCGGCGGCGAACACCCTCACCTTTTGCTTCTCCATGGACTCCAGGGCCGCCTCAATAACCCCCTGAACGGTTCTGTCCTCCCTTTGGACCTGCCATCCGGAAAATTTTCTTCCGTCATAGGCAACGATCATCTTTATCCTTCGAGCCATGTTACCCCAAAGAGTCCTGAAGGTGTTTTACCTCATTGCCGATGGCGGAATGCAGCTCCTTGGCCTTTTCAAGAAGAGCCGTAGGCTTATTCTTAGATGCCTTGCCCATTCCGAAGATACGGGCTACGGTCCTTTTGGCACGCTCAAGGCTCTTAATCCTGGAAGAAATATCATCGTCGCTACCATGATAGTACTCAAGTAGAGCCGCAATGTAGAGTGCACCGTCATAGCCGTAATTCTTGTCAAGATCGGGGCCAAGGTGACCCGCATCACTTATACTCTGATGTCCGTCCCCCTCATACTCAATGGCAAGGGTGTAAAAAAAACGGGCCTTATTATAAAGGACATTTGCGAGATAGTCGTAGTTTTCCTCAGGGTATTTATGATGGAGGTCTCCGGCAAGCCAGGCGGCCCGGAGAGAGGAGAGCCCCTGCTTAATGGTGGGGCTTCTATCGGAGGAAAAGGCGTCCATGGAAGAGGTGGTGAGAATATAGCCGGCCGTTCCTTCGATAAGCGTTCGCCGTCCACGAAAATCAAGGGAAGGGAAAAGAGAATCGACAAGCCGGTGTCTCTGATCCTGCTGATCGCGCAGCTTAGCAGCAACAGGCTCCTCGATCGTAGAAAAATCTGCCACATATGCCGCATAAAAGCAGACGGGGCAGACGGTGATGGTATAGATGAGGGGATAGACCTCGCCATATTTCTGGCTGGGCTCGTAGAGACGACGAAGTTCGTCGGTCAATTCGCCGGCAATTAAACGCCCCCTACCGGTACGGAGCTCTTCCCGATAAAACGTGGCACCACAGACAGGGCATTCGATCTCATCCTTGCTGAAAAAGGTCAAAGTAGAAACAGCTTGTTCATCACTCATATGGAATCTCCTTCTATGACAACCATTGCCACGGCAGCCTTTTTTTCATGGGTGAGGCTGAGATGGAGAAACCTGCCGCCAGAGCGCCTAAAGGCCCTGAGGGCCGTTCCGTAAAGCTGAATCTCCGGTTTTCCGTTATGTTGATTGATTACCTCTATATCACGCAAAACGAGCCCTCGCATACCGGTACCGAGGGCCTTGCCAAAGGCCTCTTTTGCGGCAAAACGCGCCGCAAGGGAGAGAACCGCGGCGGCCCCCCGATCCAGGGCGGCGGCTACCTCAGCAGGATGAAAGAAACGGGCGAGCATCTTCGGATTTTTGACCCAGTGTTCAAGTCGTGCCGTGTCCACGACATCCACCCCTATTCCGATAATCACTGTTGCGGCTCCTGAACCTCGGCATAACGCACATCAACCCTCACCTCCGCGGGATCATAGCGCAAAACAAGGATCCCCTGAGGAACATCGGGAACCAGCGGCAGGAGATAGGTCCCCGGACGCTCAATGGTGCTGCAATCGATGGTAAATCGAATATCCCCCTGACCCAGCCCTTCAAGGAGAAGCTGCCGTCCCTGAATCCGCATCTGATTCGACGGCATCTCCCCACTAAGTTCAAAAGAGGGATCGAGATCAAGGGCAATCACATCAAGGTTTTCAAGGCTTTTAAGAATCACACTCTCCTGGATTACACCATAGAATTCAACCACATCGCCGCCGGGAAAACGGGTTGTCTGATCAGGTCGTTCCAGCCTC
>JGI2924J29684_1076629_pt1 | contig 10410 bp, 12 predicted proteins | sample BenlonsequencITS_FD_29684 | JGI IMG/M metagenome (IMG submission 29684)
CCCTACTCGCTTGTGCTTCCGCCGAGGCCGGAAGCCCGGCGCTCCTTGAGGGTGGGGCCTCCGCCTCGTATTCGGTGAGGTTGTCGACGTAGTTGCCGATGCCGACGAACCCGCCCAGCGGTTCCGCACCGCGGGTCTGATCCTCGCGGTCGCGCCGGAATTCACGTACAGCAAACCGTCTGAGACGGGGCGGTCGGCGAGCGTGATCGCCACGCCGTATCGAAACCGGGGTTGGGCAGGCGTCATCCAGCAGATAGACGTATCTCGGCTCTCGTGCCGAACACTGCGTCGTCGGCCGGAACGGATCGAGAAGCCGCGAAATACGGGGCCGTCACTACCGGCGGCGGTCGACGGCGTCCCGACGAACCGACAACGGTCGCGGCGACTACTTCTCGAGCGATGGGGGCTCCTGCCGGCCGATGTGGATCTGGTGGGCCTCTATGTCTTCTAGGGCAGCGACGCGCCCGCCGACGGTCAGTTCCTGCCCGTCTTCGGTTTCGATGGTCATGCTCGCGACTTCTTCGCTGATTTCGAAGGAGACGTCGAGGACCTGGCCTCTGACGACCTCGGTACTGCCGACTTCGACGTCACGTCCATCGATCGTCGCGTAGAACTCGCCACCCTCGTCGATGACGTCTTTCACGCAACGGCGGATCGAGGCGTACTTGCGAGGGTAGCTGCGACTGGCACCGTCTTCTGCGAGCCCTTGTTCTGCAGTCGTCCAGAGAACGGTCCCGAAAAAGCCCGAGACCAGAAAGCCAAGCGCCGACCGATTGAAGATGACACCGTACCGATCCTGGTCATCACGGAGGGCGTCCTGGGTCGCGTACACCGAGTAGTTGCCGTCGGCAACGGCGACTACGGGCGTCGTAATGCCACGGCGTGCGCGAGCACTAGTCGCGACCGACAGGTAGTCGAACTCGCTCGGATCTGGCGCTTCGCTTCTGGGCGTCACGATCAGGTCGACGCTGACACCGTCCGCGATAGTTTCCTCAAGTTCCGCTTCGAACCGGATCAGCAAGTCCGGCGTCAGCGACAGGGAGAGTTCGTACTCCGCAGCATCGATGACTTCCTCTAAGTACCGCAGGATCGTCGACCGAGACTTGACCAGTGACACCGCCTCCGTATCGCGAGCGGGTGCCGTGTAGCGGGCCTCGAGTTCGTCGATCATCTGCTCGAGTGAGTTCTGGACGTCGTCGAATGCCTCACTCGGATCGAGTGCGACGACTTTCATCGGACGGGACTCCCGCAGTTCGACTAGGTCGCGGTCGCTGAGACTCCGAACGGTGTCGTAGACGCGGGGCTGTGGGATCTCGGTCCGGTCTGCGATCTCACTTGCCGTAAGCTGGCCTTGTTCTAACACGGTGAGGTAGGCGTCGATCTCGTACTCGCCGAGGTCGAACCGGTCTCCGACGCGCTCGACCGTCGAGCGCAGTTCGTCTGGTGCCATATCGGCTCTACAATCCCGATGGCTAAGTGATTTATTATGCACCGAGTAGCACCTGTTTTCGAAATCGCGTTGTTTCCGTTCGAATGGTGACTAGCAGCCACTGCAACTGCCCTCACGACTGCAATCGCTTGCACACCGATCACACAACCCCGTGTGATTGGGTGGACAGTAACTCGCAGTGCCTACTAGCTCGTCGAACGCGACGCGACGACGACGCTACTGCGCCACGGCAGAGTCCGTCAGAACCCTTAACCACGGCGGGAGTGAGTGTGTTTCTATGTATGGCGTTCTCCAAAGCGAGGAGAACGAATCCGGCCCTGCCGTCGAGGTAACCGACGGGATCGTCGATCTCTCCGGGTCGTTTCCCACAGCGGAGGAACTCGCACTCGCGTTTATCATTCTCGTGATCGGCTGGTTCGTCTCGAAACTCGTCGTCCGGATGGTGGGTCGAACGATCGCCCAGCGAATCGAGCGACCTAGCATCACGCGAACGGTGCTTCGCGGGGTGAGAGTCTCCGTCCTGCTCGTTACAGTCGTCTTCGCCGCGTACGTCCTGGGCGTCAGCGGCGGCGAAATATTCCTCTCGGTGACCGTGATTTCGGCCGTCATCGCCGTCGTCCTCGCACCGCTGGTCAGCAGTTTCATCAACGGCTTTTTCGTCCTTGCCGATCGGCCCTACGAGATCGGAGACATGATCGAAGTCGTCGACGAAGGCCACAGAGGGTTCGTCGAAGACATCACGATCCGGTACACCAAGATCTTCACCCTCGAGAACACGTTCATCGTCATCCCCAACTCCGAAATCCAACAACGTGACGTCGTCAACTACTCTGCCGAGGACGAACGAACGCGAATTTCCGTCGAGTTCGAGATCACCTACGAGAGCGACCTCGAGGCTGCTATGAAACACGCCCAACGAGGAGCACGAAACGTCGACGATGTCATCACGGGTGGTCCGGACATCCGGATCGGAAGCGCCCGATACGCCGCAGCACCGATCTGTGCGATCGAAGAGTACGCCAACGACGGAATCGTCCTCACGCTTTATTTCTGGATCGACCACCCCTACAAGCAGGCAGTCGTCAAGTCCGACGTGCAGCAGGCGATCAGAGATCGGTTCGCGGACCTCGACGTCGAGTTCGCCTACCCGCATCGCCACCACGTCTTCGACGAAACGAGCGGCGTCGCGCGGATGGTCGTCGACGGCCAGTCGGATCGTGACTCGCCGACCGAGCCGAAGCGAGGACGACCACGTGCAACCGGCTCGCTCGAGACGAACACGGGGAACGAACAGACCGAGCGGAGGGAGTAATCGCTTCTGTGACACCGGGACTTTCGGGTGCTTTTATACTCACTCTGTCCGAACGACGACGTATGTACGACGACGTGCTCGTTCCGACGGACGGAAGCGACACCGTGCTGGAAACACTCGAACACGCGCTCCCGATCGCAGCCGACAACGACGCGACAGTCCACTCGCTGTACGTCGTCGACACCCGCATCACTGCCGCGGCTGCCGACAACGCCACAGACCTCACGGAGACGCTCGAGAAAGACGGACGTGAGGCGATCGCCGAAGTCGAGGATCGAGCGTCGGCGGCAACACTCGAAACGACCGGCGAAGTTCGGGAGGGGACGCCCGCGAAGACGATCCTCGATTACGCCGACGAGCACGGAATCGACCTGATCGTCATCGGCACGCGCGGCAAGAGCCCACGCGAAAAGGTCACCTCACTCGGGAGTGTATCAGAACGGGTCGTCGATAACGCCTCTATCCCCGTCTTCGTCGTCCGAGACGCCGATACTAGTCACTGATACGGACTGCTGTGCCGATGTCCCGGCGCGACCGCAGGCGTGCTCGCGCCAGAACTGACTGACAGCAAACCGTCTCAGCCGTTACTACGGCGCGAGGACGTCCCCGCCTCGACGGTAATCACCTCACACTCGAGGTGCTCCCGGAGGAAATCGTTGATATCCGGATTGTTCGTGAGACGACGGAACACGCGTCGGAACCGACTGGCACTCCGGTCTCCGATCACGACGGTGTCTGCGCCCTCCGCCGCCACTTCGTCAAGAATGCTCTCCTCGACCAGAAACCCGGTCCGAACCACGTATCTAGCGTTTTCGATCGGCCCGGCAGTCCGCTCGACGGCGTCTTTCAGATCTATTCGCGTCACTTTCTTCCCGTTCTGGTAGAGATCGACGTGTAAAACCGTCAACGCCGCGTCCCGCTCCTCGGCGACCTCGATCGCCCGCTCGAGCGTCTTGCGGGACCGGTTCGTCAACGGGTACCGAACGGGAACCACGACCAGCGCCATTATCCCATCGAACGATTTCCGCGTGGGTAAAGGTTTCAGTACGACGGCTCTTCGTGGGTAACGGACGCATACATACTGGGTTCTCCCGAACTGGTATCGGTAACCGGACAGGCGAACAATTCTTTATCCAGACGACTGCTAGAAGCGAGTATGCAATCGACCGAGACCGAAGACGGAAAGACAGTCTACGTCTCCAAGACCGAAGGCGACAACGGGTCGAAGGGTCCGTTTCTCGTCGCCTACGAATCCCAGAACGGTGACCGTCGGTACGGCTGGTTCTGTACGAACTGCGAAAGCTTCGACAACGCGATGGACGCGATGGGTCGCATCAAGTGCAACCGATGTGAGAACTTCCGAAAGCCGACCCAGTGGGACGCCGCTCACGAGTAAAACGTGTTTCTGCACCGACCGACCGGTCGGATAGCCACGGTCGCGTCGGAAGCGACTGACGGTCGCCTCTGCCGAATTCTGACCCGCTGCCACGAAAACGTAACTTCTCGTTATCGATTACGTCTCCGACTATTTGGTTGTCGATCGATCGCTCTTGACTATCGTAACTGGATATTGTCGAACGTGTCTGGCTCGATCTTGTGCATACACAAAGAGTTATAATGCTTGGTACTGTATGCCAATACGAATGGGTCCTGTTAACATGCGAATCGTCGAGCAGGCCAGGTCGATCTTCGCCGAGCTTGGATACACCGTCGAAGGAAACGGACCGGCGTTCCGAGCCGAACGAGCGTGGAAAGTCGTCCACGTAAACACAGTCCTCGAGAACGAAGCACTTCCGACCTCGACGAACGGGAACTTCCACTGTTTCGTCGCACAACCCGAAGACGCCGACGGTCTCGAGGAACGGCTCAAAAGTGCCGACCCCAGCTACGAGTGGGCGATCATCGTCGTCGACGGAGACGACTATCAGGTCGAACGAGCACCACCAGGACCGCGAGTATCGGCGTAAAAACGGCAGCCCCTGTTATTCGAGTGCACGCCGCGTCGCCGACACGCCAGCGCCCGGATCAACGTCCGCGCCCATCGACTCGAGGACGTCGCCAAGCGCCGTCACCACGAAGATCACGTTCTCCGGTCGTGCAGAGTGTCCCATACAGCCGATCCGGAAGATTTCCCCATCCAGATCGCCCAGGCCACTCGCAATTTCGAGGTCGTACTGTTCGATCAGTGCGTCACAGACCTCACCGTCGTCGACGCCGTCGGGGATACAAACAGCGTTCAGGCTCGGTAGCCAGTAGTCGTCGGGAGCGTTCATTTCGAGGCCCATCGCCTCGACGCCGGCTTTCAGCGCGCTCGCTATGCGTTCGTGACGCTCCCAGCGCTGCTCGATACCTTCCTCGGCTACGAGCCGGAGCGCCTCGCGGATCGCGTAGACGTTCGTGATCGGCGCGGTGTGGTGGTACGCCCGCTCGTCGCCCCAGTACCCCTCGAGCAGGGAAAGATCGAGATACCACGAGCGCGGGTCGGTCTCCCGGGAGAGGACCTTGTCCATGGCCTCGTCCGAGAGGGTGAGTGGACTCGCGCCCGGCGGACAAGAGAGACACTTCTGTGGTCCGGAGTAGGCGACGTCGATGTCCCACTCGTCGACCCGGAGCTCTACTCCCCCGAGAGACGTGACGGTGTCTGCGATGACCAGCGCGTCGTGGTCGTGAGCCGCCGCGGTGAGTTCGGAGACGTTCGGCTGGCGGACGCCGGTGCTGGTCTCGGCGTGGACGAACCCGAAGACGTCAGGGTCGTGTTCGGCCAGCGCGTCCGACACGTCGGCCGGAGCGAGCGGTTCGCCCCACGGCGCGTCGACCTCGACGACCTCGCCGCCTGCCCGCCGAGCCATCGACGCCATGCGGCCCCCGAAGTAGCCGTTCGTCGGGACGAGCATCGTGTCACCTGGTTCGACGACGTTGCTGATCGCAGCCTCCATCGCCGCCGAACCAGTTCCTGAGACGGGAATCGTCCACTGATTGTCGGTCCGGAACGTGTAACGGAGCAGTTCCTGGACCTCGTCCATGATCTCGACGAAAGACGGATCGAGGTGGCCCACGAGCGGCGTACTCATCGCGCGAAGCACGCGCGGATGGACGTCGCTCGGCCCCGGCCCCATCAGCGTCCGGTCTGGCGGGGTCAGCTCGCTGCTCTCTGTCACGTCGATCGAGCCGTCACTATCTAACATGGCTGAACCTGAGACCGGGAGCCGCAAAAACGTTCACGCATCGGCGACTGGCACCGTCGTCTCGATCACGGGCTCGGGCCGCGTTGCACGGGAACAGTCTCGGGTCGGCTTCGATCGGCGGCGTATCGAATACAATGCCTGCTGGTATCACTAGCCATACATTGAATACGAACGATACTGTACGCACACGGGCGATGGTATTCAAGAAGATCACCCTGATCGGGACCAGTTCGGAAAGCTTCGACGCCGCAACAGACGACGCCATCGATCGCGCCGAAGACACCCTCGAGAACGTCCACTGGGTAGAAGTGGACGAATTCGGCGTCGAAGTCGCGACCGCAGACGAACGGCAGTATCAGGCCGAAGTAACTGTCGCTTTCGAACTCGAGGACTAGCCGCTCGCGTTTCTCGAGCGAAAGTCGGCCCACAACCCACAGACGGTAGTTAACAGCCGACAATCAGTTCACAGCTCACAACCCCGGTTACGTCCGGAATGATTCGCCACAGCCACACTCGCTGACGACGTTCGGGTTCTCGACGTGGAACCCTTCGGCCTGGAGGCCGTTCTCGTAGTCGAGGACGCTACCTTCGATGTACTTCAGACTCGCCGGATCGACGAACACGCGAAGCTCGTGGTGCTCGTAGATCGTATCGTCGTCGTCGGGAGCGTCGTCGAACCGCATCCCGTAGGAGAGCCCTGCACAGCCACCCTGTTGGACGAAGAGTCGAAGTCCCGCTTCGGTCTCGTCGAGCCCCTCACTCTCGAGCAGGGAGAGCGCCTGTTCGGCCGCGTCTTCGGTTACCTCGATCTCGGGACGCGTCTCCGCCTTCCCTCCGTCCATGCTGTCCGTGCTCATACCCTCTCTTTCAAGCGCAACGATGTTAACCTTGACGCCCCGCTAACGATCGACGGCATCCCCATCAGCCATCTCCTCGAGGTACTCGACCACGTCCTCGATGGCGTCTCGCTGGGCGGTCGTCCGCTCTGTCACTTCGCCGATCTGGCGCTCGATCCGGTTGGCATCGTCAGCGACGCCGTCAGCTTCCGAGGCGACTTCCTCGACCGACGCTGCTTGGTCGTCGTTCGCCTCCGCGATCTGGTCGATCCCGTGGGCGGCCTCATCGACGGCCTCCGCGATCTCCCCGAGGCGTGCGATCGCCGCGTCGACCTGTTCACTTGCCGTTGCCGCCCGATCGTTCGTCTGTTCGGTGATTGCAACAGTCTCGTCCGTCCGCGACTGAAGCTGTTCGATACTGGTTGAGATCTCCTGTGTGTGTTCTTTCGTCTCGCCTGCAAGCGCCTGTACTTCGTTGGCGACGACCTCGAACCCGTCACCGTGCTCACCAGCCTGTGCTGCCTCTATGTTCGCGTTCAACGCCAGCAGGTTCGTCTGATCGGCGACATCACTTATCACTTCGACGACATCGTCGATCTCGTTCATTCGATCCGCTAGCTGATCGACCGTCTCGACGAGTGTTTCTGAAGCCTCCAAAACGGTGTCTACCTCTTTGCGTGCCTCCTGGCTGACTTCGACACCGTCTTCGGTCGCAGCCTGTGCCTGTTCCGCGGCTGCAGATACCTGATCAGAACTCGCGGCGACCTCCTCCATCGTCGCGCTGAGGTCGCTTATCTCCTGGACGATCTCCTGAATCGAGTCGGTCTGTTCGCTCACCTGCTCGTCGACACGTCTCGCAGTCTCGTCGATCTCTTCGGCCTCCACCGAGAACTTCTCGATCTGGTCGCCAATCCCGTTGATCGTCGTCTCGACGTGGTCGGCGATGCCGTTTATCGTGTCTGTGATCTGTCTGATATCCTCGTCGAGAACGTCGTGGTCGTCCGTGTACTCGACGCGAGCCGAAAGATCACCGTCGTTGAGCGACTGGCCCGTATCGACGACCTCGGTCACGAGGTCGGCCATCGACTCGCGACGCCGAATAACCTCGGTGTTATCCTGGACGAGTTGGATCACGCCCTGGAGACGATCCTGCTGATAGATCGGCGTCGCAGTCGAGTGGACGTAGACCGTCTCACCCTCTGCGTTCGTCAGTTCGCGTTCGACCTCGTAGGCCCGCTGACCGCGGCCCGATCGCTCCGCGTCGGTCCCACGGTGGGCTGTGTCTGGGTTCTCGACGACCACGTCGGCGAGCGTCTCGCTCCGACCATCGCGGAAGAACGATCCGGTGTCGGTCTCGCCGAGGACCTCCTTGCGGTCTACCCCCGTCAACACCTCGAGCTCGCGGTTCCAGCCGACGATTCGATGGGCCGCGTCGATAATGAACGCAGGTTGGGGAAGCGTCTCCAGCAAGGCGTCGGTAGTGATGTCTATGTCCTCGGCTTTCGAGTTACGGCCGCCGAGCGTCTCGTCGCCACCGTCGTCCGAGTCGACTTCACGCTGCGTGACCGTCCCCCCGTCGGCCCGAGCCGACGTCGGTTCGGCATCGCCCTCGAGTCGCCCACGCCTGCCGCCGTGATCAGATGGCCGATCGTCGCTGTCACTCTCGAGCAACTCCGCCTGGCCCGACGAAACTCGTTTCGCAGTGCTGCCGACACTCAAGAACCGTTCAAGCAAGTCATCCATACCGAGCGTAGCTACGGTCACCGGGTATTCTTTGGGGCCAACAGTGCCGAGAGAACACGACCCCCTCTAGCACTCACCGATCCAATCGCTTGCGGACACTCTCGGCGTGAGCCTCGAGTCCCTCCGCCTCAGCAAGCGTCGTGATCGTCTCGCTGATCTCCGCGAGACCCTCTCCCGACAGTCGCTGGACGGTCGACGACCGAACGAACGTCTCGACCGAGAGGCCGCCCGTCACCCGTGCGCTGGCGTTGGTCGGCAGAACGTGGTTCGTTCCGCTGGCGTAATCGCCCGCCGCCACGGGCGTGTTCGGCCCGAGGAAGACGCTTCCCGCACTGTCGATGCGCTCGAGAACTCTCTCGTCGTCATCGGCAATGATCGAGAGGTGCTCGGGAGCGTACTCCTCGGTGAAGAGAATCGCCTCGCTCATCGACCGAGCCAGCAGGACCCCGCTCGCGTCGTTCTCGAGTGCCTCTCGAATTATTTCTTTGCGCTCGCGCGCGCTAGCCTGCTCGTCGACTGCCTCGACGACTGCCTTTGCAGTCGCCTCGTCGTCAGTAACTGCGACGACCGACGCGTTCGGATCGTGCTCGGCCTGGGCAACCAGTTCCGACGCCACCAGCTCCGGATCTGCCGTCTCGTCCGCTACGACCACGACCTCGCTCGGCCCGGCCAGCATATCGATCTCGACATCGCCCTGGACCTCCGCTTTGGCCGCCGTAACCCACCTATTTCCAGGTCCGACGATCTTCTGGACACGCGTCACCGTCTCAGTTCCATACGCGAGCGCCGCAATCGCCTGTGCACCACCGACGCTGTAAACCGCGTCCGCGCCCGCGACGTGAATCGCAGCCAACGTCACCGGATTCAGTTCCTCGGCCGGCGGCGTCACGACCGTCACGTGCTCGACACCCGCCACGACCGCCGGGACGACCCCCATGATCGCACTCGAGGGATACGCCGCCGATCCACCAGGAACGTACACACCCACACGCTCGAGCGGCCGGAACCTGCGGCCAAGCTCTCGCCCCTCGTCGAACGTCTCGCGCCAGTCCGCAGGAACCTGGGCCTCGTGGAACTCCCGGACGTTCGCCGCAGCCGTCTCGATCGCCTCGCGAACGTCGCCCTCGAGCTCGTCGTAGGCACGCTCACACTCGTCGGTGATCTCGAGATTCCCGACCTCAACGCCGTCGAACTCGCTCGTAAACTCGCGGACGGCGACGTCGCCTTCTTCCCGCACGCGGTCGACAATCTCGCTGACATCTCCCCGGATCGCCTCGATACCGGCATCGCGCTCGAAAAAGGCAGTGCGATCCACCGGCCCGAGTTCCTGTATCTCCTCGAGATCTACACTCATGCCCCGGAGTTGGCCCGGGGGTCGAAAAACGGTTTCCCTCTGTTGGGCACCGGTCGCTGGTGTGGCGAATTATCGTGTGCCTCGACTCAGTGGACTTCCCAGATGCCGACTGCATCCAGTGTTGCGCGCACGAACAGATACACGAGCAGCAAGAAACCAACGATTGCGACTGGGATAGAGACCAACCACGCGTTCTCGATGAAAGGGAGAAGTTGACCGATACCGCGGATCACGAAGCTCATGAAGACGATGCCCAGGGCGATGACGGCGAGCGTGACGAACCCCTCGCGTTTCATACGTATTGGTTCTCGTCACGTCGGTAAATCGTATCGGAACTCGTCGCCACGGACTTACGGTGTTCGTGGCTGCTTCTCGAGTATTTATCGAACAGCAATCGGACGGACGTGTTTTGCAAAGGAGCCCCATGGTAGCGGATTTCGAAGCGACGTTCGTTCGACGGGCTTATATATGCACTCGCTATTTCGTATGAACGCGAACGACGTGGCACATTCGCCACGTTCCCTCCGGCC